>OHDD01001060.1_pt1 | contig 12278 bp, 12 predicted proteins | sample 1566941 | NCBI WGS metagenome assembly OHDD01 (sample SAMEA3879580, study PRJEB24766) | human gut metagenome | biome: human-associated habitat; feature: feces | place: USA | collected 1985/1987 | reverse complement strand
ATTGTCACCAAGCTTCATGACAGAGCCCTTTCCGTATTGTTTCTCAATCTGCGCAATGGCAGCGTCTAATGCTTTTAATTTATCTTCCTTTGCCATAATAATCTCCTATCCTCTCGCGAACAAACGTTCGTTCTGTTATTATAATAATACACTTCTATTCAATTGTCAACAAATAAATTGGAATAATTACAGAATCATATAGCTGCCCGTGATGCTGTTTGTGCCTCACACTATACTCTAAAACAGCTATAGCTAAAATACTCAAAAATATACAAATAAAACATAATTAAAAAGACAGTTGCTTTCACAACTGTCTTCATTATACACATAATCTCTCACTAACGTCAAGTCCAAATTCAACCTTGGAATCCTTACCTAGTTTCTTCCAAACTCAGTAAGCACAAGTCCGTCATTTCTATCGAGTGTCATGCCGATGCTCCACTCATTGATGAACAGAAGAAGCGGATTTCCCTTCATGTCGACAACCTTCTTCATGTCGCTTGTTCCGTTAATTGTATCTACATTGACCTCATCCTTGTTCTCAATCCATCTGATATGCTCATATGGCAGATTCTCTAGTCTGATCTGCACATTGTACTCATTTTCAAGTCTGAATTTAAGCACGTCAAACTGAAGCACACCGACCACGCCGACTATGATCTCTTCCATGCCGCCCTTGTACTCCTGGAACATCTGGATAGCACCCTCCTGCGCAATCTGTGTGACACCCTTTACAAACTGCTTTCTCTTCATGGAATCAACAAGTGATACCATCGCAAAATGCTCAGGTGCAAATGTCGGGATACCCTCAAACACAAATTTATCCTTTGCTGTCGTGAGTGTATCTCCTATAGAGTATACGCCCGGGTCAAACACACCTATGATGTCGCCCGCATATGCCTTGTCCACTATTTTTCTCTCATCTGCCATCATCTGCTGCGGCTGCGACAGTTTGATCTTTTTGTTGCCTCCCTGCACATGTGTAACCTCCATACCAGCGGTAAATTTTCCGGAACAGATACGCATAAACGCAATACGGTCCCGGTGATTTTTATTCATATTTGCCTGAATCTTAAAGACAAACGCAGAAAAATCTTCCTGAAACGGATCAATCATTCCGATGTCTGATTTCCGGGCCATTGGCGCATAAGTCATCTTCAGGAAATGCTGCAGAAAAGTTTCCACACCAAAATTGGTCAGGGCAGAACCGAAAAATACCGGGGAAAGTTCTCCCTTTGTCACAAGTTCCATATCAAATTCCGCACTGGCACCGTCAAGAAGTTCGATTTCGTCATCCAAAATTGATTTTTTCTCCTCACCAATCTCGTCGATCAGTGCCGGATCATCGATATCAATAATCTTTTCGGAACCTTCTTTTGTTCCCTTTAATGTATCGGCAAATGTCATAACTTTTCTGGTATGACGGTCATATACACCTTTGAATTCTTTTCCGGAACCGATCGGCCAGTTGACCGGATACGTTGCGATTCCCAGTTCATTTTCAATATCATCAAGAAGCTCAAACGTATCATTTGCATCACGGTCCATCTTATTGATAAATGTAAAAATCGGAATATGGCGCATTACGCATACCTTAAACAGCTTACGTGTCTGCGCCTCTACTCCTTTGCTTGCATCAATCACCATGACTGCGGAATCCGCCGCCATAAGTGTACGGTAAGTATCCTCCGAGAAATCCTGATGTCCCGGTGTATCCAGAATATTGATACAGTATCCGTCATAGTTAAACTGCAGCACCGACGAGGTGACCGAAATACCTCTCTGCTTCTCGATCTCCATCCAGTCAGACACCGCATGTCTTGCTGTTGCCTTTCCTTTTACGGAACCGGCAAGATTGATGGCTCCTCCGTAAAGCAGGAACTTCTCCGTCAGAGTCGTCTTACCTGCATCCGGATGGGAAATGATAGCGAATGTACGCCGTTTTTCTATTTCTTTTCTTAAGTCACTCACAGTATATCCTCCAAACCAATTGCACACTGTACCTCATTTTATACTAAAAACTATGTATTTGCAAGTGCTACTGGATGGGAGTGATCACGATCTTATCTGCGGATACTCCGGTCTTACGTTTTACAATATCTTCGACCTGCGCCCGCTTGGCATCGGTTGCCTCCCCCATATTAAGAACCACATCACAGCCGTCATCATTCATACTGACAACCACATCCGTAAACCCTTTTGCCTCCAGCATCATTTCTGCATTGGACTCTTTCTCCGCAATATCCGTCAGTGTAATCATTTCATTGACCGCATCTTTCTTTTTGGACTCATCCAAAGAATCATTGTCAATGATTGCCTGCAGGGTTTCTTTATTTTTGGAACGCACCTGTTCCCGGTTAAGTTTCACTTTTGCCGCATAGTCGGAATCCCCGCTTGTCACAGAGGTAAGTACCGTCTCTCCCGGATTTTCCACATCTTCCGTCGATGCATTCGCCAGATCTTCCTTGCTGCTTGTGATATCCAGATCCTCCCCGGTTTCATAATCTTTATCCGCCTGGTCACTTACGGCACCCTGATTCATATTAGCTACCGTCTCGGCATCTTTGATATCAGTGCCCTTTTTGTCATAAGTAACATAACCGGCCACCGCAATCAGCACCGCCAGCGTTGTAATAACAATCTGATTTTTATGCACTCTTTTTTTCACGTCTATTCCTCCTGTACCGACATTTTAACTACTACTACCTTATGCGCTTCCACCGGAAATAATGACATTACCGCGTTGGAAATTTCTGTAACGGTCTTTGCATTTCCTCCACCCTGTGCCACAACCACAACCCCTTCAATTTTCGGCATCTGCCTGCAGATCACATAGGGCTGTCTGGTATCACCGGTATCGTACACCACCGTTGTCTCTTCCTTTTTGTTTCCATCTTTTGTCACATTTTTATCCAGCTGGTCGGTTCCCTCATCGGAAAATGTCAGCATTACACGGGTTTTTCCCACCCCGTCCATGTGTTCAAGCAGCTCCTTCAGCTGCTGCTGCAGCTGCTCTTTATAGGAATCTTCCGTCTGCAGCTGCTGCTCCTTTTGTTCCTGCGTCTGTGTTTCTTTCTGGCTTTGTTTTGCCCCCGTCGGCATCGCAACGATCATTACCATCACCCCAAGCAGAATCAGTACAACGAAATCCGATTTATTCCTCTTTTTGATCCACTTTCCCAAGATACTGTTCAAAAATATTCTCTCCCTTCTCCTGATATTCTATGCTTTCCATCTGCTCGACAATCTCATGCAGCTGCTGCCTTGCCTCTTCTTTTTTCATTCCTCCCACATAGACCAAAAGCGGCTGTGCCAGCACGGTGATCACGAGCACGCTGACAAAAAAATGAAAATATTTCTGATAGGTTTCCTTTGGTGTCAGATATGACAACAGATAAAAAATCAGCATCAGCACGAAATAATTTTTCACAAATGTAAGTACAACTTCCATGTTCTCCTCCCTCCTCAATAGATGAAACTGGTGGAAACACTGATTATGGATGTGGTAATAAAAAATAAAAGCAGCGCATCCAGCTGTATGGTACAAAAAAGCGCGCATCCCCTGGCAGCGGCCTGCACACACTGCGCAATCCGGCTGTCTGCGACCGGTGCCAAAAATGCAGCGGTCAGGCGGTACATCACAGAAAAACAGAAAGATTTCAGCAGCGGTGTCATCCCGATTACAAGAAGAAGGATAAGGGCAGCCGCGCCAATGCTGTTTTTTATGAGGATTCCGCTTCCGAGCAGGATCTCTGCTGCGGAACCGAAGGTATTTCCTACTCCGGGAACCGCGGATATACTGTTAAAAATACTGTTTGTGGAAAGCCTGTCTCTTGCAGGTACAATCAGAGACTGTACAACACCGATTCCCATAACGGCAGTCAGCCCGCCTTTTAAGACCAGTCGTATTCCGTCTTCGAACAGCTGCGCCATCTTTCCAAGTTTTGTTTCCTCAAACAGGTTATCCATCAGAAGAAGCAGCACAAACACATGAACCCCCGGCAGAAAAATAAATTTCATTCCCAGTTCCAGCAGATACATCAGTCCGAATGCCAGCTGATAAAAGGAACCCGCAGATGCCGCATTGCCGGAGCAAAACATCGTTGCCGCATACAAAGGCACAAATGCGGTCATAAATGCCACCAGACGGTCAATCCCCTGATCTACCACCTCTGAGATCAGGGCAAATGATTGCAGCAACAACAGAACCACCCCAAGATAAACAATAAAAAAGCTCATCTGCGAAACATACCCCTGTCGCGTCATCATCACTTTTCCGTACAGCGCAAATAAAAGTCCTATGGCAAACATCTGCAAAAACATGGGCTTTGCAGCCGTGATTTCATAAAAAAATAAATCTGCAATATATTCACAGATCATTCCCGCATCCAGTCCGCCTGTTCCTTCCGTCACCAGTTTATTCACCATTTTTTCAAAATCCATCTTTTCCGGCAGATCCTGCGTCTGTGCATTGATATCCGTAAAATCAAGTTCTTTTATGATCTCATCCGCCTCGGCCGCCATCACATTTTGCGGCTGTAAAAAAATCATCCATACGAACAAAACAGACCAGAACAAAATTTTAGCAATTTTTTTCATTTCTACCCCCCGGTCATCTGTTCGATCAGCCGCAACAAAACCCACAATTCCGGAATGGACAAAGCAACGATCGATAATTTTGCAAACAGTTCAATCTGTCCTGCGACAGATCCATATCCCGCTTCCCGGCAGACCGATGCGGAAAAATCGGCAACATATGTAATTCCAAGCATCTTTAACAGTGCTTTCAAAAGTGCCGGATCTACCGGAAGCGTGTCCATCAGTTCCCGTAAAAAATCCAGGATAAACGAAATTCTTGACAGTGTGTATCCGAAAATCAAAACCGATGCTGCAATTCCCACAAGCAACGCCAGCTCTCCCTTTTCTTTTTTCAGCAAAAGAGCCAGAAAAACCGCAGCAATTCCGATCATTCCTATCTTTATCATAGACATCACATACGAAACAGGGTTTCCATCGTTGTAAACAGTTCACTGATACAAGGCACGATCCAGAACAACACTATTATCAGACCTGCCAGGCTCAGCAGAAATGCCTGTTCCTCCCTTCCACTATGCTTGAGAATCTGGCTGAGTACTGCCACAACAATTCCAAGCGCTGCAATTTTAAAAATAATTGTTACACTCATACACTCAAGGTTCCCTTCCTACGCCTTTACACCAGAAGAATGATCATAACCACGCCGGTCAGCATTCCAACAGGCAGATACACCCGCTGTTTTTTAAAAAATTCCAATCGTGACTCTGCCAGAAATTTTTCCATCCGTTTTCTGCAGATTTCATTGCATCGCAGATTCTCTGCACTGCTTTCGCCATAAAATGCTCCCGCGGCAGACGTAAGGATTTCCCAGCCCTCCTGCCCGATCTGCAGTTCTCTTTTGTGCTTCTGCAGACAATCCTGCCAGATTTTCTGCCCGCTTGGATTCTGATGGTTGCGCATACATACACAGACCTCATCCAGAAATGCCTGCATGGATGCATCTGCCGTTTCATAAAAAGACAAAAAATCGTACAACCGCACATGTTCCTGTTCCAGTGCATATCCCCAGCGCACAAACAGGCGTATCCATTCCCCCGCCATCCGCTGTCTGGCTTTTTCCCCCTCTGCCCATTTGTACAGAAATCCGGCACACCCTGCCAGTATCAGGACGGTTCCGAAAATCCTTGCCACAATGGATTTCCTCCTCCCTCATATACGGTGAGAATCCGTCGCCCGTCCGGTTCTCTCTGCAGACCGATGAGCCGCATCTGTGAGCGGATCAGATCCAGTCCTCCCATCTGCAGGCGGTGCAAAACCTCTAAGACACTGCCGGCATGTATGGTTCCAAGGATCGATACCCCGCACCGGGCACAGTCTGCCACCGCAGCAAAGTCCTCCGGAAGTCCCAGTTCGTCCACTGCAATGATCTGCGGGGACATGGAACGAAGCAGCATATGGATTCCATGTTCCTTCGGACAATTGTCCAGCACATCCGTGCGGGGGCCCAGATCGTTTTGCGGAATTCCCCGGTAACACGCGGCAATTTCCGACCGTTCATCGACTACCCCGACCTTTTTCCCGGCACGCAGGTGATTTCCTTTCGAAAGCAGCCGGATACAATCCCTTAAATAGGTTGTTTTTCCGACCCCCGGCGGTGCAAAGAAAAACGTATGATATACATTCTCTCCGCAATACAGCCATGGAATCAGTACCGATGCACACCCCTTTTTTTCGTGAGCCAGACGGATATTTAAACCGCTGATACAGCTTAACAGCTTCATACAGCTTGAGGTTCCGTGTTTCTCATAGCTTGCCCGCCCGGAAACCCCGATCCTGTGCCCGCCTTCCAGCGTAAAATACCCCTGTCGCAGTTCTTCTTCCAGTGCATACACGGAATATCCACTCAGATAATTCAGTACCTCCCGCATATGTGCTTCCGTGAGCAGCCCAATCTCTTTTTCTTTCTCATCCGCATATAAAATTTCCAGCGGTTGTCCGACCCGAAGCCGGATTTCTTCTGCCCCGCACAACGTTTCTGCTTCCATCTGCGTTCGAAAATCTACCGGAAGATATTCTGTAATCTCCATTCTGTCACTTCCTCCATGTTTCTTTCCATAAAAAATGAGCCATAAGGACAAATCCCTATGACTCATTTATATGTTTTATATGTGATTTTAGAACATCCGATTTACATACGGTCCGGTGCGGAAAAACCAAGCACATCGATACAGGTCTCAAGAATATTTTTGGTCAGTACCAAAAGACCGATATAAGAAGCCTGTACCTTAAGATCTTCCTCGGAAAGAATCTTTGTCTCATGATAAAATCCGTTGAATGCATTGGCGAGTTCATAAATATATGCACAGATCTTGTGCGGTGCTTTCTCCTCATATGCATTTTCCATCATGGCATTGAAACGTGACAATACAAGCATCAGGTTCTTCTCACTTGCAGAATGTGCCCCAAGAATCGGTGCATCCGGCAGCGAATTTTTTGCAGTGTATTTCTTTAAAATGGATTTAATACGCACAATCGTATATAAAATATACGGTCCTGTATTCCCTTCAAAAGAAGTAAAACGCTCAATATCAAAACAGTAGTCCTTGCTTGCCTGATTGGACAGATCTCCGTATTTGACTGCTGCCAGAGCAACCGTTTTTGCAGTCTGCTTTGCCTCTTCCTCGGAAATATCGAGGTTTTCCTTTTCTTTCTGGTTCTCTGTAATCTTTTTGAGCATCTCCTCATTGATCTCATCAAGCAGATATTCCAGACGCATAACGCCGCCATCTCTTGTCTTAAACGGTTTGCCGTCTTTTCCGTTCATGGTACCGAATCCGATATGGGTCAGTTCCACATCCGGTCCGACGAGTCCGGTCTTTCTTGCACAGCGGAATACCTGTACGAAATGCATGCTCTGACGCTGATCCGTCAGGTAAATAATGGCATCCGGGTTGTAATCCTGCATACGCATCACAATCGTAGCAAGATCTGTCGTACTGTATAACGACGCTCCGTCTGACTTTAAGATGATACATGGCGGAATCTCTTTTGTATCCGTATCCTCTTTGACATCCACAACCAGAGCCCCTTCGCTCATGTAGGCAAAGCCCTTGTCCTTCATCATCTGTACCATATCCGGAATATACGGCTGTGCATCCGACTCTCCCTTCCAGAGCTCAAAGGAGACATTCAGATTATCATAGTTCTTCTTTAAATCTGTCACGGAAACATCCAGAATGTGTGCAAGAAGTGCACGGTATCCCCGTCTGCCGGCCTGCAGCTGGCTGGTTGCCTCCATGGCAGCCTCACGGAACGCTTCGTCTTCCTTACTCTTTTTGCTGGCAGTCGGATAGATATCCTCCAGTTCGGAAATGGTAAACGGCGCCTCTTTCGGATATTCTCCGGTATAGCTTTCATCATAGTATACCAGATCCGGCTTACGCTCTTTTAATTCTACAATGATCAGTCCCATCTGCAGACCCCAGTCTCCCAGATGCACATCACCGATCATGTGATGTCCCATAAATTTGCCGATCCGCTTGATACTCTCTCCAATGACAGCAGAGCGCAGATGTCCGACATGCAATGGCTTTGCAACATTGGCCCCGCCATAATCTACAATAATGGTCTTCGGATGTGCCGCTTTGTCACAACCAAATCTTCCCTCATCTGCTTTCATATCGCTGACATATTTCGCCAGATAGGCAGGACTTACTTTCATATTGATAAATCCCGGTTTTACAGACTCTACGCTCTCAAACAGTTCGTTTTCTGCCAGCGCCTGCGCAATCTTATCCGAAATCATGAATGGTGCACACTTGTACTCCTTTGCTGCAGCCATTGCTCCGTTACACTGGTATTCACACAGGTCCGGACGATTGGAAAGTGTAACTTTCCCGTATTTTGCATCATATCCCTGACCGGTAAATGCATTTGTCACCTGCTCGGTGATCAGATCTATTAATGTCTTCATCCTAGGGTTCTCCTCTTTTTTTACTACAGATTATTGTATACATCATAGAAGAAAAAGTCAAACGCTTCTTCGTATCTGACATTTTTCTTCATACAAAAACGGCTGCCACATTACGCGGCAGCCGTCTCCACTTTTATCAGTTCTATCCGTTATTGTCTAATTGTTCTTTCCGGAAAGGTACTCATCAATACCCTTTGCAGCTGCCTTACCTGCTCCCATTGCAAGGATAACGGTAGCGGCACCTGTTACGGCATCTCCACCTGCATAAACACCGTCTTTGCTTGTTGCACCAGTATCTTCGGTTGCAACGATACACTTGCGGCGGTTTGTCTCAAGCCCCTTGGTTGTGGAAGAAATGAGTGGGTTTGGAGAGGTACCGAGTGACATGATCACGGTATCACAATCCATCTCATACTCAGAACCAGGAATCTCCACCGGACTTCTTCTTCCGGACGCATCTGGCTCACCGAGTTCCATCTTGATGATGCGCACACCCTTTACCCAGCCATTCTCATCGACAAGAATTTCCGTTGGATTCTGCAACAGATCAAAAATGATTCCCTCTTCTTTTGCGTGATGTACTTCTTCCTTACGTGCCGGAAGTTCTTCCTCACCACGACGGTATACAATATGTACCTCTGCGCCGAGACGGAGTGCGGTTCTTGCAGCATCCATGGCTACATTACCACCACCGACAACGACAACTTTCTTTCCATGGGAAATCGGGGTTTCATATCCTTCCTCAAATGCTTTCATGAGGTTGTTTCTTGTCAGGAATTCGTTTGCAGAGAATACTCCGTTTGCCTGCTCGCCAGGGATTCCCATGAAACGTGGAAGTCCTGCTCCGGAACCGATAAATACAGCCTCAAAGCCTTCCTTTTCCATCAGCTCATCGATCTTTACGGATTTACCGATGACAACGTTGGTCTCGATATCCACACCGAGTGCTTTTACGTTTTCTACCTCGGCTGCTACAACCTTGTCCTTTGGAAGACGGAACTCCGGAATACCGTAGCTTAACACACCACCGGCACGATGCAGTGCTTCAAAAATGGTCACATCGTAGCCAAGCTTTGCCAGATCTCCGGCACAGGTCAGACCTGCAGGGCCGGAACCGATCACTGCTACTTTGTGTCCGTTTAACTTCTCTGCTTTCTTTGGCTTGATACCGTGCTCGCGTGCCCAGTCTGCAACGAAACGCTCTAATTTACCGATGGCAACCGGATCACCCTTGAAACCGCGGATACATTTACCTTCACACTGGCTCTCCTGCGGGCAGACACGTCCACAGACAGCCGGAAGTGCGGAAGACTCGGAGATAATATGATAAGCCTCCTCAAAATTGCGCTCCTTGACCTGTGCGATAAATGCCGGAATATTGATAGAAACCGGACATCCCTTCATACACTGTGCGTTTTTACAATTTAAGCAACGGGAAGCCTCTGCAACTGCCTCTTCCTCGTTGTATCCATAACATACTTCCTCAAAATTCGTAGCGCGAACCTTTGGTTCCTGCTCACGAACCGGTACTCTGACTAATCCTTCCATTACTTGTCACCTCCGCAATGGCCGCATCCACCGTGATGGGTAGCGCCCTCTTCATATGCGAGCTTTGCTCTGCCTTCTTCTGTCTTATACTGCTGCTGACGCTTCATTGCCTGATCAAAGTCAACGAGATGTCCGTCGAACTCCGGTCCGTCAACACATGCGAATTTTACTTCTCCGCCAACCATCAGACGGCATGCTCCACACATACCGGTTCCATCTACCATGATCGGGTTCATGGATACAACGGTAGGAATCTCAAGCTTCTTGGTAAGGATTGTAACGAATTTCATCATGATCATCGGTCCGATTGCGACACATACATCATAATGTTTTCCCTCATCGATCAATGCCTGTAACTGCTGACAGCCATTTCCGTGAAATCCATAAGTACCGTCATCCGTACATACATATACATTTCCGGCTACTGCCTTCATCTCATCCATATAAAAAAGCAGATCCTTGGTACGGGAACCCATGATCACGTCTGCATCAATTCCGTGCTCATGCAGCCATTTTACCTGTGGGTATACCGGTGCGGTTCCCAGACCTCCTGCGATAAATACAATTTTCTTTTTCCTGGTCTCCTCAAGGTTCTCCTCCTCACAGAGTTCGGACGGACATCCCAAAGGTCCAACGAAATCTTCGAGAGCATCGCCCTCATTTAAGGCCATCATACGCTCGGTTCCTGCGCCAATCGTCTGTACCACGATGGTGACAGTCTCCTTCTCTCTGTCATAGTCACAGATCGTAAGCGGAATACGCTCTCCTACTTCATCTGTCTTTGCAATGATAAACTGTCCCGGCAGACACTCATTGGCCACACGCGGTGCCTTGATGTCCATCAGGATAATGTTATCTGCCAATGTTTCTTTTCGAACAATCGGGTACATAAACTGCCTCCTGTATGTAATAAATTTAATCTAATCCCTGTTCTCTTTTTCTGCTGAATACAAAAAGAGGTGTATAGCACACCTCTTTATTGTATATGACTTCTTCACTTTTCGCAACGACTTTTTACGAAAAATACACAAGCTCATCTTCCGGTTTCTGGGCTCGATGGAAATCGGGTAAAGAACCGGTCCTTTTCCCTTATATTCCCGTGCAAATTCGACACGAATCTCTGCCGTAATTGTAATCCATGACTTGTGCGGAAGTTCCTCTTCCCTGTCATATTTACATTTGAAACCGATAAATGTCACATCCTCAATGCAGCAGGTCATCGCAAACCGTCCCGGAACAAACACGCCTTTCTTAAGTTTATCCGGATTATATACCAGAGCCAGGAATTTTACTTTCTTGCGATCGTATTTCTTGTAATTTTCCATGGCATCCATGTACCAGATAGCATAATCCGCATCGGTCAGCTCAATCACATCCTGATTGATATCAAACGGTAATTCCTCCGGACGCTCATCAATCGTTCCGTCCTTGCGCTCATAGACAATCTGTGCTTTCCGGTTGATGTTCTTAATGGTACGGCGCAGATGTCCGCGATCGGTATCATCATCTGTACGGTTAAAAATAACCACATCACTGGAAAAAACCTGTTCCTGCATCATTGCACGCATATTATTCATATACAGATCATACGTCGTGGAATCTACGGTTGCCAGTGACTGTACAATCACCCAGCCCTCCGGCATTTTTGCCTCAAGCAGCTTGTCCATCCCCCAGGTGCCGTTGTACTCGATAAAAATTTGTTCCGGCTGATAGGTGTCCTGGATTTCCTGCAGTTTTGCAGGCGTAAAATCCTCTTCCTCTTCGACCGTTACCAGCTTGAAGTTGATGGTTGCCAGTTTTGCTTCGTCATATTCTTTCTCGCCGTCTTCGCACATGATGATAATTCCTTTCGAACCATCACCGAAGTTATTCTCAAACAGCGTTTCTTCTACGAGAGTTGTTTTTCCGCTGTCCATAAATCCTGTAAATAAATATACCGGAATATCCTGTGCCATAATTGCTCTCCTTACATTTTTATTGGGGTTTACAGCATTTTAAAGACCAAATGTCTTCAGTAATTCATCCTCATGAATCTCCGTTCCGATTACCACGATACGTCCGGTGTAATCCGGCTCACCCTCACGGATCTCATACTCGCCCGGAACCATATCAAAGTACAGCCAGGTGCCATCGGTACTCTCCACCATACCTTTGGAGCGGAGGATATTGTCAGAATCGACAAACTTCTTAAGTACTTCCTCAAGTTTTGCACGCTCGAATT
>OHDD01001046.1_pt1 | contig 12431 bp, 9 predicted proteins | sample 1566941 | NCBI WGS metagenome assembly OHDD01 (sample SAMEA3879580, study PRJEB24766) | human gut metagenome | biome: human-associated habitat; feature: feces | place: USA | collected 1985/1987 | reverse complement strand
CCAGAAACGGAAATTATCAATTCCGTTATCACTCTCTGCCACGCCGAAGAAGGACTTTCTGTCATTTCCCTCAATACGGGCAACCAGATAATACTTTCCGTTTAAATAAATTGCTCCGGAATTCATGACTGCATTGATTCCGAGACGTTCCATAAAGAATGGATTGGTCTCCTCGTTTAAGTCATATCTCCAGGTGAGCGGAATCATATCTCTTGTAAGAACGGGATTCACATAACGGTCAAATACACCATTATAAAAGTCACTTTTTTCATTTTTACGTGAAAGCAGCTTTTCCTGCTTTGCCAGTTCTACATAATATCTTTCATGCATTGTTTAAAGTCTCCTTATTATTTCCATACACATTCTTCCGTTATGATACGGACATTTCCAAGGTTCTACGATTGGACGGTCCGCAATCGGACTGCCGTCCGGATATACTTCCCAGAACCACTCGGAACCGGTTCTCTTATCAATGACGTGTTCTTTGATAAATTCCCATTCAGCCTCCGATGCCTCCAGAAACTTCGTTTTCTGCGGATGCTTCTGGTATTCATTCAGGAATCCGATCACAGTCTCTGCCTGTACCCACCAGATCCGGTGGTCATTCACTTCCCCTTTGCAGCATTCATTTGCCAGAGAATGACCGTCAAACGCAACCTCGTAGACATTTTCTGCAAGAGTCTCGGTAATCGGTGACATTTTTTCTTTGTAATGATCATCCCCAAGCACTTCCACACCACGGTCCATCAGCCATGCTGTCTCAATATCATGACCATAAGAATACAGATCAATGATGGTGTTGTAGTTCTTGTCAAAGAATACTTCCTGTCTCTTAAGTTTCGGATTGTATACCTTATCTGCAAATACATCCATAATCCACTTTAACCGCTCTCCCACCTCTTCATCATGGGAAACACGGTAAAACTCGGTATAAGCCTCAAACACATGAAGCAGTGTGTTCATGGTTTTTTCGGCAAGCACACCATTTTCCGATAGCTTCTCATTGGATTCCGGCTGGAAGTCTTTGGTAAATGCTTCCAGATATCCAACCTCATCCGTACATTTGCTTTCAATAAGAAGCTGCAGTTCTTTGGCAAGCTTTAATGCTTCTTCATCCCCGGATGCATCGTAATAGGAAGAAAGAGCATAAATGCAGAATGCCTGATTGTAGGTATGCTTTGTTGTGTCAAGTGGCTTTCCGTCATAAGTCATGGACCAGAAGATTCCACCATTTTCTTTGTCGATGCAGTGATCACGCAGGAACTCATAACCGTGTCTTGCCTCGTCCAGCAAGGTTTCATCTTTCAGCAGTATGTAGGCATTCGCAAAAAACCAGGTGATTCTGCTGTTTAAAATACATCCCTTTTCTGCTGTTTTGTCTACGTTTAAATTGTAGTCCATATATCCATAATATCCACCGTAAGTATCGTCCCTTAATGCTTTCCAGAAAGGAATGATATTTTCCGTCAAATGCTTTGTGACTTCTTCTTTCATCATGCTCTTATTCATCCCGATACCTCTTATTTTCCAAAATCATTAACCCTTTACCGCACCTGCTGTAATTCCACTGTAAATCTGTTTCTGGCAGCAGACAAATACGATCAGCGCCGGAAGCAGGGAGATAATAACACCTGCACAGATCAGATTGTACTTGCTTCCCATTGGTCCTACGAATGTGTAGAGGGAAAGTGCCATGGTACGGATCTCTTTTCTCATCAGGTAAAGGTTTGCTGCGTAGTATTCGTTGTACACACCAACACCCTTTAAAATACAGGATGTAACGATTGCCGGTTTTAACAGTGGAAGCATAATCTTCCAGTAAATCTGCCAGTAATTTGCGCCATCGATAATTGCCGACTCATCCAGTGAAAGTGGAATATTTTCCATAAACTGAATGAAAATATACATGGAAATAACATCGGTACCACAGCTCATAATGATGTAACCGCCCAGACTGTTTACAAGATGTAAATCTGACATAATCTGGTATACGGTAACCTGCATTGCTACTGCCGGAAGCAGTGCGGCAATTGTATACAGGTTACGGATAAACCCATTGCCTGGGAACTTGAAACGATTCAATACGTAAGCAAGCTGGGAACCTACAATAACGGATACGGTAAGCACAACCACCATAACTATGACAGAGTTTAAAAATGCGCGTCCCATATTTGCCGTCTTAAATGCATTTACAAAGTTGTCAAAATTCAGCCAGCTTCCCGGAAATGCCATAACATTGGTATTCTGGTACTCGGCATCTGTCTTAAATGCCGTTGTGATACAGGAAACAATCGGAATGATTGCACAGAATCCGAAAAAGATCAGCGATGCATATTCCACAATAATCCAGATAATGCTTCCTACGGAATAATGTTTCATGTTTTTACGTTTTACTGCTGCTGTACTACTCATTATTTCGCCGCTCCTTTCTTCATTTTCTCCTGTTTTTTGATCTGCTTAATCACCTGTTTTTCTGCCTTCAGCCGGGCTTTCTTTGCCTTATAGGATTCATCCTCCGACGCGGCATCCCTGAACACATATTTAAAGAACACATTCTGTAAGATCGTACAGATAAAGATGATCATCAGCAGAACAACAGACATTGCCGATGCCAGACCTACTTTCTGGCTGGTATGTGCGATCTTGTTCATAATTACGAAATACGTTCCTGTTCCGTTTGCACCGGTGGTGATTACGAAAGGTGCCTCAAACGCACTTAAGGAACCGGTGATGGAAAGGATAACATTTAATGTAATAATTGTCTTGATACTCGGGAGAATAATGTGTTTAAACTGCTCCCATTTATTTGCACCATCCAGGGACGCTGCTTCGTAGAGTTCGCTATCCACAGACATCATGGCACCAATAAACAGTACCATATTCTGTCCGGTATACCGCCATACGGAAGTCGCCGTCAGGGACCAGTTGTTTACACTCTGATCCTTTAACCAGTATGGAAGATTTTCTAATTGAAACCCACACCACTGCAGGATTGTATCAAATACGAATCCTCTGGTGAAGAAGAATTTAAAGATAAAACCAATGGCAATACCACTGATGAGGTAAGGGAAAAACATCAGCCCTTTGAAAAGATTTCCACCCTTTACCTTAAAGCTTAAAATTGTTGCAAGATACAGTGCAAGCACAAGCTGGATCAATGCACCGACCATATAGAATAAACTAAGTTTCAACGCCCCGAAACAATCTTTTCTTCTGAATACATCAAGATAGTTGTCCCATCCGACAAATTCGCGCCTGTCTATTGGCGTTGTATATTTCATCTTATAAAAACTAAATTTGATCATTTCCGCAAATGGAAAATAAGTGAATAAAAAAAGTAAGAGCAATGGGATAATCATAAAACCGATACAGATAAATACCTGCTGGCCGGCTCTGCTCTTTGCCCATTTTTTTAAATTAAATGATTTTGATTTCATACTACGTTCCTCCCATATGAAACAGGCAATCATGCCACCGGGCCGAAAACAGTTTTTCGGCCCGGCAACTGGATGATGTACCTTTATGCAGCGTGGAACTACTCTGTAATTTCTACGCCCTCAGATTCCTGAGCATCTGTCCATTTCTGGTTCCACTCGTTCATAATATCATCAAAGCTCTCATCGCCATTTGCTGCATGCTCAATGATTGCCTGAATCTTATCATTACCGCCGTTGTTAATGTTCAGTTCTGAATCAGCATTTAATGCATTTAAAAGATCCTCTTCGCCTTCTACAGCCGGTTCATCCTCAAGGAATGTCACACCAGAGAAATCAAGCTTTGTATCAGAAGATGACTTTGCAACCGGAAGTCCATCCTCGTTGTAAGAAAATCCAGACTTTTCAGTCATCCACTTAACAAAGATTAAAGCTGCCTGCTTCTCATCATCAGAAGCGTTTACGTTGATACCATAAGAGTAATCTGCTCCGGCTGATGCATACTGCTCACCGTTTACAGAAATCGGGAATGGCATATATCCGATGTCATCTGCGTTCTCACCGGCTGCTTCCATCTGTGGGTAAGCCCATGATCCAAGTACCATACATCCGATCTGTCCGTTGTTTAACATGCTCTTAGAGCCTTCCCAGTCAGTTGTAGAATAGTCATCCTCGGTAAGTCCGCCAGCAACTGCATCGTAAAGGATCTTGTATACTGCATATGGATGTGTGCCATCGCCATAATCCTTGAATGGATCCTTTGTATGAAGGAGTTTCTGGTTGAAATATGTATTGTCACCAGTTGCATTGTTTCCGATATAAGCATCCCATGCACCCATTGTCCAGCCTGCTGCATAGTTTGTGTAAAGCGGAATTGCATCCGTCTTGTCCTTGATCTTCTTTAATGCATCAATGAACTCGTCCGGAGTCTTTGGAGTATCGGTCACACCGGCATCCTCAAACACTTTCTTGTTGTAAACGATACCCTGTGTCGTTGCTGTGGAAGGAACACCATATACATCATTTCCATAGAGCCATGTGTTTGCGTAGTTGATCTGCTGGCTCATCTCATCAAGTGTACCGTATGACATATAATATGTACTGAGGTCTGCCTTATCTACTGCCGGAATCATGGTAATGGTTTCGTACTGTCCGGACTGTAAATGTGTCAGTGCATCATCGGCATAGTTTGTATCTGTAGTGATTTCAACCTTGATATTCGGATACTCTTTGTTGAAGTCTTCCAGATAAGATTTCCAGTTCTTTCCGCCGTAATCATCGGTATCCATATCTGTTCTGTGGTTGAACATTGTAATTGTTGCGCTTAAGTCTTTTCCTGTTTCTCCCAATACAATGTCTGAATAGCTTACAAGACCATCTGCGGAAGCGCTGTCTGATTTCTGTGTGGTATCAGCAGAATCATTTCCCTTAGAACCGCATCCTGCGAATAATGTTGCGGTCATTGCAGCTACAAGACCAAGTGCCATAAACTTTTTAAATTTCATGTTGTTCTCCTCCTTAAACATGTGAATTATTAAGTTAATTTAAGTATACATTTTTTGTTAATTTAATCATCACTCTTTATTGCTTTTAATCATACCATATTGCGTTTTCAAACACATTCCCTATAATGCACAATTTTGCATTTACTTTTTTGTATATTATGCCCATATATTTTTATCCAAAAAGTAATTTTAAGTTATATTTTATTTTAAATTATTGCTTTTTACCTTTCATCCAATTATACTTAATTAAAAACTGGTTATGATTGAAAGAGGATGATTTTATGGAACAATTACAGCATCATGGGATTACAGGAACGGTGCCAAAGCATGTATTATCTGACAACATGAAAAACTTTACGGCTTTTCCGCTGTCCGCACCAGCGGATGACGGCTTTATTCATCTGCTCGGAAAAGGCATCTGTTCCTTTCCGAACAATTGTTCCATGACATTCCGTATCAACGCGCCTTATCATTTTTTTTATGTATATGAAGGCACTCTTTCTGTAACGGATGAACATCATACGTGTCGGCTGGCAGACCGGCACGCAGCACTTCTTCCGATTTCCGGTGCCCTCACGATCGAAATTTCAAAAGGCCGCTGCCACTGTTTCCATATGTATATTTCCGGTCTTGCCCTCCTGCAGTTTCACACACTGCTCCCATCACCTCTTGCCTATCCGGCAGAGAGTTCTTCTATGTTTACGTTGTTCCATACGATGGAGCATTTACAGAATCTGCAGAAAGACACTTTTAATGATCCTCTGTCCATCTGCCGGATCTCCATGTGGATTACCAATATTCTTACGGAAATGGCAGTCTATTCCTGCCATCCTGCCACACACCGGGATACGATCCCGGATTATCTGCGGGAAATTCATCATTTATTTGACACACAATACGGAGAAAATTATTCACTGGACGAACTGGAAAATACGTATTCCGTCAGCAAATACCGGATCTGCCGCGAGTTTTCTAAATACTATGGGGCTTCTCCTGTCCAGTACTTAAACCATAAGCGGATTGAAGAGGCTAAAAAACTGCTTCTGACTACCAACGACACCATACACGAAATCGGAAGCAAGGTAGGAATTCATAATACCAATCATTTTATCAATCTGTTTAAACGGGAAACCGGGGCAACCCCACTTGCATTTAAGCAGGATGCCCCGGTTTCTATATCCGAGCTACACTATCTTTAAATACCACATGTCCATCTACAATGAACACACCGGCTGTATAGTTTTCATTTGCAATTTTGCGGACAATCTTATGAATGGCTCTGCGTGCCATCTCCGATATATCCACCTCATATGTTGTAATTCCGATATCGCACAGCCCCGGATAAAGGAAATTATCAAATCCCACGACGGAAACATCTTCCGGAATCCGGTAGCCTTCATTTTCAAGTTTCCGGATCAGATACGAAGCTGCAAGATCGCAGTTACAGACAAATGCCGTCGGCATATCTTTCGGAAATTTATAATATTTTTCCAGATCCATCCGCCCGGTTTTGGTATCCCGGTCATCAATCACATAATCTTTTGGCACATCCACTCTGTGTTCCATCATAGACTTGCGGTAACCAAGATATCGGTCTGTAATACTGTTTGTCATGCCAACCGTTCCTACATAGGCAATTTTTGTGTGCCCCATGGAAAAAAGATAATTCGTCAGTGCATAGGTGCCGTAAAAACTATTGGAAATAACTGTGTCCAGACCAACGGCATCGTTATAAAAATCCAGACAGACCACCGGCACGCCGCCCTCTTTTTCAATCTTTTCAATGTATGGTTTTGTCATATCGCCAAGAATGATCAGACCATCCACCTTTTTTTCCTGAAGCAAAAGCGGCATCTGGTTTTCCAGCACACTCTCCCTTGAAATACTTTCGAGCAGCGTAAAACACCCACGGGAAACTGCCCTCTTGTTTACTTCCTGATACATTTTCCAGTAAAAGGAAGCGTATTTGTCCAGATATACTTCCTGTATCAGGACTCCGATATTATATTGTTTTTCCGCAGACTGCCGTTTTGTCTCCGAAGGACTGCGGTAACCAAGCTCTTCTGCAAGGTTCTTTATTTTCTCCCGCATCTCTTCACTGACGCCTTTTTGTCCCGACAAGGCTTTGGAAACGGTTACCGTGCTGACACCAACCTGTTCGGCGATATCTGCAAGTTTCACTGCTTTTGCCATAATTCCCTCGATATTTTCATACTAATTTACTTATTTAACTATATAAACTGGATAATTTAAGTTAATTTTACATTCTTTTTCTTCCTCTGTCAATTAATCTGCCACAAAATGGTACAGATAACTTCTGTAATCCCCCTGCTCAGAAGGAACCAGCATACCGGCATTCATAAGCAGATCTCCACCGTATACGCATTCGTTCTCCATCTCACCTTCCAGACGATAATCCAGATTCGGATTCAGTCCCTGCAGGCGTACTTTTAAACTGTGGTAATTCGGGCGTGCGTGTACGGTCACGAAAGTAACCAGTGCCTCTTTTTTATCTTTGGATACTACCATATAACAATCGTAGAAATGATTTTCCCGGTAAGAAGCGATACGGTAATAATCCCCCTCCCTTACCAGATCGTTATACTTGTGATACATAGCTGTCTGCTGTGGAATCTGTTCCTGCTCTTCCTTTGCAATCTTTGTGATATCCAACTCATAACCAAAGGTTCCTGCCAGGGCAACTTCCCCTCTTGTCTTAAACGGGGTATTTCTGCCCACGGTATGGTTCGGGCAGTCCGAAACGTGTGCTCCCATTGCGGACAGTGGATAAATCAGTGCCGTACCTTCCTGAATGCCAAGTCTCTCGATTGCATCCGTATCATCCGAGCACCAGATCTGTGGGCTGTAATAAAGCATACCCGGATCAAAACGTGCTCCACCACCGGAACAGTTCTCCAGAAGAAGATCCGGGAAATCACGGGTCAGGCGTTCCTGCATCTCATACACACCAAGCACATAACGGTGGCTTAACTCCCCCTGGCGGTCTGCCGGAAGCGCAAGGCTTCCCAGATCAGTAAGCTGACGGTTCATATCCCACTTCACATATTCGATATTGGCACTGCTTAAAATTGCACGGATCTTTTCATAGATGCAGTCCCTCACATCTTTTCTGCTGAAATCAAGGACATACTGATTTCTCGAAAGCGTTCCGGTGCGTCCTTTCACAGCAATTGCCCAGTCCGGATGCTCTTTGTACAATTCCGAATCCGGGGAAATCATTTCCGGTTCCATCCAGATACCGAATTTCATGCCAAGCTTATTCACTTCATCTACCAGATAGTTCAATCCGCCCGGCAGTTTCTTTTCATTCACAAACCAGTCCCCAAGACTTGTACTGTCATCATTGCGGTGTCCAAACCAGCCATCATCCATAACCAGCATTTCAATTCCGTACTGAGAGGCAAGTTTTGCAATATCTAAAAGTTTTTCGGTATTGAAATCAAAGTAGGTTGCTTCCCAGTTGTTGATCAGAATCGGGCGTTTCTGATTGCGGTATTTGCTGCGGATTAAATGATTCCGATAGAAGTCGTGAAAATTACGGGTCATTTTTCCAAGTCCCTCTGCGGAAAATGTAAGGACAGCTTCCGGTGTATAAAATGATTCTTCACTTTCCAGTTTCCAGGAAAAATCTTCCGGATGAATTCCCATGACTGCACGTATACTGTCAAACTGGCTTTTTTCCAGCTGTGCGATAAAATTGCCGGAATAAATAAAATGCATGGCATACACTTCACCGGATGTCTGTGTCGTGGAAGATTTCATCCATGCCATAAATGGGTGTTCCTGATGGGAGGACTCCCCACGGATACTTCCCACACTGGTCTTTCCATATCCCAGCGGACGGCGGTCCATCTGGCGTTCTCTTGCCCATGAACCGTGAAGTGTCAGCATCTCGTAGGCATCATCATCCATATCCAGGCATGCCGAATATGCTTTTGTGAGGTAAACTGCCTCTTTGCTCTGATTGCTGATGCGCACGCTTCTGGTAATCATATCGTTTTCTTCAAACACGGTATAATACAGATCCACATCCAGCTGCAACACTTCATCCCTGCAGTGAAGAATCAGTGTCTGTGCGGTATGCTCCCTGTCAAATGCGGACGGAAGTCCCGGAAGCTGCGGTTTCTGATCTGTAATTTCATAGGAAACATACGTCGGCATAACCGCATGCTGACCTGCCTGTGTTCGCACAGCAATGCTGCTTTCCCGATAATCTCCCACTCCGTTTCCGGAATACTCCGATGGAAACGTATCATAAAAAGAACAGCGCTCTCTTTCATTCTCCGATGGAACAAACGGTGCCTCTCCGGTACGGAGCAGGTAGCGCAGATCCTGTCCGCGCACACGCTTGCCGTAATATACATGACCTACAAAGGTCCGGTGGTCTGCAAGACCTATGATATAGCTGGTATTCGCTGTCTCCAGACAAAACAGATCCAGATTTTCATCAAATACGATACTCATGTTAATCCTCCAGTATGTTTTCTTCTATAAATTTCACTGCCAGGTCCTTGTTTTTTAAACCTTCTGCCAGACCTACCACACAGGTATCCGGATACCAGCCGGTTTCCTTCACCCAGGCATTTTTTTCTAACTTTATGCCGATCGGATATTTTTTCCCTGTTTCGGTACTTTTTACATACACCAGATCGTCCTTATATTTTTCCAGCAATTCTTCTGGCAAATATTCCCGGATGTCTGCCAGATAGTCAAACTCTCCCAGTGAATAAAAGAAATCATAATCCGCAAAAAAGACATCTACCGACTGTGTCATAAAGCGGCTCTGAATCATCTGAATGCTCTCTGCGGATGCCCCGTCGTTTTCATTTGCCGAGGCTCCCAGATTACTGCTGACAAGCACTTCGCTTTTATCCGGATCCAGTCCGTTTTCTTTTAGGAAACCATTATAATAACCGGAATCCCCAGCCGGATTGTCCGCAGACTGTATGGCATTTACCGCCATAATTTCCAGTGCGGTATCTTTTTGCGTAACATAATGGATGATCAGAAAGCTGATGATTCCTATAATGGCAAGTGCGACAATGGTCTGCAATCCATAGTAATGAACCAGATACCATATTTTATCTTTTCCATGCAGCTCTTTTAACTTTTCTCTTTCTGTCTTCGGCTCCTCTTTTTTATAGAGGATGCTGTCTTCTCCTGCTTTGGAAAAATCCGGTTTTATATTCTTCTGATCATCCATAACGTTTATTCTCCTGCGTATGTAAGCATCGCGGTGCGCAGCTCATCCAATTTCTTTTCGGAATCTTTGATATCCGTTCCGACAACACCAAAATAGAATTTGATCTTTGGCTCTGTTCCGGATGGACGTACACAACACCATGCATTGTTGCTCAGTTCATAGTAAAGAACGTTACTTTCCGGAAGTCCGGTTGGTGTAACTTCTCCGCTTGTCATATCTGTTCTTGTATCTTTCTTGTAATCACGAAGTGCTAAAACATCCCATGCACCGATCTTTTTCGGCGGATTGTTCCGCATCTCGTTCATCATGCTCTGAATCTTTTCTGCTCCGTCCATACCCTTTAAGGTCATAGTCTCAAGACCTTCTTTGTAATAACCGTAAGTCTCATACAGGGAAACCATGGCATCCCAGAGGGTGATTCCGTTGGATTTGCACCATGCTGCCACTTCGCAGAGCATCATGACTGCCACACAGGCATCCTTATCTCTTGCATAAGTACCTGCCAGACATCCGTAGCTTTCTTCCAGTCCAAAGACGTACTCATAACTGTTCTGCTGCTCAAAAAATTTGATCTGCTCACCGATATACTTAAATCCGGTCAGTACCTCGATCAGTTTTACTCCGTAAGCTTTTGCGATTGCCTTTGCCATGTCGGTGGTTACGATAGTCTCAACCAGTGCACCGTTTGCCGGGAGTGTTCCGTTTGCTTTTTTCTCACGCAGAATGTACTCTGCAATCAGCATACCGGACATATTTCCAGTGAAACTTACATACTCTCCTGTCTTGGTATCCTTTGCATAAACACCCAGACGATCGGCATCCGGATCGGTTGCCAGAACGATATCCGCATCTACTTCTTTTGCCAGTTTCAATGCAAGCTCAAATGCCTTTGGCGACTCTGGATTCGGATAGGAAACGGTCGGGAAATTTCCATCCGGAAGTTCCTGCTCTTTTACTACATATACATTTTCAAATCCAAGATCGCTCAGCACACGCTTGACCGGACCAAGACCGGTTCCGTGTAACGGTGTATAAACAATCTTGATATCCTTTGCCATCTTTTTGATGATCTCCGGATGAATGGATAAATTTCTCAGCTCTGCAAAATAGGATTCATCCACGTCGTCGCTGATGATCTGATACAGCCCTTCTGCCTGTGCTTTTTCCTTCTCCATGGTCTTTACCATGTCAAAAGAAGTTACTTTTGCTACTTCCGCCATAATACCGGTATCATGTGGCGGTGTTACCTGCGCGCCGTCTTCCCAGTATACTTTATATCCGTTATATTCTCTCGGGTTATGGCTTGCTGTAATTACAATACCGGAAATACATCCTAACTCGCGGACTGCAAAAGATAACTCCGGTGTCGGACGAAGGCTGTCAAATACATATGCCTTAATGCCGTTTGCATTTAAGCAGAGTGCTGCCTCCTCGGTAAATTCCGGGGACATAATTCTGGAGTCATGTGCGATCGCAACACCCTTTTCCTGTCCATTCTGGGAAATAATGTAATTTGCAAGTCCCTGTGTTGCCTGACGTACGGTATAAATATTCATACGGTTGGTTCCGGCTCCGATCACACCACGAAGTCCGGCTGTACCAAATTCCAGATCCATATAAAAACGGTCTTCGATCTCTTTTTCATTTCCCTCAATACTTTTCAGCTCATTTCTGGTATCCTCGTCAAAATAAGGATTGTTCAGCCAGCTCTCATAATTTTCTTTGTATCCCATTTTTCTTTCCTCCCATACTTACTTATGATTCTATTTTTATATTAGCGATAACGAACCTGTTTTTCAAGTACTATTCCATGCTAAATTTGTACAATTCTGTCCTTTTTAGTTGCTGTTACCGGATAATGTTGACAGAAGCTCTGACAATGTAGATAAATAGTCCGCACTGCTGCCTGTTGATGTTCCATCTCCGGTACTGTTTCCTGTATAAAGATCCGAAGATGTACCCGTGCCGGTTCCGCTTCCTGCTGCCGTGCCGGTCGATGTGTCAGTACCGCTTCCTGCAGTTGTTCCGGCTACTGTTCCGGTACTGCTTCCCGATGTTGTTCCACCGCTTTCGCCGGCCGTATGACTTCCTGCAAGACTTCCTGCAAGGCTTCCTGCCGCTCCCTCTGCCGAACTGTCCGCTTCATTTGCTGTTTCCGCAGTATTTTCTGTTTCCGTTTCCTCCGTGGTGCTGTCTGTTCCGGTGCCGTCACCCGACATTCCGACTACGATCGTTGCCTCCTCAGAATTAACAAATAATTTCTTATTA
>OHDD01001037.1_pt1 | contig 12512 bp, 10 predicted proteins | sample 1566941 | NCBI WGS metagenome assembly OHDD01 (sample SAMEA3879580, study PRJEB24766) | human gut metagenome | biome: human-associated habitat; feature: feces | place: USA | collected 1985/1987 | reverse complement strand
CCCGCCGCGCCAGCGCGGAGCTGTAAGGAGGGGAGAACGATGGAATACAGACTGACTACCCCCTGCACTGCGCAGGAGCTTGCCCCGCTGAAAGCGGGGGATACCGTGCTGCTTTCCGGCGTGGTGTATACCGCCCGGGATCAGGCACACAAGCGGATGATGGAAGCACTGGACAAGGGCGAGACTCTGCCTTTTGATCTGGAAGGCAGCGCCATCTATTATGTAGGTCCCACCCCGGAACGCCCGGGCGAAGTCATCGGCTCTGCCGGCCCCACCACCAGCGGACGGATGGACGCCATGAGCCCCCGCCTGCTGGACCTGGGCAACAAAATCATGATCGGCAAGGGCAAGCGGGATGCCGCCGTCAAGGCGGCTGTGGTGCGCAACGGCGCGGTGTATCTGGCTGCGCTGGGCGGTGCCGGTGCACTGATGGCCAAAAGCGTACAGACGCTGGAAGTGATCGCATGGCCGGACTTGGGCTGTGAGGCGGTGCGCCGCCTGACCGTGCAGGATATGCCCCTGACCGTTGTGCTGGATGCCCACGGCGGCGACCTGTACGAGGAAGGCCCTGCGGCCTATCTGGCTGCGCTCTAAATTGCACCCTTTGCACAAAACAGGCGCGGTACAAAACCGGCAAAACAGCAGTTCTGTGCAGAAAAATATGGTTAGTTTAACAAAACTTGCTGCGAATTACTTGCATCAACCGCAAAAGTGTGATATCCTTTAACATACGACAGAGGGTACACATCCCCTGTCGGAAAAATCCCCCAGAGGGAATAAGGCAGGAGGCCGGACAAACCATGCAGATCCACCAGTCCGCAGAAGATTATCTTGAAACGATCCTGATGCTGAGCCAGCGTATGGGCAAAGTGCGCTCCATTGACGTTGTCAATGAGCTGGGCTTTACCAAAGCCAGCGTGAGCATCGCTATGAAAAAGCTGCGGGAGAACGGCTATATCGCGGTGGACGGCGAAGGCAACCTGACCCTGCTGGAGCCCGGGCTGGAGATCGCTCAGCGCATTTACAGCCGCCACCAGCTGCTGACCCACTTCTTTGTGCAGCTGGGCGTGGACGAGCAGACCGCCGCCGAGGACGCCTGCAAGGCAGAGCACATCCTCAGCGAGCAGACGCTGGAAAAGATCCGCGAAAGCGCCCTGCGCAACGACGCCGCCCATCCGCAGGCAAAGTGATATGATTCCAAGAGACACCGGAACGCCGAAAGACGTTCCGGTGTCTTTTTTTGTATGAAATTTTCGGTTTGTGTTGCATATCTGTTACGGATTTGGTACAATAAATCTGTGCGGAAAAGGAACGTTGGAAGAGCGAAAAAGGTGCGGGACGGCGCAAAGCCGCCCTAGGGTAAAGGAGAGCGTTGCGGCATGGATGCGATTGCCCATACTCAGGTCAGTGGATTCTGTCTGGTCACGCTGGCGGTCTTGCTGCGGGCGCAGCAGAAAATGCGGGATAAAAGCCTGCCCGGGCGGCTGTTCACGGCGCTGCTGTGGTCTGCCGGGGCGCTGACGATCGTAGATCATGGCAGTGCGCTGGCGCAGCTGGGCGCGTGGCAGGATCTGGGCATCCCCCTGACCTACCGGCTGAACGCCGGGGGCAGTATTCTGTTTTATCTGCTGGCGGCGTGCTGCTGCCAGCTGGTGTTTTTGTATGTGGAGGCAGAGCTGGGGCGTACATGGATGGAGGACGGCCGCAGGCTGGCGCTCAGCGCCGCACCGGTGGCGTTGCTTTTGCTGGCGCTGCTGACAGCGCGGGACGAAAACGGCTTCTGCTATCTGGATGCAGAGGGGCTGCGGGGCAGCACCCTGTTCTGGGGGGCGAAGCTGGTGGGGCTTGCCTATCTGGCGGCGGCCTTTCTCCGCTGCAGCTGGACGCTGAGCAACTGGAAGCAGGAAACACCCAAAGAGGAACTGAAGACCCTGCTGCTGCTCGCGCTTGCGCCGGCGGCAGGCTTTTTGCTGCAAGGCTGGCTGCCCGGGCGCGGGCTGCTGTGCTGCGGCATTACGCTGGGGCTGGTGTGCGTGTATGTGCTGGTGTTGCAGACCAAGTTCACGGTGGACACCCTGACCGGCGTCAGCAACCGCATCGTGGCGCTGCGGTATCTGGAAAGCGAACTGCCCTACTACCGCCGTCACCCCAACCGCTCGCTGCACTTCCTCATGATGGACATGGATCACTTCAAGCACATCAACGATGAATACGGCCACCTGGAGGGCGATGCCGCACTGGTGCTGCTGGCGGGCATTTTAAAAAAGGTGTGCGCCAACTATAACGGCGTGCTGGCGCGCTACGGCGGCGATGAATTTTGCATCGCCTGCGGCTGCAACAGCGTGGAGGTGCGCACCCTGATCACCTCCATCCAGCGGGAGCTGGACGCAGCCAACGCCGCCTCCGGAAAGCCCTACCAGATCGAGATCAGCATCGGCTGCGCCCGTCTTGAGCCGGACATTGCCACCGTGCACGACCTGATCGATAAAGCCGATCAGGAAATGTACCACCTCAAGACCCGCAAGCGCGGAGTTTCCTAAAACAAAGAAGGCACCTGCAACCCTTCCTGTCTGTGCATTGGCACCCGAAGGCGTTTGCGGGTGCTTTTTCTTTGACCTGTTGAGAGCCAAGAAGCAACCCCGCAGTGCGGATGTTTCCGCAGGAAACAGGCACTGCAAATGCCGTTTCCCTCTACGACCCCTCCTGTGAAAAAGCAATTTCGAAACGCCCGCAGGCGTTTCGAAATTGTAAATCAAAATAATTCTTCCGCTGAAAATGGCTAGAGCGTAGCGGAGGCCATTCAAAATCATCCCGCCCCGCGCTTTCTAAACGTTTTTTACCCTTCTGCCCTTGCATCCCGGGGTGGAACGCGGTATTCTTATAAAATAGACCGGAACCGCGACAGCACAGGGGAGGGAGAACACATGGACGCACAGGAGATCCGCACATTGCTGGGCAAAAGCATCTTTGAGCGGGCACAGAAGTACCGCAAGCGCATCCTGCAAAGCAGCTGCACCACCAACGAGGATGGGGTGCGGCACCTGACAGCGCTGGTGCAGGGCAGCGGGCCGGACTGCTATTATACGCAGGTCTGGCTGCGGGAAAACGGCAGCTTTGTCAGTGCCTCCTGCGACTGCCCCTATAACCAGAACGGCGACGGCACCTACTGCAAGCACATTGGCGCGCTGCTGCTGCAGGACGCGGAAAAGAACCCGCCTGCCCCGGAAAAAAAGCCGGAGAGCATCCCCGGGGTGCAGCGGGGCGTGGCAGGCTTGAGCACCGAACCCCGCAAGGACAGTTACAGCGCCGGGCTGGATATGCTGTTCGGCCGCAAGTGGCGGGGCGAGGAGCCGGAGACCGACTATGAGGCCCAGCTGCTGTTGAAGCGCTACCAGCGGGAGGATGCGCAGCCCCAGCCCCAGAACGCCGCCCAGCGTACCGGCTTTGCTCTGCTGGAACCGGAGCTTACGCCGCACAATGGCCGTATCTGGCTGCGACTGCGGGTCTCGGATGGCATCGGCGGGCGGCAGTATCTGGTAAAAAGCATCCCGCAGTTTCTGGATGCGATCGAGCGGGGCGAAAGCGTCAGCTACGGGAAATCGCTGGCCTTTGTGCACCGGTGGGACGCCTTTGCTCCGGATGCACAGCAGCTGCTGCGGCTGCTGCGCCGTCAGGTGAGCGCCCGGCAGGCGTTTGAAGCCGAGGGCACGGTGCGCTCTGGCTGGGAGAAAGGCCCGGCGGGCGGTCTGCCGTTGACCGGCGAGGGGCTGGATGCTCTTGTGGAGCTTTACGCCGCCGAGGGCGTTGTGGGCGGCTATACCCTTAAAGAGGGTCTGCCGGTCATCAGCCTGAAGGTGGAACGCCGCAAGGGCGGGGTGCAGCTGAGCTGCACCCCGGCGCTCAGCGGAGTGCAGGGGCTGGACTATGCCTATCTGCTGGGCGAAAGCACCCTCTGGCGGATGCAGCGGGAGGAATGCCGCCGGATTTTGCCGGTACTGGACACCTTTGGCGGGCGCAGTTTGTTCTTTACCAGCGCAGACGCCGCCGCTTTTTGCAGCTATGTGCTGCCGGAACTGGGCAACCGGGTCAACATCGTGGACCCCGACCGGCTGCTGCTGAACCAGATCCCGCTGGAGCCGGTGGTGCAGTTTTATCTGGACGCCGACCGGGGGCTTACCGTCACGGCCTACCCGGTCTTTCTGTATGGAGAGGACAGGGTAGCACCCGGCGAGCCGGTGCCGCCCGACCTTTTGCGGGATGCCCGCACCGAGAACCGGGCAAAGCGGCTGCTGGAAACCTATCTGGAACCCGAGCCCGGCAAGCCGGGACATTACAGCCTTTCCGGGGAGGAGGCGCTTTTCCAGCTGCTGGAGGAGGGCATTCCCGCCCTGCTGGCCATGGGCGAGGTATACCAGACCGATGCCTTCCGCAACTTACAAGCCGCCCCGCCTAAAATTTCGGTAGGGGTGTCGGTACACGGCAGCGTGCTGGACTTGGAAGTGGACACCGGCGCCTTCCCGGTGGAGGAACTGCGGGAACTGCTGCAGTCCCTGCACCAGAAAAAACGCTACCACCGCCTGCGGGACGGCAGTCTGCTGCGGCTGGATGACAGTCTGGAAGGGCTGGACGAGCTGAACGACACACTGGAGCTTTCCGGTGCAAAGCTGAAGGACGGCCACGCCGCCCTGCCGCTCTACCGTGCCCCTACGCTGGACTGGGCGCTTTCGGGGCAGAACGGCTTGCGTTTCAACCGCGACGATGCGTTCCGCCGCATCAGCCGCAGCTTCCACGCCGTGCGGGACAGCGAGTATACCCCGCCGCTCTCGCTGCAAAAGACCCTGCGCAAATACCAGCGTGACGGCTACCGCTGGCTGCGCACACTGGACGGCTACGGCATGGGCGGCATTCTGGCCGACGATATGGGTCTGGGCAAGACCGTGCAGGTGCTCAGCTACCTGCTGGCCATGAAGGAGGGCGGGCAGCAGCTGCCCAGCCTCATCGTCTGCCCGGCGTCGCTGGTGCTGAACTGGCAGGAGGAATGCCAGAAGTTCACCCCGCAGCTGCAAAGTGTTGCCATGGACGGCGATGCCGCCCACCGCGCCGCGCTGGTCGATGGGTGGGCACAGGCGGATATCGTCATCACCAGCTACGATTTGCTGCGCCGGGACGAAAAACTGTATGCCGGGCAAAGCTTTTACGCCTGCATACTGGACGAAGCGCAGGCCATCAAAAACCACACCACCCAGAAGTACAAGGCGGTGTGCCGGGTGAACAGCCGGGTGCGCTTTGCGCTGACCGGCACCCCGGTGGAAAACCGCTTGGGGGAACTGTGGAGCATCTTCTCCTTTTTGATGCCCGGGTATCTGCCCCCCTACAAGACCTTCTGCGCCCGGTTTGAAAAGCCCATTGTGCAGGACGAGGATGCCAACGCCGTGCGGCGGCTGAACCAGTTCACCGGCCCCTTCATCCTGCGGCGCATGAAGTCCGAGGTGCTGCGGGAGCTGCCGCCCAAAACGGAGAATGTGCGCCGCGTTGAGCTGGAGACCGAGCAGCGCAAGCTGTATCTGGCAGCGGTGGTGGACGCCCGGGAAAAGCTGCGGGCGGCAAAGCCGGAGGACAAAATGGCGGTGTTCGCTGTTCTCATGCGGCTGCGGGAGATCTGCTGCGACCCGCGCCTTGTGGCGGACGACTGGACCGGCAGCAGCGCCAAGCTGGAGGCCTGTCTGGAGCTTGTCACCGAGGCGGTGGCGGGCGGGCACCGCATTCTGCTGTTCAGCCAGTTCACCTCCATGCTGGAGCTGCTGGCAAAGCGGCTGGACGAGGCCGGGGTGAGCCACTTCACCCTGCAAGGCTCTACCCCGAAGCCGGTGCGTGCCGAGCAGGTGCGCCGGTTCAATCAGGGCGAGGCAGACGTCTTTCTGATCTCGCTGCGGGCGGGCGGTACGGGTCTGAACCTGACCGCCGCCGATATCGTCATTCACTACGACCCGTGGTGGAACCTTGCCGCGCAGAATCAGGCCACCGACCGCGCCTACCGCATCGGTCAGCGCAACCCGGTGCAGGTGTATCGGCTGATCGCGCAGGACACCATTGAGGAAAAGATCGTGGAGCTGCAACAGGCCAAGCAGTCGCTGGCCGACACCGTTACCGGTGGGGCAGACGGCGCGATTTTGTCCATGAACCCCGAACAGCTGCTGCAGCTGCTGGGAGAAGAAGCATAAAGGAGTGTATCCATCATGAAGGTTTGGGATCTGCATTGCGATACCCTGTACGAACTGCGCCGCGCCGAAAAGGCGGGCGCACCCAAAAGCTTTTTGCACAACGACCTGCATATCGACCTTGAAAAATTGCAGCAGGGGGATTATCTGCTGCAATGCTTTGCGGCCTATGTGGATCTGGCCGACCCCGCTCCCGGGGCCGACCCGCTGGTAAGCGTGCTGGAGGAGATCGACATCTTCAAGCGGCTCATGGCGGCTTACCCGGAAAAGATCGCCCCGGTGTACACCGCTGCCGACCTTGAGCGCAACCGCGCCGAGGGCAAGTTCAGCGCCATGCTGACGGTGGAAGAGGGCGGCTGCTGCAAGGGCAGTCTGGGCGTGCTGCGGCGGCTGCAGGAGCTGGGCGTGCGCATGATGACCCTGACATGGAACTACCCCAACGAACTGGCAGCCCCCAACGCAAACCCCGGCGGGCCGCTGGTGGCCAACACCGAGACCGGCCTGACCGAGCGGGGCTTTGCCTTTTTGGAAGAGATGGAAAAGCTGCACATCACCGCAGACGTGAGCCACCTTTCCGATAAGGGCTTCTGGGACATCGCAAACCACAGCACCCGCCCCTTTGCGGCAAGTCATTCCAACTGCCGTGCGCTGTCGCCCCACAACCGCAACCTGACCGATGAGATGATCCGTGCACTGGCAGAAAAGGGCGGCATTGCGGGGCTGAATTACTGCGCTTCCTTTGTGGACGCAGACTCGGCACACCCCAAGCTTTGCCGCAGCACAGTGGAGCGGCTGGCAAAGCACGCCGCACACTTCAAGCAGGTGGGCGGTATTGAGGTCATCAGCCTTGGCAGCGATTTTGACGGCATCGGCGGTCAGCACGAGCTGGAAACGGCGGCAGATATGCCGCTGCTGGCCGAGGCACTGCGCCGCGAGGGCTTTACCGAGGACGAGGTGGAGGCCATCTACTGGCGCAACGCATACCGCTTCTTTAAAAACAATCTGTAATATCAAGTCGAAAAATTGCAAAAATGCCCGGAGATGCCCTGCTGTGTGCGGGTATCCCGGGCTGTGTATTGCCCTGCGAGGGGAGGTTTTATATGGTCTGAGGCGCGCGTCCCCTGAAAAAGAACAAACGACTTGGAAAGATAAGAGGAATTATAACAATGGGTATCACGATTTCGCCGTGGATGATGGCGTTTCTCATGCTGATGACCGGCTTTGCAGGCTTTGTGGATTCGGCAGCCGGCGGCGGTGGGCTGATCAGTCTGCCTGCCTATCTGTTTGCCGGGCTGCCGCCCCACTACACCTATGCCACTAACAAGTTCAGCGCTGCCTGCGGCACGACCTTTGCCACGGCAAGCTTTTTCAAAAGCGGTGCCATGAACGTGAAGGTGGGTGTTCTTGCGGCCATCGGCAGCTTTGCAGGCAGTGCGCTGGGCGCGCACATCGTGCTGCTGCTCAGCGATGAGATGCTGCGCACCATGATGTTCATCATCCTGCCGGTGGCGGCGGTCATCATTCTGTGGCAGCGCAACCTGCCGGACGAGAACCGGGACGACGGCACGCTGGATCTGAAAAAGATTTTACTGGCGCTGGCCATCGGCTTTGGCATCGGCCTGTACGACGGCGTTATGGGCCCGGGCACCGGAACCTTTGCCATCATTGCCTTTACCACCCTGATGGGCTTTGACCTGCGCACCGCAAACGGCAACGGCAAGGTGCTCAATCTGGCCAGCAACTACGCCAGCCTGTTCACCTATCTGATGAACGGTCTGGTGGTGTTCCACATCGGCATCCCCTGCGCCATCAGCAACATTCTGGGCAACCTGCTTGGCTCCCATTTTGCCCTGAAAAAGGGTGCCCGCTTCATCCGCCCTATGATGCTGGTGGTGCTGGTGCTGCTGCTGGGCAAGCTGATCTCGGACGCGGTGCTGTAAGGGCAAGGCGGGACGATTTGGAATGGCCTCCGCTTTGCTCTGGCCATAATCAGCGGAAAGAATATTTTATTTGTAGTTCCGAAACGCCTGCGGGCGTTTCGGAACTACTTTTTCACGGGTAAAAACAAAGTCGGGCAGCCCGCGGGCTGTCCGACTTGTTTTTGCGAATAGGTTTTATTCCAACGTCAGCTCTTTATCAAAGAACGCGATGCCGAATGCGCCGGGGCCGGTGTGGGTGCCGATGACGCAACCGATCTGGCGCACCAGCGGTGCGTCCAGATGCAGGTTGTCCTGCAGGTAGGTCAGCAGCGGCTGCAGCTCCCGGTGGTTGACGGTGTAGCCCAGCAGCGGGGTGTAGCCCGGGTGGATGCCGCCCATCTCGTCGATCTTCTTGAACAGCGCCACATACACGCCGGGCAGACCGCGCGCCTTACCGGCCAGCGCCACCTTGCCCTCTATGACGGCGAGGATGGGCTTGATGCCCAGCATACCGCCCGCCACAGCTGCGGCGGCGGACAGTCTGCCGCCCTTGCGCAGGTACTTCAGATCGTCCACGGCAGCTACCAAATGCAGGTGCTGCTTGGCCTTTTCCAGATCGGCGGCGATCTGGGTGATCGTCTTACCGGCGTCCCGCAGCTGCACAGCCAGCCGCACCAGCAAGGACTGCCCCAGACAGACGTTCTCGGTGTTCACGAACACCACATTATCCACGTTGGCAAGGTCGGCAGCAAGTCTGGCGCACTGACCGGTGCCGGACAGCGCATCGGACAAAAAGATGCCCAGCACCTCGTCTCCGGCGGCAGCGGCGTCCAGATACAGCCGCTCGAACTGCTCCGGGCTGGGCTGGCTGGTGGTGGGCAGCTTGCGGCAGGCTGCCAGATGGGTATAGTATTCGCTGGGGGTCATGTCGATGCCGTCCCGCAGGACGGTGCCGTCCTCCAGCGTCACGTTCAGGGGAATCACAGTCACGCCCAGCTGCTGCGCCTCGGCGGGCAGGATGTCGCAGGCGGAATCGGTGAGGATACGGATCATAATAATACCTCCGGTCTACCGGTAAAATACAGTATACGCAACGCTTTTGTTAAAAAGGTTGGAAATTATTATACCACCATTTAGGGCGATGTGTCAATGATTTGCATAAATTTGCCGCGACAGAACGCCCAAACCTTGCGCACCCGGCGGCAGATATGGTACTATAACCGGGAACGAATCACAGCAGGAGGAGGGAGACCGACCATGCACAAGCTGAACCCCCGCACCGCCGCGCTGCTTTCGGCCTTTGGCTGGGCGGTGGGGTATCTGCTGGCGGGCAAGGTGCTGGCGGTGCTGCTGCCCGTGCCGCCCGGCGGCGCGGCGCGGTTTTTCCGGGTCTGCCTGCTGGCTCCGCTGGCGGAGGAAGGGGTGTTCCGGGGCGCAGTGCAGCGCCGGGCGCAGCCGCTGGGCAGGGGACAGGCTATTCTTTTGCAGGCGGCGCTGTTCGCCTTGCAGCACGGCAGCGCTGCCGCCATGGCCTATGCGCTGGTGTGCGGGCTGGGTCTGGGGTGGCTGGCCGACCGCACCGGGCATCTCTGGCCGGGGGTGCTGCTGCACAGCGCAAACAACCTGCTGGTGCTGGCGATGGGATGAGAGGATGGGATACATGACCGATTTTGAACTGATGGGTCTTGCGCTGGAAGAAGCCGCCAAAGCCGCCGCCTTGGGCGAGGTGCCGGTGGGCGCGGTGGTGGCGCGGCACGGCGAGGTGATCGCCACGGCGCACAACACCCGGGAGACCGAGAAAAACGCCCTGCACCACGCGGAGCTGCTGGCCATTGATGCCGCCTGCAAGGCGCTGGGCGGCTGGCGGCTGTGGGAGTGCGAGCTGTTCGTCACCTTAGAGCCCTGCCCCATGTGTGCGGGCGGCATCATCAACAGCCGTCTGCGCCGGGTGGTGTACGGTGCTGCCGATACCAAGGCCGGGTGCTGCGGCTCGGTGACCGACCTGTTCGCGCTGCCCTTCAACCACCATCCGGTGGTGGAAAAGGGGCTGCGGGAGGCCGAGGCGCAGCAGCTTTTGCAGGCGTTTTTTGTTTCCCTGCGGGAAAAGCGGGCGGGCAGACCCCGCTGGAAGCCCCCGGTGCCCGAAAACAGGGGAAAATAAGGAAAAATAGTGGGAACTGCGTAAAAAATTGCAGTTCCCACTTTCTTTTTGGGCTGGATTGTGGTATATTATTCAATGGAATCTTGTCGAAACCCATCGCAACTGCAGGCAGGCACGCCAAAGCACCGGACCTTTGCCGGACACATAAACGGAACGCTGCACTGTCTGGGGATGGGCACAGGGTTTTTCCGGCTGGGGCACTGCGCCCGGCCGAGAATACCGAACAGGAGGGATACACTCTTGTACGAGGACGAGTTTGAACTGACCTTTCAGGTGCCGGAGGAAGAGGGCGCACCGGAGCCCCTTGCCGCACCGGCTGCAAAGCCGGCTGCGCCGATGGAGCCGGTGGTGGATGAACCCACCCGCATCATGACGCTGGGAAAAACAGCAGCGCCTGCGGTGGACGAACCCACCCGGGTGATCACGCTGGAAAAGCCCGCAGAGCCGCAGCCGCCTGCACCGGAGCAGCCCGCGGAGCCTGTGCCGCAGCCTGTAAAAGAACGGCCTGCCCCTGCCGCACCCGCTGCGGCGCGCCGGGTGCTGATCTCCGGCGGCGACCGGGGCATCGGTGCTGCCGCTGCCCGCGCCTTTGCGGCAGCAGGGTATCAGGTGGCGGTGCTCTACCACCAGAATGCCGCTGCTGCCGCTGCGCTGGAACAGCAGCTGCCCGGGTGCATCGCCATCCAGTGCGATGTAGCCAGCCGCGCCAGCTGTGAGCTGGCGTTCCATGCAGTGGAGCAGGCCATGGGCAGGGTGGATGTGCTGGTGTGCAACGCCGGCATCGCGCAGCAGAAGCTGTTTACCGACATCACCCCGGAGGAGTGGCAGCGGATGCTGGACGTGAACCTGAGCGGCGCGTTCCACCTGTGCCAGCTGGCACTGCCCGGCATGATCCGCCGCAAGCAGGGCCGCATTCTGACCGTGAGCAGTATGTGGGGTCAGACCGGCGGCAGCTGCGAGGTGCACTATTCCGCCGCGAAGGCCGGGCTCATCGGCCTGACCAAGGCACTGGCGAAGGAAGAGGGCCCCAGTGGCATTACGGTGAACTGCGTAGCGCCCGGGGTCATCGAGACTGACATGATGGCGGCTTTTACTGCCGAGGACAAGGCGGCGCTGGCCGAGGAGACCCCTGTGGGGCGGCTTGGCACCCCGGAAGAAGTTGCAAAGCTGCTGGTCTTTTTGGCCGGTGAGGATGCCGGATACATCACCGGACAGGTGTTCGGGGTGAACGGCGGCCTTGTGATCTGATGCACAGGGCAATATTACACGATTTTCCCCGGAGTGGGAAGGAGAGAAAAAATGGGCATGACTTTGAAGGAACTGTTGACTAAGGGCGAGGGCACCCTCTCTGCACAGGAGGCCAAGGCGTTGGCGGCACAATGCCGCATGGATGTAGACACCCTCTACACCCTGCTGGAGGAGCGCGGCATTAAGGTCCTGGAGGAAGAGAACGAGCCGAGTCTGGACGTGGACAGCATCATTGCTGAGGTGGAGAATGCCGAGAACAACAACGATGACATGGGCCTTGCCGATGAAAACGAAGAGGATGCCGAGGAGAACCCGGCAGACCTGAAGGCTGCCATGGACGAGCTGCTGGACGACCCGGTGAAGAACTACCTCAAGCAGATCGGTCAGATCCCGCTGCTGAGCGCCGAGCAGGAGGTGGAGCTGAGCCGCCGCATCCATGCCGGTGCCGAGGCTGCACACATTTTGCAGGCAGACCGCCAGAAGTACGGCGCACCGGAGTACATCAAGAAGAACAGCGCCCGCTTCTCCTTTGAGGAGGACGAGAACAGCCGCAGCTACACCGAGGATCTGGACGAGGACGGCGAAAAGTCTGCCGAGGATGCCGAGGAAAAGGCAGACGAGGAAAAGGCCATGGAGGCCGTGGAGAGCGGCCCCCTGAGCGAGGAGCGTCGTCAGGAGCTGCTCAAGACCCGCCGCGACGGCCTGAACGCCCGCCGCAGCCTGAGCGAGGCGAACCTGCGTCTGGTGGTGTCCATCGCCAAGAAGCATGTCGGCCATAATCTGGCCTTCCTTGACCTCATTCAGGAGGGCAATATCGGCCTGATCAAGGCCGCCGAGAAGTTTGACTGCGACCGCGGCTTCCGCTTCTCCACCTACGCTACCTGGTGGATCCGCCAGGCGATTACCCGCGCGATTGCGGACCAGGCCCGTACCATTCGTATTCCCGTGCACATGGTGGAGACCATC
>OHDD01001031.1_pt1 | contig 12628 bp, 10 predicted proteins | sample 1566941 | NCBI WGS metagenome assembly OHDD01 (sample SAMEA3879580, study PRJEB24766) | human gut metagenome | biome: human-associated habitat; feature: feces | place: USA | collected 1985/1987 | reverse complement strand
TATACAATTCTGTTGTCTGACTGTCAATTTTCTGTTATTTTAAAAGCAGAGGTGATGAAGATGAAAGAATATTTCTATAAAAGCTATGACGAACTGCCGTTGACGTTATCAGTGCAGGAAATTGCAATAGTACTTGGAATATCAAAGACAAGTGCGTATGAATTGGTGAGGAGAAAAGGTTTTCCTGTTCTGAAAATAGGCTCACGACTTGTAGTGCCAAAGGAAAAATTCCGTGAATGGGTGGCGAAAAACACAGGAGGAAGTATTTGAGATATAACTCTAATAATAGTGCAAGCCATTACTTCACTCTGCCGAATGAAATATTCTGTATCGGCTTATCCTCCAGAGAAATTGCCGTGTACAGTTATCTTTTAAGGTGCGAAAACAGAAAAACATATCAGTGCTATCCGAGCTACCGCACAATCGGACAAGCATTGAAAATGAGTCAGAATACGGTCAGGAAATATGTTCAAGCCTTGAAGATAAGCATTTAATCTTGACCGAGAGAACAGAGGTAATTGCAAAAGACGGACGAAAGCGCAACGGTACTCTGCTCTATACTATCCGACCTATCAGAGATGCTATTGATTATTTCCACAGTGAGCAGTTGCGGAGAAACGCATAATTGAGCCGATTTTTCGAGGAAATTATTTTAAGCAGGTTAAAGTGGGGCGTCTCATCAGACGGCAGAGCCGACTGTTATGGGGTTTTACAGTATGTCAAAAATTAGGATTTGAGGTGTCTATCAAAAATGAGCGAAAATAAAAAGAAATATGCCTATTGGATGAAGCCTTCAATGGTTGAAGAAATGATAGAAATGCTTGATACAGCAAACGCAACTTCAAAAAGTGATTTTGTCTGTCAGGCTGTTCAGTTTTACATTGGTTATCTTCATCAGAAGAAATGCATTGATTGTGGGCTTTGTCAAAAAGCATGCCCATCGTTGCATGATACGGTATGTCTGTATCCGTCAGTGGCATACGCCGCATGGTCGAAAGACGAAGAAGACTATAGAAGCAGCACTTCCGGCGGTATGGCTTCTGTATTGACTCATTATTTTTTAGCCAATGTAGGTATCGTTTATGGATGCACTGTAATACCGGGCATTGAAATTAAGCATATCCGCATAGATAATCTTAAAGATGCATATAAATTGAAAGGCTCTAAATATGTGCAAAGCAGTATCGTTGATGTCCTGTCACAAATTAGACAAGATGTAAAAGATGGAACAAACGTATTATTTATCGGGACACCTTGTCAAGTGACAGCTGTCAAGCGAATGTATGAGGAACAACCTGATAATCTTTTCTTGGTAGACCTTATTTGTCATGGGGTGCCTTCAAATAAATGGTTGGTTGACTATATAGCAAATACTCTCAAAATAAAAGCAGATAAAGTTTCTAGCATTGGTTTTCGGTTATTTGAAGCTTTTAGTCTATGTGTATATAATGATGATAGGTTGATTTATAAGTCCGGAAATCTATGGACACACCGTTATGAAGATTTATATTATAACACTTTTATTGACGGTTTTACCTATCGAGACAGTTGTTTTAATTGTCATTATGCCAAACCGGAAAGAGTATCTGATATAACTATCGGAGATTTTTGGGGATTGGGTAATGAAACTGACGATAATTATATTCCCAAACATCCGTATGGCATTTCCTGTGTTCTTCCTCTTACAGAAAAAGGTAAAAGACTCATTTCGATTGTAAAGGATAAGCTGAATATTTACGAACGTCCAGTTACGGAAGCCATAAACGGTAATGACCAGCTCAGATTTCCCAAAAAGAAAAATCTAAGAATAAAGTTTTTTAGAAGAATCCATAAATACATAGGAGTAGATGCTGCCTACAAACTATGTGTTTGTGATAAGATTGTAAAATATAAGATTAGAAAAATAATAAGATAGTAGCATTATAATATGGAAAATAGAAAAAAGAAATGTGGTATCGTTACATTTCATAGCTCACATAATTACGGCTCTGTTCTACAGGCTTATGCCATGGTAAGAGTCATGCAGAAAATGGGACTTGATGCAGAACTGATAGATTTTCGCCATCCCAGAACAACAGATATGTATGAGTGGAGACTATGGTCTACGTATAAAAACTGGAAATGGAATTTGCGAGAATTGGTATTGCGTGGCTTATTCAGTTTTGGGAAAAAACGGGAACAGGTATTCTCTGATTTTATTGAAAATGTGCTGAAAAAATCCAAAAGGGTAAAAGATAAAAATGATATACCGGATATCTATGATATTTTAGTTTGTGGCTCGGATCAAATTTGGAATCCAAAGGCATCTGGTGAAAACGACCCTATATATTATCTTGATTTTGGCACGACTACTTGTAAATTCTCATACGCTGCGAGTTCCGGTTCGGTCAGATTTGGTGATGAAAATCCTGAACTGTTTAAAAAGTATTTGCAAAACTTGAAATCAATCGGTGTAAGGGAGCGATTTATGCAGGAATATATTAAAGAAGAATTGGGATTAGTATCAGAGATTAATCCGGATCCTACTTTTTTATTAAATGCCTCAGAGTGGTCAGAAATAGAAAAACCATATAAAGGATTACCTGATAATTATTTATTGATTTATACAATAAAAAGACCGAAAGAGACGATAAATTTTGCGCATCAGGTTGCTGTTTCTTTAAATTTGCCAACTGTACAAATTTGCAATGATAGAGACTTGAACGCATTAATGCATAAAGATGTTGATTATAGATTAATGAATGTTTCTCCACAACAATTTTTATGGCTGTTTCATCATGCTTCGTTTATCGTAACAAACACATTTCATGGTAATATGTTTTCTGTGATTTACCGAAAAAACTTTGTTCATTATGGAATAAATTCAAGTGATACAAGAATCTCTACGTTACATGATGAAATAAGACTGAAAAACAAAATCGTTTCTTCATTCGAAATAGATCAAAGGATTATTGATTACAATTTAATAGAAGAAAATGTTGCATATTATTGTAAATGTGGATTGAATTTCATTCAAGCTAATATAAATGATGATTAAATCGTTTAATCATATCTTTTATAAACAGTAGTAAAAACGTTTAAGTGTACCTATTATATACAATGAGTTATCAACTGATTTCTTTAGTTTTTTACAATTTGATCTTATTATTCCTTTTGTTTGTTTGGATTAAAACAAAAGGGTGGCAGTTAAATGGCACATTATATATTCTATTCTTTTTGTTATTTTCAGGAATAATTTCTGCTTTTTATTGGAATGTTTCAAATGGAACTATTCGTAATTATTCTAATCTGACGCTAATTCCATTTTTCTATTTAATCATTGGCTATCTTATAACCTTAATGCCTATAGTAAAATATGACATCACTCCTAGGAAAGAACTATCTATAACTAACAAGCAAGGTGTGTTTTTACACTATTTTACTCTTTTTTTAATAATCATTTCTTTTGAACCTTTTGGGGAGAATTTGTTGCATCTACCTTCTGTGATAGCTAATTCCGATTATGCTGCAAAAATGTATGATAGTAGAGTCGAGTATCTTTCTTTTATAGGACGAAAATTAAATAGAATTTCGACTTCTTTTGAGCTGATTTACCCTCCATTACTATTTTATTTTTTGCAAAAAAAAATAATATCAAAAAAAATCGTATATGGACTTATAATGGTAATTTTAAGTTTTTGGATTCATGAATTAGGATTAGGAGGGCGTTCTAAATTAGTGCAAAATATTTTATATTTAGTTGTTTGCTTTTTTTTGATGAGACCCTATATAAATGCTTGTATAACTAAAAAAATTATTTTATATGGAAGTGTTGTTATTGGGTTAGGAATTTGTATGGTATTGCTCATTTCTATTTCTAGATTTACAAGTATAGAAGCAGAAGGTAGCAATATAGAAAATATTTGGATATGGCTAGGACTTTATGCCGGTGAAGGAGTTCTTAATTTCAATTCTCTAATGTGGTATGTAGAAAAAAGCACTGGGGGCGATTCAACATTTATTTTTTTAAAAGATTTACTTGGACTTACGAAAGGCTCTGGGGTTGAAGACAATTGGGCAACAGTTAGCAAATTGGGGATACCTGGAAATATATTTTATACGTATATAGGATCCATTTTTGAAGACTTCAATAAAATAGGCACATTAATATTTCTTTTAGTGTTTTCTACAATTACTATCAAATTAACTAAAATAAAAAACGGATTAATAACATTTCCTCAAATAATAATATTATGCTTATGCGCAAGGGTGTTGGTTATTCCTACATTTTATACATACACTTCCTTAATGGCACAAACAAATTTGTTATGTGTCCTTTGTTTTTCTATGGTTATCTATTTAAAAAAATAATCTGCAGCTATGAAAAATCCAACTGTATCCATTATTATTCCTGTTTACAATGCAGAAGGTACTATTACACGCTGCCTAGATAGTATCATACATCAGACATATTCAAGCATTGAAGTTATAATTATTGATGACGGTAGCTCAGACTTATCAGGAAGCATTTGTGATAATTATGCAACAAAATATAATTATATACAAGTAATACATAAAAAAAATGAAGGAGTTAGTATAGCCCGTCAAATAGGAGTTAAACATTCGAAAGGATTATATTCAATTCATGTTGATGCAGATGATTACATTGATAAATGTGAAATAGAAAGAATGATGGATATAGCATTAAAATTTAATGCGGATATGGTTGTTTGCGATTATATATTAGAATATAAGAAAAATAAGTTTGTATACCAGAAAGGTATGAAGGATGCCTGCGATGCATTTGATTTTCTTAAACAAATATATAATGGAATATTCATTGGAACATTGTGGAATAAATTGATTAAAACATCACTTTACAATAATGTCATTTTTCTAAAGCAATGTAATTATTGTGAGGATGTTTATATTTTAACTCAAATACTTTCAAATAACATATCAATTAATTACATCAATGAAGCTCTATATCATTACTGTTATGATGCATCATCTTTAACACGGGAAATAAATAGAAATTATATAATAAATCGTATAATTTTTATCCAAGAAATCGAGAAAATACTTCCTTTAGACCTTGATCTCAGCCGATTTAAAGCAGGTATAAAATTGTCTATACTGAAATCTGGAGAATATACATATAAAGAATATATTAATTTATACCCAAATACAAACATTCCGAAAGAACTATTGAATAAAAGAAATTTACTGTTTTTATCAACAGCAAATTTCTTTATTGGCTATCAATTTCTAAAGATATTATTCAATTTGAAAAAAAGATTCAAATCATTTCACTTATGACAATCATCCATATCACCTATGCCTTCGGTCTTGGAGGTATAGAAACTATGCTGCGTAATATTGCGAATGAGCAAGCTAGATTCGGGTATAATATACATCTGATTGTTATCAATAATAATGTTAACGATGAGCTTCGCACAAGTTTGAATGAAAAAATCAAATTCTACTGCCTGGAAAGGCGAAAAGGTTCTAAAAATCCTCTGCATTATATTAAGCTAAACTTACTTCTTAAAAGAATCAATGCAGATGTTATTCACTTGCACTACTCATCTATTGCGAGATTCATTTTTTTATCTTCATTGGAGCGCAAGCTATGTGTTACACATCATGATGTATGTAACGGAGGAAATTTTGTAAACTTATATAGATGTAAAAGGGTTTATGCAATTTCCAATATTGTTAAAGAAGATATTTTTAAATGGACCGGTCTGAATTCAGAAGTCGTTCTTAATGGTGTTGATGTGAGTAAAATCAGATACTCTACTGCTCGTCAAGTTGATATTTTCAGAATCGTACAAGTGAGTAGACTCATGCATGAAAAGAAAGGACAACATATATTAATAAAGGCTTTTCATCAATTAATAGATCGTGGACATACTCAGTTGCACCTTGACTTTATAGGTGAAGGTGAATCTCGTGAGTATTTGGAGAATCTTGTTAATGAGTTGGGACTGTCCACATATGTCAGTTTCTTGGAAGCAAAAAATCAGTCGTATATCTATACTCATCTGTGTGAATACGACTTGTATGTACAACCATCTATTTATGAGGGTTTTGGACTAACCGTAGCCGAAGCTATGGCGGCGAAAATCCCCGTACTTGTATCGGAAAATCAAGGGCCGTTAGAAATCATAGATTATGGTAAATATGGCTATTCATTCAAAAATATGGATGTAAATGACTGCGCTGATAAGATTGAAACCTTTTTGAAAGGGCATAATAATATTTCTATGATTGAAAGTGCTTATAAAAGAGTTACGGAACTTTATAATGTGCGGATTACGGCTAAAACATATTTAGAAAAATACAAAGAATTTATAGAATCAGATTATGCTCCAGTACATTGACAATAGAATAAACTACAACTATTCCCTATGTCAGCAATGTGGCATTTGTGAGGCAGTATGTCCTAAACAGGCAATATCATTCAAGTTGTTGAAAAACGGCATACACAAGGTTGTCATTGATGACGAGAAGTGCATCAGGTGTCTGCGATGCGTAAAAAGTTGCCCTGTTAATAAGAAAGAAGGTTATGATGGATATTTCAATAACTTTTCGATTAAAAAGTATTTTTTAGGGTATAATAAGGACAACAAGATAAGGTGTGAAAGCTCGTCGGGCGGGGTGTGCAAGACATTGATTATTGAGAGCCTGAAAAACAACTTGGCTGACGGCGTGTACACGTTGAGGAAGACCGGACGTTATCCGTATGCCGAAGGCGAGTTTTACACGAAAGAGAATATACCTCGATATGATGACATTCCGAACTCGGTTTACCACTCTGTACTTGCGTGTCGTGAGGTAAAGAAAATACAGCGGTGCGAGCGTCTGATTGTTATCGGTACCAGCTGCCAGCTTAGGGCCATGAATACCATACTGAAAGGGAAGGCGAATGAGATTATCAGAATTTGTATTTTTTGCAAGCAGCAGAAGACTTTGGATTCGACCAGATTTCTCGCTAAAATTATGGGTATGGAAATCTCTGAAAATCTAAATTTCTCGATCCGTTATCGTGGGAACGGATGGCCGGGAATTGTTCGAGTGAACGAATCTGAACTGTCTTGGAATAGGGCAGCTCAGATTCCGTTCGGTAGAAGATTGTGGACTATTCCTGGCTGCAATGTTTGTGGTGACTCGTTCGGGACAAATGTCGGAGCGGACATAACCTTAATGGACCCTTGGAAAATAAGATCTGAAAACGATTTGGGTGAAACCTTAGTCATCGTACACACAGACAAAGGACTTAATCTGTTGAATAATATCTTATCGTTAAGGTCAGAACAGAAAGCATATAAAGAAGTAGCACTTGCGCTCGACTTGAAAGACATTTGGCGCAAACAGCAGCTTGTGCCGTTCTTCCGTGGCGAAAATTGTACGGAGACTGTCCTCAAGGCAGGTAAGGCTGAGCAAAGCCAGAGAAAGTTCTTGCGCTCTGTGGTTGAGACACTGCCAAGAATGCCGATTCTCTTCTACCGCATTTTATGCAAAATTTCTGACAGGCGAAATAACATATTAAAATAACGTTTATGGATATAAAAGTAATTACCCGACATGCTCCGTCTAATTACGGTTCTTTATTGCAGTCAATAGCCACAATAACGACATTGGAACGATTAGGGCATAAATGCGAAATCATAGATTACATACGCGATGACGAACACGGACTTAGTGCCGTAAAAACAAACCTTAACAACAAGCAGAGATGGTCCGGTAATTCGTTGAAGAAATTGGCATATATAGTTTTACGTTATCCTGAAGAAAAGAAGGCTGAACTGAACTTCAGAGAAATGCGCAGGAAGTATCTGAAACTGACGCAGCTATGCAGGACACATGACGATCTGAAACGTCTTGATGCCGATATATTCATGACCGGCAGTGATCAAGTATGGGGACCTACTCTCAACGGACACTATGATGAAGCTTATTTTCTCTCATTCGTAAAAGACAAAAGGAAAATAGCGTATGCGGCAAGTTTAGGCAGAACTGATTTTACGGCAAAGATACTTTCTGAATACAAAAAACTGTTGTCTTCATATTCAGGCATAGCTGTAAGAGAAAATACGGCTGTCGGGTTGCTCAGGCAGATGGACATTGAATGTGCAGGACAAGTTCTTGACCCAACACTCCTTCTTACAGGTGATGAATGGAGCAGAATGATAAAAAAAGATATGGGCGGCAAATATGTTTTAGTGTATCAGCTTCATAATAACCCTGCGTTAAGTAAATATGCAGTTAGATTCGCAGAACATGTTGGACTGCCTTTATATAGAGTGTCCCCCACTTTCCACCAAATCCGCAGGGGCGGCAAGTTTATATATCTGCCTGATCTACCTGATTTCCTGTCATACATAAAGAATTCTACTTATTTCATAACAGACTCTTTCCACGGAACTGCCTTCGCGTTGAATTTCAATAGGCAGTTTATTGAGATATTGCCAAACAATAAGACCGGAAACAGAAATCAGAGCATCTTGCAACTGACGAGGTTGCAAGACAGAATTGTTACGGATTATGCTGACTGTTCAATAAGCGAACGCATGATTGATTATGAAAGGGTTAATGATATTTTAAGAAAGGAGCGCATTCGATCTTTGGGAATACTGAAACAGCTTCTTCGTCAATAGGTTACCTCACCTGAGTAGTTACGTCAATAGCATCTTTTTATATACACACTTTATGAGCTTTAACTAGAATAAAAGAATCTTTCGACTTTTGCTGGTTTTAGTGAGCCTGTTGCAGTTTGCAAAGGGAAATGTTTCTCAAGATTCAACCTATCTGATGTTCTATGTCTCTATGTTTCATCCTCACAAGGAAGTAAAGATAAAAGTGAAATCTATCTGTTGGACCGAGATTCGAAAAAGGACAGGAAGATGAAACAGGATTTGTTAAAACAGATAGATTATAAACCTGTCTGGTTGGTTCTTGACAGGCATATACATTAGAATTTTACAGACTCAAACCGAAAAGGTTGAGTGACAATAACCGTCTAATATCTTTTTATTTAATGAAAATTCTGCAAATTAACGTCTTTAACTATCGTAAGGGTGGTTCTGAGGTCGTGTATTTCAGTACGATGGAGTTGCTGAGGATGCATGGCGAAGAGGTTGTCAATTTTGCATTGAGATGGCCTGAGAATTATCCTTCTGAATATGAATCGTATTTTCCTGAATCAAAGGAAACCCGAAGTGAACTGTTGAAGCCTGTAAAAAACATCATCAATTATTTCAATAACAGGGAAGCAGCCCGGAAGTTGGAACAGCTGATAGAGAAGGAACGTCCTGACCTGGCACATATGCATTTGATCTGGGGACAGATTACCGGTTCCATTTTGCCTGTCTTGAAGCGGCATAATGTACCAATCATATTTTCCATTCACGATTATCGCATCGTATGTCCCGCCTATACGTTCAGGAACGGGAAAGGTGAGATATGCGAGCAGTGCAGGGGAAGAAACTTTTATCATTGTGTGATCAACAAATGCACGAAAGACAGTTATCTACTAAGCGTGATGATGGCGATAGAACAATGTTACAGGAATCGCTTCTTCAATCCCGCCGAATACATTGACGGTCTTATCTATGTAAGTCAGTTTGCCAAACAGATGCATGAAAAATACATGCCTGAATTGAAGGAGAAAAGGAACATTGTCCTGTATAATCTGGCTGATAAAATACTGGATGCACCTGCCCAAAAGACAGATAGATATTTCCTATTTTTCGGAAGATTGTCCTACGAAAAAGGCGTAAAAACATTGATTTCAGCTTTTAAGGATATGCCAAATAGCAATCTGAAAATAGCAGGTACCGGTCCGCTGGAAGATGAATTGAAAGATTACACCAAATCCAACAACGTTACCAATGTGGAATTTTTAGGATATAAGTCAGGTAAAGAACTGACAGATTTGGTTGAGAACGCTTATTTCATCATAGTCCCGTCTGAGTGGTATGAGAATAACCCGATGACTATCATAGAAGGATACGCGGCAGGCGTGCCTGTTATCGGCACAAACATCGGCGGCATACCTGAGATTATAGAAGAAGGAGTAACCGGATACTTGTTCACTCCGGCCAATTCCGTTGATTTGACAAGAGTTGTGAAAGCGGCTGATTCATTACCAGCAGAACAATATTCAAACTATCAACAGAATGCACTGAGTTTTGCCAGAAAGCATTTTGACAGGGAAAAATACTATCCGCAACTGATAGGCTTCTATAATCAGCTTGTTAAGTAATACATTTTTTTCAATCCGATATTGCTCCAATAATATATTATAGTTCAACAAGTATTCCAATATAACCATTTGGGAATACTCTCTAAAATTATATTCCAATATTTATGAAGATAGCATTTGTCAGCACCCGTGGTATACCTAATAACTACGGGGGATTCGAACAGTTTGCTGAATACATTTCCGTAGGAATGGCACAAAGAGGTCATGAAGTGGTAGTCTATTCACCCAAGTTTCATCCATATCAGGAAAGCACGTACAAAGGTGTGCGGATTAAGCATATCTACAGTCCGGAAACATGGATGGGCAGTTCAGTCGGCAGTTTCTTCTATGACTTTGCATCGTTACGTGATGCTTTGAAGAAAGAAGATTTCGACATCATCTATGAGGCAGGATATACGAGCATCATTCCTGCTTACATTTGGTTCAACGTGAAAAAACGGAAACGTCCAATATTCACCACGAACATGGACGGATTGGAGAACAAGCGGTCGAAGTTCAGCCCGATGGTAAGACGTTTTCTGGATTGGGAAGAGAAAATGGCGGTGAAATACAGTCATTACTTGATTGCCGACAACATGGGCATCCACGATTATTATAAGGAGAAATACGACAAGGAGAGCAAGTTTTTGGCTTATGGCGCGGACATTCATGATGATTTCAATGCAGACTATTTGAAAGAATTTGGATTGCAACCGGAAGAATATTACATCTTGATTGCCCGTCTTGAACCGGAAAACAACATCGTGATGGCGATAGAAGGCTATCTGCATTCGAAAGAAAACGGACGCAGACCGCTGATTGTGGTCGGCAAGACAAACACGCCTCATGGTAAAGAACTTGTAGAGAAATACGGGAACGAGAGAAACGTGGAATTTGTCGGCGGCATCTATGATTTCAAAAAGCTGGATTCAGTCCGTCATTTCTCAAAGGCCTATTTCCACGGTCACAGCGTGGGAGGCACCAATCCTTCCTTGCTCGAAGCAATGGCGGCGGGCTGTTTCATCTTTGCGCACGACAATATCTTCAACCGTGCCGTGCTGGAAGAGAATGCTTTCTATTATCCGTCGGCAGACAAGGTCGCAGAGTATCTTAACCGTATTGACACGATGGCAGAGGAAAGCAAGATTCAATATACAGCCAACAACATTGAAGTAATCCGAAATGAATATTCTTGGGAACACCTGGTGGATGAGCACGAGAAGTATTTTCAGTGGTTGTTGGAACAGAACGAAAAGTGAAAAACTGAAACTCAATATATTAAGTATGAAAGGTATAGTATTAGCCGGTGGCAGCGGTACACGTTTGTATCCTATCACCAAGGGAATCAGCAAGCAGTTGATTCCAATTTTTGATAAACCGATGATTTATTATCCGATTTCTGTGCTGATGCTGGCCGGAATCAGGGAGATACTCATTATCTCGACCCCTTTAGACCTGCCGGGTTTCAAGAGGCTATTAGGTGACGGAAGTAACTTCGGAGTGAGGTTTGAGTATGCCGAGCAACCTTCACCTGATGGGCTGGCCCAAGCTTTCATTATCGGTGAAAAGTTCATCGGAAATGACTGCACCAGCCTGGTGTTGGGCGACAATATTTTCTACGGTGCGGGATTGAACGACATACTGAAGCAGGCTGTCACCGATGCCGAACAGAACGGCAAAGCGACCGTATTCGGCTACCGCGTGAGTGACCCCGAGCGTTACGGTGTGGCAGAGTTTGACAAGGACGGCAACTGCCTGAGCATTGAAGAGAAGCCGGAACATCCTAAAAGCAACTATGCCGTAGTCGGGCTGTATTTTTATCCGAACAAGGTGGTAAATATAGCCAAGAACATCAAGCCTTCTGCGCGTGGAGAGCTGGAGATTACGACTGTGAACCAAGAGTTTCTGAAAGACAAGGAGCTGAAAGTGCAGACCATGGCCCGCGGCTTTGCATGGCTTGACACTGGTACGCATGACTCGTTGTCAGAGGCATCGACATTCATCGAGGTTTTGGAGAAACGTCAGGGATTGAAGGTCGCCTGTCTTGAGGGCATCGCCTACCGCAAAGGCTGGATAACGGCGGACAAGCTCCGTGAGGTGGCACAGCCCATGCTGAAGAACGACTACGGAAAGTATCTGCTTTCAATTCTTGATGAGAAGGAAGATTCGTTGGAAAAGAATTTGGAATACTGAAAAGAATTAAGAGTTATGAATGAGGAATTTGGAATTAAGATATACAGTTTCTCTGGTTTGTATCAATTCTTTTAAAGATATAACACAATGGAAGTAATCAAGACAGAGATAGAGGACGTGGTGATTATCGAGCCGCGTCTGTTCAAGGATGAGAGAGGATATTTCTTCGAGAGTTTCTCGCAAAGGGAGTTCGACGAAAAAGTCTGT
>OHDD01001029.1_pt1 | contig 12634 bp, 8 predicted proteins | sample 1566941 | NCBI WGS metagenome assembly OHDD01 (sample SAMEA3879580, study PRJEB24766) | human gut metagenome | biome: human-associated habitat; feature: feces | place: USA | collected 1985/1987 | reverse complement strand
GGAGTATTGCAGGGATTTGACCCCGCCTAAGAGAAACGATATGGAAAGGTAAGAGAAAATGAGCAGAAAAATCTATATTATTATTGCAATGGTGTTTACGGTAGTGTTGTCTGTAAGCACCTTCTTTATTATCCGTAATCACATTGACTCTGCCAAGCAGAATGAAGTCTATGATAACCTTGCGGAGATTGTGGAGGACGAGCCGCCAAAGGAAAATGAGGGCGTGACGTTTTCGGAAGATAAGGACTATCTTGCGGAATATCTTGAACTCTATCGGCAGAATGAGGATATGGTGGGTTGGATAAAGGTTGAGGATACCAATATCAACTATCCGGTCGTGCAGTCTGTAAATGAGCCGAACTTCTACCTGAAGCACAAGTTTGATAAGACCTATTCCGCTTATGGCTGTCCATATGTGCAGGAAAATTGTGATGTGCAGAAACCTTCAGACAACATCATTATTTACGGACACCACATGAATGACGGTTCTATGTTTACGGGACTGATGAAGTACAGAAACAAGAGCTTTTGGGAAGAACATAAGACTATTACTTTTGATACACTGACGGACAGACACCAGTATGAAGTGATTGCAGTCTTTAAGACGGTTGTTTATACAGACAGCTCCGATAGCTTTAAGTATTATGAGTTTACGGACGCAGAAAATGCGACAGAGTTTGATGCGTATGTTGCTAAGTGCAAGGAACTTTCTCTGTATGATACCGGAGTATCGGCAGAGTATGGCGACAAGCTGATTTCTCTTTCTACTTGTGAATATTCAAGAAGCAATGGCAGGCTTGTTGTTGTCGCTAAGAGAGTGGATTAAACCCCACTCTCTATTATTTTTCGAGAAAGGAGGAAACCGATGGCTGATATAAAAACAAGAGATACAAGCAAAGGTACAATCAAGACCATAAATAAGGCAGCAGTTGCCACGGAGCGAATGAAGAAAGCCTATGTGATGACGAAAGATAAGGCAGAACATTCCACCAACGCTTCGGAAAATTCCGCAGAGGAATATGCTTCCGATAAAATCGAAGCGGCAACGGATAGGACTGTTCACGAAACGGCATACCGTGCGGATAAAGTCGGCAGATGGGGTGTGCGTGAAACAAGACAGAATTATCAGAAAGCCAAAAGGGGAATTGAGAATTTCAAGACCAAGCGTGCAGAGAAACAGCTTCAGAAACAATCGGTCAATCCTGTCGGAAAACAGAGCATCCGAACTCTGGAGCGTACGGAGAAAACAATTAAACAGTCTGCAAGGTCGGCAGGAAATACGACAGTCAAGACCGTATCGAAAGGTGCAACCAATACTGTTCAAAGGTCGGTCAAGACCGCAGAACAAACGGCAAAGACTTCTATTAAGACCACCAAAGAAGCTGCCATTTTAGCACAGAAAACAGCAAAAACAACAGCCAAAGCAACACAGAAAGCGGCTCAGACGGCAAAGAAAGCGGCGAAAGCCACAGCAGATACCGTTAAAGCCACAGCGAAAGCTACTGTTGCGACAGTCAAAGCGATTATTGCAGGGACAAAAGCACTTGTAGCAGCAATCGCCGCAGGCGGTTGGATAGCGGTTCTGATTATTATGATTGTCGTGCTGTTTGGTGCTGCCGTAGCAATGTTTGGAGGAGGAAGTGACAGTAATTCCTATACTCCGGTAAGTGCAGAGGTAGAAGCCTATGAACCCATCATACAGAAGTATGCCAAAGAGTACGGCATTCCTGAGTATGTAGAACTTATCAAGGCGGTTATGATGCAGGAAAGCGGCGGCAGAGGACTTGACCCTATGCAGGCAGCAGAGGGAAGTTTCAATACAAGGTATCCGCACGAACCTAATGGAATTAAAGACCCTGAATATTCTATCCAGTGTGGAGTTCAGGAATTGAAAGCGGCTCTTACTTCGGCAGAAGTGGAAAGTCCGATAGATATGGAGCATATCAAACTTGCCTTGCAAGGCTACAACTTCGGTAATGGGTATATTTCTTGGGCAAAAACAAAGTATGGCGGTTATTCTTATGCCAATGCAGTGGAGTTTTCCACTCAGCAGGCACAAAGGCTTGGTTGGGACAGTTATGGAGATACCCAATATCCGGCTCACGTTCTGAGATACTATCCGTATGGGCGAGCCTTTACTGCCGGAGGTAATCAGGCGATTGTTGAGGTTGCCTTGACACAGCTAGGCAATCAGGGCGGACAACCTTACTGGAGCTGGTACGGCTTTAATAGTCGAGTGGAATGGTGTGCCTGCTTCGTATCTTGGTGTGCTGACCAATGCGGGTATATTGAAAGCGGACTTGTTCCGAAATTTGCAGGTTGCGTGGATGGTGCAAACTGGTTTAAGTCGAATGGGAAATGGCAAGACCGCACTTATGAACCAAAGGTAGGAGATATTATCTTCTTTGATTGGGAAGGCGACGGTACAACAGACCACGTTGGTATCGTAGAGAAGTGTGAGAATGGCACAGTTTATACCGTAGAGGGCAACTCAGGCGACGCCTGCAAGCAAAGACAGTACGCAGTCGGAAGCAGCAATATCTATGGATACGGTATTCCGGCATATTAAAAATTCCAGACGGTGTCTGGAAAATTGAAAAGATGGCTGCTCAGTTGAGTAGCCATCGGGTACATTATGAGAAATCAGTTGTTTCTCTGTTATTCAGGAAAATATGGTGTGTGTGATAAGTGAAGCTGAAAAGCATATCGGCATTTTCTTTACTGCCGTCTAAAAAGGAAATATCATCGGCAAGGATAAAAAGAATTGCTAACAGCTTCTTGATATATCCAGTGTAGCAGGCATAATCTACATAGATGTTGGCGATATATCCCTCGGCAAATTTTATCAGGTCAGCGTCAATTTCAAAGCTATTGGATAGTTCGTAAACGGTTTTGATAAATTTATCCTTGTCAGCAATTCGCTCTTTACTTGGAACACTTCTGCGGTTCTTCTGTATAAATTTTAAAAAATCATCAGCTTCCGTAAAGTCAGGAGTGATTGTGTTGCCAGTTCCCAAATCTGTTTTGTAATCCTCAAATTTCTCTTTTTCAAACCGATTACTGAATATTATCTTTTGTTCGTCCATTCCTTTTTACCCCTAAGTTTATTCTATGGAGATTGTTTAACTTGGCTCTTGGGTTGTGATTTGTCTTTCGCCATTAACAATCGTGAATTACTACTTTTATAGTATAACATAAAAATAGTTGGGAATCATCACTAATAGTTGGTTTGACTTCCTTTGGGTGCGTGTGATTTGAAATCGACTTAACCTATACTATTAGTTATGGAAACACACTAAGGGAGGTGATGTGATGAAGCTCGATACAATCGGCAAGAATATAAGAAAGTTCCGACTTGCGAGGAAATTACGCCAAGAAGATTTGGCTGAGAAAACAGATTTGACAACAAATTATATTGGTATGGTTGAGCGTGGAGAGAAAATTCCGTCACTCGAAACTTTCATAAAGATAGTAAATGCTTTAGGTGTATCATCGGATATGGTTCTTACAGATGTTCTGGAAACGGGATATACAGTCAAGAACTCAATGCTGAATGAGAAGCTTGAAAAACTTGTTCCTGAAGATAGAAACAGAATTTATGAAGTCATAGATACACTTGTGAAGCAGTCAAAGCAAATACTTCCATAAAACACAGAAGTTCGTCCTAATCGACGAGCTTTCTTTTTTTCAGTATAAAAAATTTCTGCTATCGACAAATTTTTCGGGACTTCGACAGAGAGAATATGCTATAACAACAACTGTCAGTGATAGACACATACTAATAGACATAGGAGGAAGTAGAAGTGAACGACATTTTCAGACAAATAGCAAAAGAAAATGGAACAACCGAAAAAGCAGTAAAAGAGGAAATGCAGTTTGCCATTCGGGAAGCAATGAAAAGTGCTGAACCGGAAGCAATAGCTTTTTGGAAAGCAGTTGCACCGGACGGAAAAGAGCCGCCGATAGAAAAGGTCATAGCAATGATTGCATTGAATGTTAATAATAGAATGTATAATTGAGGTGCTTCGGCATCTCATTTTTATTATTCTTTAGAAGAGTTGCATTAGGTGTTTGCAAAAAGTGACACCTTAGTGTCTGAAAGGTTACATTTCTGCCTGAAATCTTGAAATGCCTGAAAATTTAATATATAATGTTAAATGACTAACTGTAACGAAGAAGAATTATAAGATGAAGAGGTGTTACTGATGAAGATATGCTATAACAAACTTCAAAAACTTATGATTGACAATCAAATGAAAAGACAGGATTTAATGCGTGCAGCCGAAATTACATCATACGCTGCAACGAAGATAAATAAGAATGAGCCGGTATCTCTTGAAGTACTGATGAGGATATGTCAGGTGTTTCATTGTGACATCGGAGATATATGCGAAGTTATTTTAGATGAATAAAGAAAAGTGGATTTTACTGGGACGGAATAGGAGCTGTTTATATGTTTAATTATGGGAATGCAAACGAAGCTCAAAAGGAAGCAATAAGTGCCACAGACGGTCTTGTGCTTATCACAGCAGGACCCGGTACAGGTAAAACATTTACACTTGTTAAGAGGGCGGTTTATCTTATTCAAGAATGTGGCATAAAACCTGAACAAATAATGATGGCTACTTTTACGGAAAAGGCAGCTAAAGAACTTATAACCCGTATTACAAATGAGTTAGCAGAAAGGAATATTTCTGTCAATGTAAATGAAATGTATATTGGTACATTTCACTCTTTATGTTTGAGGATTATAAAAGAGAATTTAGAGTTTACAAGACTTAAACGAAATTATCGTTTACTTGATACTTTCGACCAAAAGTATCTTGTGTTTAGAAATTTTCATAAATTCAAGAATATAGAGGGAATTGATGAGCTTCTTTCAAAGGGAGGTTCTTGGAAACGGTCTGATGAGATTTGCACATATATCAACCATTTGTCTGAAGAAATGGTTGATATTGAAGCATTGCAGTCAGATGATAATCCTGGGATAAGAACACTTGGAAGAGTGCTGTCTGTTTATCAAGAAATGCTTGAGGAAGGAAATTTGATTGATTTCTCAACAATTCAGACTGAATGTTACAAATTGCTTATGCAGAATAAACAGATATTAGAAGAATTACAAGATAAACTGCAATATCTTATGATAGATGAATATCAGGATACAAACTACATACAGGAACAGATAGTGTTTTTGCTTGGAGCTAAACATCATAATATATGCGTTGTAGGAGATGATGACCAAGGTTTATATCGTTTTAGGGGTGCAACTATCCGTAATATACTTGAATTTCCGCACAAATTTGAAAATGAGGGATGTAAGATTATTCCGCTGGTAGTAAATTATCGTTCTAATAGTGATATTGTGGATTTTTATAACGAATGGATATCAACTACATCGGGGCATAAATTCAAATTTTCTTGGGATAGATATCGCTATCAAAAGAAAATTGAGCCACACGTAAAGTCCGATATACAAAGTCCTGCGGTAGTAAAATTATTTAGCAAAGATGATGAAGATGAGTGGCATGAGAAAATACTTGGTTTTATTAAGGAGTTAAAAGAATCAGGAAAGCTTACGGATTACAACCAACTGGCTTTTTTATTCAGCTCGGTTAAGCATCAGCGAGTAACAGCACTTGCAAATTTTTTGGAGAGAAATGGAATAAATGTCTATTCTCCTCGTTCAGATATGTTTTTCAAACGTGATGAGATAAAACTGGCATTGGGGTGTTTAATGCTTATGTTTCCTAAATATGTAATGAAACTTGAAAAACAAGAATTTGATTTTTTGCAGGTAGAACATTACCGATATTATAGGGAATGCATTGTTGCTGCTAATGAATATGTTACTAGGGCGGACAATAAAGAACTATTACAGTTTATTAGAAAACACGGCAAAGTACACGCAGGGTTGACTGGAACGACGGATTATGCTTATTCAGGATTGCTTTATAAGTTGTTTATGTTTAGACCTTTTAGCGATATTCTTGATACAGATATGAGTGTAGGTGTTGTTGATATTCGACCTACAAGAAATCTTGCTTTACTTACACAGATAATCGGTAAGTTTGAGTATCTGCATAGAGTTGATGTATTTAATGGTTCATATATTGATAGAAACACAGAACTACTTTTTAATCTTTATTTAAAACTACTTTATGACGGTGGAATATCTGAATATGAGGACGAGGCGGAGTATGCACCGAGTGGTTGTGTGTCATTCCTTACAATACATCAATCTAAAGGAATGGAGTTCCCAATTGTATTGGTGGATTCTTTAAGTAATGTACCGAGAAAAACATATAAAGACCTTATGACAGAAGTCGAGGAAAAATATTTCCATAGACCGGCATTTGAACCTTATGACCAAACAAAGTATTTTGATTTTTGGAGATTATACTATACGGCTTTTTCAAGGGCACAGAATTTGCTCGTACTTACCTGCGATGAAAATAAACGTACTCCAAGCCAATACTTTAGAGATATTTATGATGAAATTCAGAGTGTGGATAGTGACGAATTTGATTTAAGCGAATTTTCTTTTCAATCAGTAAAGAAGGTAAATTTGAAAAATTCCTTTTCGTTTACTTCTCACATTACAGTTTATGAAACTTGTGCTTTACAGTATAAGTTCTATAAGGAACTTGAATTTATGCCTGTTCGACAGAACGCTATGATGTTCGGTACTTTGGTTCATGAAACCATTGAAGATATTCATAGAGCTGCTATCAGAGGAGAAGTCGATAAAATCACTAACGATAATATTGCTACTTGGTTTGAGTCAAATTATAATTCGCTGGTTAAGTCGGAGCATACTTATTTGGCTGAGCCACAGCGTAATGTAGCACTTAGTCAAGTAGAACGATATGCAGAGAGAATGGATGGCAAATGGGCATCTGTTCAGCAGGCTGAGGTAGATGTAAGTCTTGTTAAAGAGGACTATATCATAGATGGTAAGATTGACCTTGTCAAAGGTGTTGACGGTACAGTTGAAATAGTCGATTTCAAATCTGAGCGAAAGCCAGATATGGTTAAGATGCGAGAAAGGTTAGAACATTATCGTAGACAATTACAAATCTATGCTTATCTTATTGAACAGAGAACCGGACAGAAGGTAAGCAAAATGCATCTCTACTATACGGGAGAAGAAAATGGTAATCCGATGATAACATATCCTTATACAAGGACTGCTATTGAAGGAACAGTTGCAGCTTTTGATGATACTGTACATAAAATCCTGAGGAAGGATTTTAAGCATCGTTGCGATGATACGAAAACTTGTAAGAACTGCGATTTTCGGTACTACTGCAATAAGTAACGAGAGGTAGAGTGTATGGCAGAACATAGAGTTAGGAAAAATAATATTATATATATTATTCCAACAGATGAACTTTTCATAAAATGGAAAAACGATGAAGCTTTTATAGATGAATATGGCAGGTTGATGAATCGAAAACCACATAGGGTACTTAAGGAATTAAAGCATTATGTGGCTGATAGTGTGGTGAAGAAAAGTTATGCTTCTCCTATAAAAGATTTAGTTCGAGATAAGATGGTGGAATATTCTAAATATGCCATTGACCGAGCAGAAGATGTTTTCTTCTATGAAGTAATTCCTAATGTTTGGCATAAGCATATAGTCCCACTTTGGAATGGTGCAAAAGATGTTTTATTTTCTAAAGAGCTTAAGATAAACCAGATAAAATGTGAAACAGAACATAAGGTAGTTGAGAATCAGCCGATATTGTCTGAAATTATGACGAAGGAAGAAGTAGATGCAGAAAAACGAAAACTTCTTTATCATTGGATTGGGTTGTTAAGTAGCCTTACGAAACTCCAAAATGCAGGAGAGCTTGATGTTGAATCCACTTTAGCACAGCTTACAGAACCAATGATGATTGAAAGAGTGAATGCTTTGTTGAGTGAAAACCCTAATCTGTTGGAAACTGATAAATATATTCTACTTCATAGTTTACTGGGGCGGGATTTGTATATGGAAGGACAACTTATACCGATTAGAGCCGTAGAAATAAAAAAGGTAGCAAAGAATAATGGAGGATTTTAAAAAATGGAAGGACAAATGACTTTTGAATTTGCTAAACGCCCGACGATTAAGGGATACCCGGAACTTAGATGGACGGGAAAGCGTCCTTATGAGTCTACACAGTATTATCCTGCTCAACTTCGTGAAAGATATGGTGAGGAAACCAATGGCTGGATAAATAAGATATTTTGGGGAGATAACTTACAGGTTATGAGCCATTTGCTTAAAGAGTATCGAGGAAAAATTGACCTTGTTTATATAGATCCTCCGTTTGATAGTAAGGCAGACTATAAAAAGAAGATTGAAGTTAAGGGTGTTGGAAAAACAGAAACAGATTCTTCTTCATTTGAAGAAAAACAATATGGAGATATTTGGACGAACGATGAGTATTTGCAGTTTATGTATGAACGCTTGTTGCTAATCAGAGAATTGTTGTCAGATACTGGTTCGATTTTCCTGCATTGTGATTGGCACAAATCGCATCATTTAAGATGCTTGATGGACGAAGTGTTCGGAGTAGATAATTTTGTTAATGAAATAGCTTGGTGCTATTACGGACCAGGTTCACCAGGAATGAGGCAATTTAACAGAAAACATGATAACATTTTATGGTATAGTAAGACGCATGGAGTTTGGAAATTCAATGCAGACGATGTTAGAATACCACACGATGAAAAAACAACAGGAAACTTTAAGCAAGGGTTGAAAGGCTCTGGTTTTATTGCAGGAGAGTATAATCTTGCTGATGGGAAAATTCCAGAAGATTGGTGGGAAATGGCAATAGCAGGAAGATATCCAAATGATGGAATGAAGAGAGTAGGATATCCAACTGAAAAACCATTTAAGTTAATAGAGCGCATTATTAAAGCTGCATCTGATGAGGGCGATATTGTTGCTGACTTTTTTATGGGAAGTGGAGTAACGCAGATGTGTGCATTAAAATTAAATAGAAAATTCATAGGGGCAGATATCAACCTTGGCTCAATACAAGCTACTACAAAAAGGATAATTTCAACTATGAAATCAGATGGTATATTAACAGGATTTGAAGTGCATAATGTTAACAATTATGACTTTTTTAGAAATCCGGTTGAAGCAAGAGATTTAATTATTGAGGCACTTGAGATTCAACCGTTTCCACAGAGCGATGTATGGGACGGAGAACTTGATGGTCGAATGGTTAAGATTATGCCAGTAAATCGTATTGCAACAAAGGCAGATTTAGAAGAATTGAAAGCAAATTTGCCATACAAAACATATGAAAAGAGAAAAGCAGAAAATCCAACGCAACCCGTAGAAAGGGTAACCATTGTTTGTATGGGACATGAACCAGATTTGAAGGCATCTTTGGAACAGGAACTTTCTGAATATAAGTTAGATATTGAAATTGTAGATATTCTTAGAGATAAGAAAGACTTACAGTTAAAACGAGAAGCGGAGGCAGAGATTGTCAAAGAGGGAAACAAACTGGTTATTAGGTCATTTTATCCGATGAATCTCATGCAAAAACTTTCTTTGCAAAAAGAATATGTTGAAGATTGGCGACAATTGGTTGAATCAATAATGATTGACTGGAATTACGATGGAGTGGTTATGCAACCAGCGGTAACCGATGTGCCAGATAAGAAAGAAATTGTGAACGGTATTTATGATATTCCTGAAGATGCAGGAACTATTCGAGTTAAGATTACAGACCTGTTAGCTGAGTCATTGGAAATGGAGGTTGAATAACCTATGGCAAAAAATACAAAAGCGTTTGTTCAGGATTTTGCTTTCTATGAACAGCTATGGGAATATTACAGCCAAAATAGAGGCAAAATACGTTCAAGATACAATGACTTAACCAAAAAATTCCTTGCATATAATGATAGCAACGAAAATAGTGATGCGTTCCTGCGAGAACCACAGTTTGAAGCCCTGGAGATGTATGTTTTTATCAAGGAATTTATGGACAACGCTCATATGTATCAAATGTTTGATGAATGGAGAAAAAGAGAAAATAGATTTTCAGATGCATCGTATTATACTATTCACAAAGGCGGTCAGGGGACTCTTTTGGACATAGGTGATGAGCAGAATGAAATTGTGTTCAAGCAGATGAAGAAGTATAAGGAAGATTATCCTAACTATATTTATGCTTTAACTATGGGACTTGGCAAGACTATTCTTATGGCTACTTGCATTTTCTATGAGTTCCTACTTGCCAAGAAATATCCAAAGGATAAAAGATTTTGCCATAATGCATTGGTATTTGCACCAGACAAGACAGTCTTAGAATCTCTTCGAGAAATTATGACTTTTGATAAAACAAAGGTTGTGCCACCAGAGTATGCTCGTGTATTAGACCAAAATATAAAGTTTCATTTTCTCGAAGGAACAGGAGTAACACTTCATACGATTGATGATTCAGATTTTAATATAGTTATTTCTAATAATCAAAAAATTATTGTAAAGAAAAAACGCAAAGCAGATACCCCGGCAAATATTCTTTTTAGCTCAGGTTCTTTGCTTGCAGATATTTATGGAAATGATGATGACGATTCTGATGTGTGGGACGATGCTTCACTGATTGATAATCAACGTTTTAAGAAACTTTGTCGTCTGCCACAGCTTGGTGTGTATGTCGATGAAGCACATCATTTGTTTGGAGCTGATTTGGAGAAAGAACTTCGTTCTGGTGGAGCAAACAAGACAACTCTTCGCAATACAATCAATATGCTTGCGGCAAGTACCTCTATTGTTGCTTGCTATAACTACACGGGTACACCGTATGTTAAGAAACAGGTGTTACCAGAGGTGGTATATGCCTATGGGCTGAATGAGTCTATCGCTCACGGATATTTAAAAGATGCAGACCCGATTGGGTTTGAAAACGTTAAAAATGAGGAGTTTCTGCGTACTTCGATTACAAAATTCTGGGAACGCTATGGCGGTAAAACTTATGAAGGATTATTACCGAAGCTTGCTATTTTTGCAGCAAATGTTAAAGAAGCAACAGATGTGGTACGTCCTGCTGTTGAAAAAGTATTAAGTGAACTTGGTATATCGCTTTCGACTGTTCTGGTAAATACAGGCGATCCCTCTGTTACAAAAGATGAGGATATTAAGAATTTTAACAACCTTGATGTTATTGGTACTGAGGGAAGTAAAAAGCAATTTATTATCCTTGTTGAAAAGGGGCGAGAGGGTTGGAATTGTCGTTCACTGCTTGGAATTGCTTTATTTAGAAGTCCAAAATCAAAAGTATTTGTTCTACAGGCTACAATGCGTTGCTTAAGACAGCTTACAAAGGAACAGTTAAAAGCTACGATTTTCTTGTCAAAAGAGAATTATGACACGCTCGATGATGAACTTCGAAAAAATTATAATATGGAGATTTCAGATTTTGGTAAATCCCCAAATACAAATAAAAAAGTGTATAAGGTTCGTGTTTTACCGCCGCCAAGAAGTATTAAAATGAAAAGATTGTGGCACGAATATTCTCTCATCGAAAAGGAATATTCTGTACCTATTGATTTCCATTTGGCAGAATTGGACGAATCAAAATATGAAGCTAAGATGTATGAAAAAGGAAGTTTGCGATTAGGATTATCTGAAAAGGAAACGAATATTGACTCTATGAAAGAGCAAGAGCGATTTAGCGAATTTTCTTTGACGGCAGAAATTTCACGGTATATGAATATTTCTTGCCTTACGATTGCTAAGATATTACGTGAGTCCGTGGACGGTTCAGATAATATTGTTGCAGCAGTTAATCGTCATAATGAGGTTTTGGAAGATGTGATAATACCTGAAATTTTTCATACACTTTATGAGGTTAAGAGTACACAGAAAAGTGAAGATGTTGATATGGTACTTCTTAGGGAACCAAAAGATTCAGGATACTATGAGTTTTCTGCCAATGATGAGCTTGTAATTACCAAAGGACACAATAATTTCACTCCAAAGGAAGAAGCAAAGAGTTTCCATGCAGATATATATTGTTTCGACTCCAAACCAGAGAAAGAATGTTTTTTACAGTATATTTCAAGTAATAAGGTTAAGGAAATTTATTTTACTGGTATGTTTACTTCTAATCAAGGTGATTTGTCGGTGCAATATTATGACCCTGAGTCAAAGCGATTGAGAAAGTACTATCCTGATTTTCTTGCTCTAATGGAAGATGGTTCATATCAACTGATAGAGGTAAAAGGCGATAATAAGATAGATGATGAAGTTGTACTTGCCAAAAAAGCGGCAGCCGAAATGAAAGACGGCGATGTAATTCTTCTTGAAAACACACGTTTCAGAGCAGAAGAAACAAAAAATGAAGATAATTTCAGCAAAGAACTTGCTTCTCTTTGTGATGTATTTGTAAATGATGCATTTGGTACAGCTCACAGAGCTCACTGCTCAAATGTAGGTGTTGCAGGTCTTGTTGATACAGCGGTTGTTGGATACTTAATGCAGAAGGAGATCGACTTCCTTGGAAATGCAGTAGAGAATCCGGTAAGACCATTCGTAGCTATCCTTGGTGGAGCAAAAGTTGCAGACAAGTTAAACGTTATCTCCAACCTGCTTGAGAAGTGCGACACTCTGATCATCGGCGGC
>OHDD01001026.1_pt1 | contig 12670 bp, 8 predicted proteins | sample 1566941 | NCBI WGS metagenome assembly OHDD01 (sample SAMEA3879580, study PRJEB24766) | human gut metagenome | biome: human-associated habitat; feature: feces | place: USA | collected 1985/1987 | reverse complement strand
GTGTTAACTTGGGGCGAATAATAAAAAAAGTTTTAGTGGCTAACAGAGGGGAAATAGCAATAAGAATTTTTAGGGCATGTCATGAATTAGGCATAAGAACTGTAGCTATATATTCAGAGGAGGATAAATGCTCATTATTTAGGACTAAGGCAAATGAGTCATACTTAATCGGAAAAAATAAAGGACCTGTTGAGGCTTACCTAGATATTGATGGTATTATTTCCTTAGCATTAAAAAAGCATGTAGATGCTATACATCCAGGTTACGGTTTTTTATCTGAAAACCCTGAATTTGCAAGAAAGTGTGAAGAAGCAGGTATTAGATTTATAGGACCTAAGCCAGAAATGATGGATAAACTAGGAGATAAGATAAAATCCAAGGTGGTAGCAAAAAGTGTAGGAGTTCCAGTGATTCCAGGGGTAGAAAAAGCTATATCATCTGAAGAAGAGGCTTTGGGTTTTGCTAGAAAGTGTGAATATCCAGTAATACTAAAAGCTGCTGCAGGTGGTGGCGGAAGAGGCATGAGGATAGTTAAAGAGGAAGAGGATTTAATATCATCATATATTAGTGCAAGAAGTGAGGCTAAAAAGGCCTTTGGTATAGATGATATATTTATTGAAAAGTATATAGAGGGCCCTAAGCATATAGAAATACAAATACTAGGAGATGATTATGGCAATATAGTACATTTATATGAGAGGGATTGTTCAATACAAAGAAGACATCAAAAGGTTGTAGAATTTAGTCCCGCTTTATCTTTATCAGTAGAAAAAAGAAAAGAGATATGTAATGATGCAATTAAAATAGCTAAAGTAGTTAATTATAGAAGTGCAGGAACTATTGAATTCTTGGTAGATAAACATGGGAATCACTACTTTATAGAGATGAATCCAAGAATTCAAGTAGAGCATACCGTAACGGAAATAACAACTGGTATTGATATAGTACAAAGTCAAATACTTATAGCAGAAGGATTTAAATTATCATCAGATGAAATTGGAATTAAGAGTCAGGATGATATTAAGCCAAGAGGATATGCAATTCAATGTAGAATAACCACAGAGGATCCTGCAAATAACTTTTCTCCTGATAATGGTAAGATGGATGTTTATAGGACAGGATCTGGATTTGGTATAAGACTTGATGGTGGTAACGGATTTGAGGGGGCAGTGGTAAGTCCTTATTATGATAGCTTGTTAGTGAAGATAACATCATTTTCTAGAACTTTTGAAGATGCAGTAAGAAAGTCTATTAGATCTATAAAAGAATTAAACATAACAGGAATAAAAACAAATGTAGATTTCCTTATTAATGTTCTTAATAATGATATATTTCAACATGGAGAGTGTGACACAAATTTTATTTCATCTAATCCTCAATTATTTAATATAGAACCTACAACTAATGAAGAGCAAAGGGTTCTTAGAATGATTGGTGAGAGAGTGGTAAATGAAACAAAGGGAGAAAAGAAGGCTTATGATTTTCCTATAATTCCTCAACCTAAAATAGATATAAAAACTCTTATAGGGACAAAACAAATACTTGATGAACAGGGAGCTGAAGGTGTTATAAAGTGGATAAAAGATCAAAAGAAGCTTTTATTAACTGATACTACAATGAGAGATGCCCAGCAATCATTGGTTGCAACTAGAGTTAGAAGTAGAGATATGATAAGTATAGCAAAAGCTACAGCAGATTATGGGAAAGACCTATTTTCTCTTGAAATGTGGGGAGGAGCAACATTTGATACAGCATATAGATTTTTAAAGGAAGATCCATGGGAGAGGTTAGATGAGTTAAGAAAAAGAATTCCTAATGTTATGTTTCAAATGCTTATAAGAGGGGCTAACTGTGTAGGTTATAAGAATTATCCTGATAATGTAATAAGGGAATTTATTAGGGAATCATCTAAAAGTGGTATAGATATATTTAGAATATTTGACTCTTTAAATTGGTTGAAAGGTATAGAGGTTTCTTTAGATGAGGTTTTAAGTTGCGGAAAAATAGCAGAAGTAGCATTATGTTATACAGGAGATATTTTAGATACTAATAGAGATAAGTATTCATTACAATACTATGTAAATAAGGCAAAAGAAATAGAGAAAATGGGAGCACATATTCTTGCTATTAAAGATATGTCTGCTCTACTTAAACCATATTCAGCTAGAAAATTGATAAAGGCATTGAAGAATGAAATATCAATACCAATACATCTTCATACACATGATACAACAGGAACAGGTGTGGCTACAGTTCTAATGGCTGCAGAGGCTGGGGTTGATATTGTTGATACTACTTTCAATGGTATGTCAGGGCTAACAAGTCAACCAGCATTAAATTCCATAGTTGCAGCTTTAGAAAATACAGATAGAGATACTGGAATTGATTTGAATGATATTCAAAAGCTTTCAGATTATTGGGATGGTATAAGACCTATATATAGCAAGTTTGAATCAGGTTTAAAATCTGGAAGTGCTGAAATATATAAATATGAAATACCTGGAGGACAGTATTCTAATTTAAGACCTCAAGTAGAGAGCTTTGGATTAGGTCATAGATTTAAAGAAGTTAAGCTTATGTACAAGAGAGTCAATGAAATGGTTGGGGATATAATTAAGGTTACACCATCTTCTAAGATGGTTGGAGATATGGCTATATTTATGGTTCAAAATGATCTCACTCCTGAAAATGTATATAATAAAGCCAAAAATATGGCTTTTCCAGATTCAGTTGTATCTTACTTTAAAGGTATGATGGGACAACCAGAAGGTGGCTTTCCAAAGGAGCTTCAAAAGCTAGTTTTAAAAGGAGATAAACCTATTGATATAAGACCAGGAGAGTTATTAAAGGATGAAGATTTCCAAGGAATAAAAGAGAAAATAAAAAAGAAATTTGGTATTAAAGCTACTAATAAGGATGTAATAAGTTATGCTTTATATCCAGAAGTATATGAGGAGTATTTAAAGTTCTTACAAGAGTTTGGTAATGTAAGTAGAATTAGAAGTGATGTATTTTTACATGGACTAGCAGAGGGAGAAGTAAGTGAAATAGATTTAGGAGAAGGTAAGACTATAATAGTTAAACTTGTACAAATAGGTAATATAGATATAGGAGGATATAGGAATGTAGATTTTGAAATAAACGGATATAGAAGATCTATAAGAATTAAGGATAGAACTCAAACTGTAAGAAATGTTCTTGGAGAAGATAGTAAATTTAGAATGGCTGATCAAGATAATAAATCTGATGTTGGTGCAAGCATACCAGGTAACGTTATTAAAATTCTAGTAAACAAAGGTGAAAGAGTTAAGGAAGGACAAAGCTTGGCTGTAATTGAAGCTATGAAGATGGAAACTAATATAGTAGCAGCAATAGAAGGTATAATAGAAGAAGTCTATGTTTCAGAAGGACAACCAGTTAAAACAGGGGAGCTATTAATGAAAATTTCAAAGTAAAAGTCCATTAGATTTAGGTCACTAAATTGCTTGAGCTGTCATACTTTGTAATATAGAAATGCTTAAAGAGGATAGTAATGGAAAAAAGTAATAATGACCAAAATGATAATAGTAATGAGTCCTCAGTTTCTCAGGAAGAACTTTTTAAGCAATTAAATATCCTAAATATTTCATATGATTCTTTATTACTTATTTTAGTTGCAGTTATTTTAAATATAGAGTTTGTTAGTGGAGAGCGTACTAAATTACTAGATCAATTAAATAATACTAACATAAGTGATTCTTTACCAGACTTAAGTAGGATACCTATAATATCAAATGAAATATTCCTTTTAGTTACATCGATTTTTTTATTTATAAATTATGATGCTTATGAAACAGCAATAGAGGACGATGTTTCTCAAAAAGATCAGTGCAAAGCATTTAGAGCATTTATATCAAGTTTTCTTATATTAGTTGCAACATCAATTAGTAGAGGAAATCTAGAAGTATAAGAAGGTATTACAAAGCTTATTTGTTTTATAATACCTTCTTTTTTGTTATAAAGTTTTAAGTTTTATTAATTCTACATTTTTAGATATATAACAATCTTTCACTGGCTCAATGTTACATAAGTCTGTTGATAAATATTTCTTATTATCATCAGCAAAAACTGTTACTATAACTGGATTCTTTTTCTCTGATAGTTCATAGGCTTTTATTGCTCCTAGGAAGTTAGCACCAGAGGATATGCCTACTCCTAACCCTAAAGTTTTAGATAACTTTTGTGCCATAAGTATTGCGTCTCCATCATCAACTCCAATAACATCATCGACTTTAGAAAAATCTAAAATAGGGGGAATAAATTCATCTACAATTCCTTGAATTCTATGTTCATTTACTTGAGTGCCTGTAGATAGTGTAGGTGAATTAGATGGTTCTAGAGGATATATTTTTATATTAGAATTATGTTTTTTTAAATAAGTCCCAATTCCAATAACAGTTCCTCCTGTACCTACACCAGCAATAAATGCAGAAGGAATTAGATTGTGCTTTTTTAATGTGGTCAATATTTCTGGCCCAGTAGAGCAGTAGTGTGCTTCTGTATTATATTTATTAGAAAATTGCTTTGGTAAGAATACATTCTTATTGTTTTTAGCCATTTCTTCTGTGATGGATATACATTTTAAGAATCCACCATCCTCCTTGGATACTAAGTTTATTTCTGCACCAAAGCCTCTTAATAATTTCTTTCGTTCATCACTCATCCAGTCAGGCATGTATATTACCACCTTATGGCCTAAATAAGTACCAATTGAACTAAAAGAAATTCCAGTATTTCCACTTGTAGCTTCGATTATAGTATCATTAGGGGTTAATTCTTTGTTTTCATATGATTTCTTTATGATATGAAGTGCCATTCTATCTTTTATACTTCCTGTATAATTATAGTATTCTAGTTTTGAATAAATTTTTATTTCCTTACCATTATAAATACAGGTTATTTCTACTAGAGGTGTGTTACCAATTAGCTTTTCTAATGATTTTAGTTTTGAATGTATATTTAACATTGTACAACTCCTATATATTGTTTATTTTATTGAAAATGAAGTCTCACATTAATTTTAATGCAAAGACTTTATTTTTTAGAACTAATTAATATTTACATTATGCTCTTATAGCCAAGTATTTATTTAGATTACATTATTATTGATAAATCCAGCAATACTGCACTTTTTAAGCCCTACAAATCATAAATATGTTTTTTTATTTTTATTAGTTACAAATAAAAAACTTAATATTTTATTATAAATAGCTAATTCTATTGCTGTAGGATAATAAAAAAATTATAATAAAAGTGTCATAAATGTTAAAAAAATAATAAATAAGAGAGGTAAATATGAAAGTAAATTGGAATACTAAATATAATACAATATGCGTATATACATTTATTTTAGTGTGTTCTATTATATTATTTTATTTATCAATATCACAATTAGGTGTATTGTTGGGTAAGATAGGGAAAGTAATAAGTTTATTACAGCCATTTATATTTGGATTCGCTATTGCGTATCTATTAGATTTTTTATTGAGATTTTATGAAAGTAAAATGAAAAATATTAAGTGCTTTGAAAAAGCTAACTTTAGAAGAAAAAGAACTGTAGGGTTAATATTAACTTATATAACTACGTTTTTAGTTATAGTTTTATTTATGCAATTTGTTTTGCCACAAGTAATAGATAGTTTAGTTGGGTTAATAAATGATATTCCTACATATATAAATAACACAACAAAGTTATTTCAGGAGATCGTTCATAAATTTGATTTAAATGAAGAGGTATTTAATTTTATAAATACGAATTTTAATGATGTAACTAATTATATAATAAAGCAAGTAACAAATATGTTACCTGTATTAGGTGGCTTAGTGACTTCTACAGCTGCAGGGCTATGGAATGTAGTGCTTGGAATAATAATTTCAATATACATTTTAATAGATAAGGAAAAATTCTGTGCATTAGCTAAGAAAATTAGCTATGCTATTTTACCTCAAAGGGCTGCAGATAAGACTATAGAGATAACTCATAGAAGTAGCGATACATTTGGAAAGTTCTTAAGTGGAAAGATACTTGATTCATTAATAATTGGTATATTAACATTTGTTGTCTTAACAATATTTAAAATGCCATATACTTTATTAGTATCTGTAATAGTTGGTATAACTAATATAATTCCATTCTTTGGACCGTTTATTGGTGCCATACCTTCAGTAATAATAATATTATTTGTATCTCCAGTTAAAGCATTATGGTTTTTACTTATAATTCTTGTGATACAACAAATTGATGGAAATATAATAGGACCTAAGATTTTAGGAGACTCTATAGGTATATCTGCATTTTGGATATTGTTTTCTATATTAGTGGCTGGTAAATTCTTAGGGCTAGTAGGAATGGTAATAGGTGTACCTTTATTTGCAGTAATATACTCTATAATAAAAGAGGTAGTAGAAAGTCAATTGGATAAAAAAGGTATGAAGACAAAAACAGAAGACTATATGTAATTATTAAAGGAGGAGTATTGATGATTAGAGAAGAATTATTAGAAAGATTTTCAAGATATGTTAATACAAAATCTGATGAAAGAAGCGAAACTACTCCAAGTACAGCTTGTCAATTAGATTTAGCCAGAATCTTAAAAGATGAATGTGAAAAGATGGGGCTAACAGAAGTAACCCTTGATGATAATGGATATGTAATGGCAACTTTACCTAGCAACATTAAGGAAGAGGCTCCGGTTATAGGCTTTATAGCTCATATGGATACATCTCCAGATTTTAAAGGTGAAGGAGTAAATCCTCAAATAGTAGAATACAATGGTGGAAATATATACTTAAATAAAGATATAAATATATATTTAAGTGAATCTAGTTATCCTGTTTTAAAGAATTTAATTGGAGAAACTATAATTACAACTGATGGAACAACTCTTCTTGGAGCAGATGATAAAAATGGTATTGCAGAAATAATGACTGCAATGAGCTATTTAATAAAACATCCAGAGATTTCTCATGGAAAGATAAGAATAGCATTTACCCCTGATGAAGAGGTAGGTAGAGGTGCAGATTTCTTCGATGTAGAAAAGTTTGGAGCAGATTTTGCTTATACAATAGATGGTGGAGCGTTAGGAGAATTAGAGTGTGAAAACTTTAATGCGTCTTCTGCTATAGTTAAGGTAAATGGCAGCAACATTCATCCAGGATATGCTAAGGACAAAATGAAAAATAGTATTCTTATAGCATATGAATTCCATAATGAGTTACCACAAAATGAATCACCACAACATACAAGTGGATATGAAGGATTCTATCATTTAAATGATATTGAAGGTTCAGTAGAAAGTACAACATTAACTTATATATTAAGAGATTTTGAAACTGAAGGAATTAATAATAGAAAGAACAAATTAAAGAGTATTGAAGAAAAATTAAATTCAAAATATGGGGATGGAACAGTAGAAGTTATTCTAAAAGATCAATATAAAAATATGAAGGAAGTAATTGATAAGTATCCAGAGGTAATGGAAAGAGCCCAAAAAGCTATGGAAGCTTTAGATATAGTTCCTGAGTTAGTTCCAATTAGAGGAGGAACAGACGGATCAAGATTATCTTTTATGGGGTTACCTTGTCCTAATATATTTACTGGTGGATATAATTTTCATGGTAAATATGAATTTACTGTAATCTCATATATGGAATTAGCTTGTAAAACAATAATTGAAATATGTAAGTGTTAAAAGAAGTCCAATATTGGACTTCTTTTTATTTGTAAATATTTTAAATGATGAAAGACATAATTATATTTGCTTAGTTAGGAAGTTATCAATTGTATGGAAAAATAAGTTTAAATATAAATGAATGATATAAAGTATAAATGCACAAAATAAATATAGTTATAACAAGAATATTGTTAAAAAAACTACATATATAGCTATGTAAATGTTTTTATGGAACCTAAAAATATATAAAATTGACAAAATATTTACAAAAAATCAATTATTTGATGGGAAAGTTGAATGAAAATTAAAAAAGTTAACAAAAAACATTGACAAAAAATAAACAATAAAATAAAATAAAGGTGTAGAAAGAATGATAAAAAAATCACAAATGATTATTATATAAATTTTAGGAGGAACTAAAGATGGCAGTTACTAATGCACAAGAATTAACTAAAAGAATTCAAGAATTAAAAGAGGCGCAAAAGATATTCGCAACTTATACTCAAGAGCAAGTAGATGAAATTTTCAGACAAGCAGCTTTAGCAGCAAATAATGCAAGAATTAAGCTTGCAAAGATGGCTGTTGAAGAAACAGGAATGGGTATTGTTGAAGATAAGGTTATAAAGAATCATTTTGCAGCTGAATATATATATAATCAATATAAAGATATGAAAACTTGTGGAGTTTTAGAAGAAGATAAAACTTTTGGAGTTACAAAAATTGCAGAGCCAATAGGAGTTATAGCTGCTATAGTTCCAACTACAAATCCAACATCAACAGCTATATTTAAAACATTAATAGCTTTATTATTACTGTTTCCTCCATTAAATAATTTAAATAGTAGATATATAATTAATCCAACTACAGCAACTCTAAAACCTAAATATAAAAGCCCAAATATTAATGAGCCACCTCCCATTGTTCCTACATTAGAAATACCGCATCCAAACATAAATTTTTCCACCTTTCTTAAATCTAATATAATTATAAAAAAGTCTTATGAAGAAATTATGAATTTAAAGGTAGTTCTATTATAAATTTACTTCCCTTTCCTAATTCACTTTTAACATAAACTGTACCATTATGGGCTTCAACTATTGCTAAAGTTATTGAAAGTCCTATACCCGCACCTCCTGTAACCCTTGCTCTTGACTCATCTGTTCTATAAAATCTTTCAAAAACATAAGGAATATCCTCTTTTGCTATGCCTATGCCAGTATCTTCTACTTCAATAAATAAGTGATCTTCTTTTACAAATGTTTTTATATTAATTGAACCACCATTTTCAGTATATCTTAAAGCATTCGATATTAGATTTATAATTGCTCCACTAATTTTATCCTTATCAACTTCTATTTCGCATTTACTTAAGTGGAGCTGTCCATCTATATTTTTATTATGAAGTTCTTTTTCAAAATTTATAAATATGTTCTCTATAAGCTCAGATATCTCCACTTTTTCCTTATGTAATGTCCCATTTTCTTCCTCAATCTTTGATAAACTATTTAAGGAATTTACTAACCTATCAATCCTTTGAATCTCTTCATAAATTCCATTAAGCCTTTCCTCTGTTGGCTCCCATATTCCATCCTTAATAGCTTCAAGTTGTCCTAAAATTATGGTAATAGGTGTCCTTAATTCATGAGCTATATCCTTAGTTAATCTCTTTCTCATAGCATCTTGAGAGTCCAGTCTTTTTGCCATAATATTTATTGACTCTATCATATCCTGAATTTCTACTATACTACTGCTATTATCTACCCTTTCCTTATATTTTCCTTTTCCCAATAGCTTAACTGTATCTATAACCTTATAAATAGGTTTATTAATAGATTTAGAAAGTATTAAACTTATAATTAAGGATAAAATAGTTGCCATAATAGTTATGATAATTAAAACTTTGTTTAAAGTATCATAATAGGTTGTATCAACATCCCTATAGTAAGCTCCATAATGGCTTATATGTACATTCCCAATCTTTTCTCCATTCTTAGTAATATTTAAACTACTCCTTATCATTCCATTATTTAATTTATTACTAAAGGCATTTTTCATCATAGATTCACATCGTCCCCTATGCTCCTCATGAGTACTCCAAATTAAATTGTTTTTATTATCATGAATACTTATAATAAGTCCATCATCTAAGGCTTTTAAAGCTACCTCCTCTATAAAGCTCTTATTCCAAGTATCATTAGAATAGGCATAGCTTAAGCTTCTTGCTATCTCATCCATTCTTTCAACATTGCAACTTTCTATATAAGAATTAAAACTTTTTTCTATAAAATATCTAAAAGTAAAGCTAATTGAAAATATAATGGCAAAGGAAATAATCATAAAAGATAGAAACATTCTTTTATTTAGTGTTCTCATTTTCCCCTCCAAATCTATATCCAACGCCATAAACTGTAACTATAAACTTTGGCTCTCTGCTATTCTCTTCTATCTTGGCCCTTAGGTTCTTTATGTGAGTATCTATGACTCTATCAAAAGCTGCTGATTCATCATTAAGTTTGCTTATTAATGCATTCCTAGTAAAAGTTATTTTAGGATTTGTAGCTAAAGTTTGTAATATTTTATATTCTGATTGAGTTAATGTAACAAGATTATCATTTTTAAAGACCTCTCCTACCTTTAAATTAATCTTTAATTCTCCATCATTAAAGATTAGCTCACTCATATTATCTATTCCTAAAGTTCTTTTTAATACCGAATTAACTCTTGCAACTAACTCCTTAGGCCTAAAAGGCTTTACCACATAATCATCACATCCTAAAGAAAATCCATTTAAAATATCCTCTTCAGCTGATTTTGCTGTAAGCATTATTACAGGAGTATTAGACTCCTTCTTTATTCTTTTGCATACTTCCTCCCCAGAAATATCCGGTAACATTAAATCTAAAATTACAATATCAGGAGAAAATATTTCAAACTTTTCTAAAGCTTCTTCACCATCTACTGCTCTTATTGTATTAAATCCATCATTTTTTAAATATGCTTCTATTACATCCAAAATTTTTTCTCCATCCTCAACGATTAGTACATCTAAATACATGTCTTCCTCCTAAATGTTCTTCTTAATATTATTTGTAAAGTTATCAAGAACTTATGTATTTTTTATGGGGAATCTTCATATTTGCTCCATAAGCTTTCTATAGAATACCACGAAAAGTCTATAAGAATGTAGCTAAATAAACTACTATTCCTATAGACTTTATTCTATACTATTAAGTATTTCTTTAATGATATTAGGCTTCCTACAACCCCTATAGTTATTCCCATGAAGAAAAGTAATGGTAATAAAATAATCATTATATTTCCTAAAGGTGTAATATAAAAACCTGGTATAAAACTAACTAATGTTTCAGACATATTAGTATTAACCAATGAATGAACTATGGATACCATTAAAACACTAATTCCTGCTCCTAAAGCTCCTATTACTGCCCCCTCTATTATGAAAGGTAATCTAATATAGTTATCAGTTGCTCCAATATACTTCATAATTCCAATTTCTCTTTTTCTAACAAAAACTGAAACCTTTATTACATTAGATATTAATATAGTTGATGAAATAACTAATATTAGAATTAGTACTATACCAAAAATTCTTACATATTTACTCATTGTCTTAAGAAAATCTGTGATTAAATTTCCATCAGAAACCTTGTAAACATTTTCTAATTCTAACACTTTATTCATTACCTCTTCATTAATATTTATATTTTCTGTTTCTATTTCTAAAGTATCAGGAATTGGATTATTTCCTTTATCTATTGCTTCCTCAACTATTCTCATCATATCATCGTCTTCTTCACTTACAATATCTCGCTTATAAGCTTCTAACCCTTCATCTGAAGGAACATATATAACACTTTCTACACCACTTATATCTTCAATATCTTCTTTTATATTTAATACTTCTGATTCTTCAACCTCATCCTCTAAGAAAGCTACAACTCTTACTTCCTCTTGAAGTTTTATAATATTGTCATTAGTAATATCTATTATTGAATAAAATATTCCAAGTAAGGTAAATGATATTACTGAAGTTAAGATAGCTGCAAAAGCCAATAACTTATTACTTTTTATACTTCTTAAACCATCTTTAGATAGTGCTTTTATTGTCCAAGACTTCATCATTTCCCCTCCCACTATAAGTAATTCATTGGATCTACAAAAGTTCCATTTTTCTTAACTTCAAAATGTAGGTGATTTCCTGTAGAATATCCTGTTGTTCCAACAGTTGAAATCTTCTGCCCCTTTGAAACCTTATCTCCAACCTTAACTAGTCTTTCTGTATTATGGGCATAGAAAGAAACAATTCCGCCACCATGATCAATTGCAACCATATTACCATAAGAATTATCATATCTAGATATTATTACTGTTCCAGAATTTGCAGCCACTACAGGAGTTCCAGCTGGTGCAGGAATATCAATCCCAGTATGTAACTTCTTTTCTCCTGAAATAGGATGTATTCTATATCCAAACTTTGACGAAAGAGTAGTATATCCTATTACTGGCCAAGCCATCTTACTTCCATTGTAACTTCCTCCACCTGAAGAAGAAACTATCTCATTATTTATTTCTTGTCCTCTAGACTCTAACTCTGATATTTCTTTCTCTGTAAGTTTAATCTGAGAAGATAACTCTCCCTGAAGCTTAATTAATTTTTTAACCTTAGCTTTATTTTCTTTATTTAATTTATCTAGTCTACCCTTTTCCTCTTCTACTATTATCTTATTTTTATTAATCTCATCCATTTGTTTAGTTAAAGTTTCTTTTTTACTTTCCAATTCAACTTGGAGTTCTTTAATCTCTCTTATAGTTTCATCATTATTCTTTATTAAATTTGAAACTACCTCTAACCTTCTAAGGAAATTTCCAAAGTCCTTAGCCTCTAAAAGTATAGATAAATATCCTCCAACCTTTTGTTCATATTGAATTTTAATAAT
>OHDD01001021.1_pt1 | contig 12744 bp, 9 predicted proteins | sample 1566941 | NCBI WGS metagenome assembly OHDD01 (sample SAMEA3879580, study PRJEB24766) | human gut metagenome | biome: human-associated habitat; feature: feces | place: USA | collected 1985/1987 | reverse complement strand
CTGCCAGCGTATTCATGTGGCTTTGAACAAACATGATGACAAACTTGACAGATTGGAGGAAATATGCTTTATGGAAAAACTTATTACGCGAAAAGAAGCAGCAGAAATTTTGGGTATCAGCATTGCAACGCTGGACGCGGCCCGTAACAATGGTCTTATTTCTTATGTGCAATATGTGCAGAATGGCTGTGTGTACTTTACCTCAGCGGGCCTTCAGGAGTATATCGCAAAATGCACCCACAGAGCAAAGCCAGCAGAAAAGAACGCAACTTATCGTAAACCTCGCAGAGCTGGAGTGTGAGCCGGTCCGTATCCTTGTCGAAATCATAATGGTCTGATAAAACATAGATACAGCGCTGGAGTATATTCTTAGGAGGTGGAGGAATTGGCAAATAGGAAAATAATGCTTCCTCAATATGGCACAGTTATGAAAAGAGGTGTCCTATATTATAGGACCAGAATCAAAGACACGAATGGTAAGCTCGTAGCTATCTACGCAAAAACACCTGAAGAACTATACAACAAAGAAACGCTTGCGTTGGAACAGATTGAGAATGCCACTTTTCATCGGAAAACGCCCACAGTTGCAGAGTATTGTGAAAAGTGGCTGCTGATGCAGTCGGTTCATGTACGAGCTACTACTTTGACGGATTACACCTCAAAGGTCAGGCGGCATATTATAGCGGAATTGGGAGATAAACGGATGGGTGAGGTTAGCCTGGATGATATTCAGCTTGCCCTTGTTCCGGTTTCCAAGAAATCTGCATCGGTTTATAAATCTGTGGTAATCCTTTACAAGTCTATCTTTCGCGCAGCGATGGAAAGCAGGATTATTGACCATAACCCAACGATTTATCTGACAACAAAAGGTGGCGGTGTTCCACAAGAGGATCGTCAGGCTTTGACAGATGAACAGGCAGCACGCCTTTTGGATGCTATCCGAGATTTGCCGCCTTATGTCTTTGTCATGATTGGTTTATATGCAGGGCTGCGCCGGGAAGAAATTCTTGCTCTGCAATGGGATTCAGTATATCTGGATACGGATACTCCATATCTGACGGTAAGGCGGGCATGGCACACAGAACACAACAGACCGGTAATCTCAGACGAATTGAAAACCAAGGCTGCGGAGAGAAATATCCCTCTTCCTGTTTGCTTGGCTGAGTGTTTGAAAGCAGCAAAGGAAACATCGACTTCGGAGTATGTGGTTTCAAACCGGGACGGCGAACCGCTGTCCTACACGCAGTTTAAGCGACTTTGGCAGTATATTGTTACGAGGACGGTCAAGGAGCGGAGCTATTATCGGTATGAAGATGGAAAAAGAGTAAAGCATACTGTCACACCTGTCTTGGGAGAAAAGGCTGCTCATAACGGAAAAGTGGTTTACAGTCTGGACTTTGAAGTAACACCCCATCAGCTGCGGCATACTTACATTACCAATCTCATTCATGCATCGGTAGATCCCAAAACGGTTCAATACCTGGCAGGCCATGAAAGCAGCAAGATTACCATGGACATTTATGCAAAGGTTAAGTACAACAGACCAGATGAGCTGGTCAGATCAATGAACTGTGCGTTTGCAAGCTGGGATGCAGCACAGTAATAACAAATAGGAAATGAAGCAGGAGCGAGGCAAGGATGTCTCGCTCTTTGTTTTACCTCAGCCGTATCTTTGATTAAATCGAGGCTTTCTGATAAAAAGAGAGTGTAGATACGGAGACTACACATTATCAAGAAAGGACGATCAAAGATGGCAAAAAAGAAAACACAGATCCCGAAGTACGGGACCATTACATTGAAAGGAATCCAGTATTACAGAACCAGGATTACGGATGCAGATGGAAAAGAGTTGAGTTTGTATGCCGCTACTTGTGAGGAATTGTATGAGAAGCAGTTAGAGGCCCGGAAGCAGGTGGAAGAAATTATCTTTCACCGGCAGCACCCGACAGTAGCCGAGTATGGAGAGAAGTGGCTGCTGATGCAGTCGGCAAAGGTGTCTGCGTCTACACTCAGAGGTTATACGAGGGATATGACAAACTATATCATCAAACCCCTGGGAGAGATGTATATGGAAGAAGTGACCGCTGACGATATTCGGCTGGCTCTTGTTCCATTGTCAAAGAAATCGGAAGGCTTATACAATAAGGTCAATATGCTGCTCAAGTGCATTTTTTATGCGGCAGAGAGAAACCAAATTCTTGAACACAATCCCTGTGCGGGAATATCCGGTAAAGGCGGAAAACCGACAAAAAAGAAGGAGGCATTGACAGATCAGCAGGTAGCCGTGCTTCTGGATACAGTCAAGGGGCTTCCTCCATATTTGTTTATTATGCTCGGTTTGTATTCCGGTCTGCGTCGGGAAGAAATTCTTGCATTGCAATGGGAGTGTGTATTCCTGGATGAATCCACCACATATATTTCTGTACAACGTGCATGGCGCGCAGAGCATAACAGACCAGTGATCTCCACCGTCTTAAAGACAAAGGCAGCTAAAAGGGATATTCCCATTCCGAAGTGTCTGGTGGACTGTCTGCGGGAAGCAAAAGCAAATTCCATATCGGAGTATGTGATTGCTGACAGCAAAGGGCAACCACTTTCCTATTCACAGTTTACGAGAGTTTGGCAGTATGTAGTTGTTCGTTCTGTGAAAGAGAGAACCTACTATAAATATGTGAATGGACAGAGCATCAAATATACCGTCAAGCCGACATTAGGAACAACGCAGAGGAACAATCCCAAGATTCGCTATACCCTGGGGTTCGATGTAATACCGCACTTATTGCGGCATACCTACATCACGAATCTGCTCTATGCGGGCGTTGATCCTAAGACAGTTCAGTATCTGGCAGGGCATGAGAATAGTAAGACAACTATGGACATTTACGCGAGGGTCAAGTATAATAAACCAGAGGAACTTTTCGAGGTAGTGAATGATGCTTTGAACCAAGAGAATCTTGATGAAAAATCACCGATTTCTATGGTTAAGGAATAGAACAACCGACAACAGAAAATGCGAAAAAGCCCGTAATATCAAGGGAAACCGCACCATAGAGATGTTTAATACGGTCTCAAAGCAGCTCGTAGAGCACCAAAGTTTAGCAAGCGTTAACAAAGAGATAATTGGAATCATACGATTCAGCATATTTAGGGACAATTATATACGATTTACAACTCCTCAGGATCTTTGTTCTGGGGAGTTTTTGTATAAAAAAAGGAATAAGTATGATATACTGTATTTGAACAGATCAAAATGAGTATTTGGAGGTGAATATATGCCGGAAATATCTTTATTTTATGGAATTCGGGTTACAATGTATTATGATGACCATAATCCGCCGCATTTTCATGCGGAGTATAATGAGAATAAGGCAATTATTGAAATTGATACAGCTAGATGCATCAAGGGAGCTTTGCCATCAAGACAATTAAAGTTAATTCTAGCGTGGTGTGTTTTACATCAAGATGAGTTGATGCAGAATTGGGAATTATCAAAAGATGGAAAGCCGTTAAATAGAATTAATCCACTTGTATAGGAGGTGCTGTTTATGTTTCCTGAGGTAGTTCAAGTGATACCAAGGAAAGACTACACAGTGTATGTCTACTTTGAAGATGGAAAAATTGTATGTTATGATATGAAAAATATGTTGGATAAAGAAGTTTTCAAACCATTGAGGGATATTTCGGTATTTATTGATACATGTACGATCATGAATGATACATTAGCATGGGATATAGGCGGAAATAGAGATGCTTGTAAATGCATTGATATTGATCCGGATACGCTATATGAACTTCCCTATTGCAAGGAACAAATAGTTTAGTGACAAATCGGTATATCATTGGTATGTTTTATGACGCAGCATATTTAAGCAGACAATTGATTGCAAGAATAATAGAACCATTAGCTGTTTTGGAACTCTGTGGACAGTTCTACGCATACAACAAGTATGCAACATTATCTCTGCAAACCCTTGTCCTGTGGGATTTCTCAGTTCAGCAAGCGTTAATCGACTGTTCAGGCTATATCAAAAGGTTTACAAACCCCGGAAAATCAAGGTTTTCCGGGGTTTTCTTATACATAAACGGGATGATGTGGTTTGACCAGATTTGGCTAAATGAGAGTCGTTTTCCCCCAATTTTTAGTGGTTAAATATAGGACAACCAGAGAGCAGTTTCGAGGGTATTTTTGTGGGAGATTTTAGTCCTCCGGAACCTCTGATTTTTTGATGGAGCGTGTGTATCAGTGTTATCGTGCTTTCTAAGCCAACAGGCTGTTTTCTATTTTGGCGGGCATAGTTAAGTGCCGCTGTAATCGGACTACTTGGATTTATCCTGTATGCCAGTCGGTAGGAGGTGCAGTTATGTTGAATTGCAAAAGTAATTATCGAAGCACATGACGGAACCATCGAAGTGGACAGTGAATTTGGGATGGGGACAAGGTTTACCATAGATTTATTTACAATTCTTTAAAATATCTTCCAGATCCAGCCTATACCGTCTGGCAATATCCTTCGCATAGCTTAAGCCATCCGGGGTTGTCCGGATCACCTTGTAGCTTCGGGTGCCTTCTTCCTTACTTTCCATCATGGCAACAAGGTTGTCAATTTTTCCGCGGTTTTCAGGATGGGAATTGTAGACATCGAGTTGTTGTGTCAGATCGTGGATGTGTGTGACATAAAGCCCACAGCAGCCGATAATGCCGATGCCGGTGAGCACTTCGGTTGCAATATATCCGGCTTCCATCGGGCAGAGATTTCCGTCTAAATTGATGCCAAGCGTTACGCTTTTTAAGTATCCGAAATTTGTTTCCATCTTGGAAAGCTCAGAGCTTAGCGTTTGAAACTCGCTGCTCTGTGCAATTCCATTGATTTCTTTCTGGAAATTTTTCATGCCTTCGGATTGCAGCGCAGCCTGTGATAAATTATCGGCAAACAGTGTGACGATTTCCACATATAATTCCAGGTACCGCACAGAGCGGAGCGAAGAATCAATGGTAAATTCGGAACTCATCGCGCGGCGCATATCGTTGATGTTGTAGATCATGGATACAGCCTTACCGAATGTTTCGTACAGATTGGGATTGTTAACAAGATCTTCGACAACCCCGAGGCGGTAATCAAGAACCTGTTCATCTGTGGAAAAATAGTTTTCCAGTGACAGATCAGCGAATCCGCGATAGCTTTCTTTGATCAGAACAACCATGGAGTCGATTTTTAACGATTCGATGAACCCGAAATCCTTCATTGGCTGTTTTGTTGTACGATCGTATTCCGGTGGATATAAATGAAAATTTGTCTGCATAATCAGTTTCTCTTTTGGGGCGATAAAAATCTATCTCCCTTTTCGGAAAAGTGTTCCTTCTGCCTATTAGATTAAACTAACATGAATATTTATTCGTTTCTACATGTTTTATTCATTTTTACACTAATGGGTATTCATTTTTTCACTAAGTTGTCGTGCAATTTATTAGATTTGAATTTTGAAAGAGCCAGCACCTTGAATGGACTGGCTCTTTCAATGTCTCTTGTAATTGACAAGGATTTGTCTATACAATTATAGGTTTCAGTCCATTTTTTCTTATGTTTTCTAATTCTTCTGCAGTTAAGCACTGAGACTCATAAAGCCGTAGATATTCTTTGGATACATCTGAATCAAATATTAATACATCATCAGAATTTATAGTAACATCAACACCACTACGATACAGTTTTCCAATCGGATGCATAGACATATCTGCAACCCTTCCAAGTAAAATATTACTTGTTGGCGTAATATTTAATCTGATTTTATTATCTGCCAAAAAGCGGATTACTGATTCATCGCTGACTGCTGCTATCCCATGTTGAACCTCATCAAGTTCTAATTCCTCTACTGCTGTTCTTACGTCTTTGGCAGTCCCCCATTCTCCAACATGCGCTTTTAGCCTTAATCCTTCTTTTTTTGCACGCCGATAAATTCCTTTAAAATTTTCGATAGGTTGTGCTAATTCATCACCGTACAAATCAATAGAATAAAAATTCTTATTTCCCCAAAAAAGCGATAAACAATCTTCTAAATAACTGATAGGACAATGTCTTGATAATCCAATTTGGAGCCTTAATTCTATATCGGGAGCGACTTCTTTTTGAGCACTTGTAAAAGCATTAACCAACTCATCAATATCATTATTAAAAAATTCATTTAAGCCCCACACATCTTCACCAATTTCAAGCACAGTTACTCCATCTTCCTTGGCTTGTTCAAAGGTTGCTCTGATTAAAAATTTTCTCATCGCAGTGCTATTAAAATCTTGATCAATATATTTTTGACTCCATTGATTCATCTCATCCATTGATGACAAAGGATTAACTAATGGCTCAATTTTTTTACGAGTTTTCTGATATATAAACATTCTATTTCCACCAAGCACAAAATGATTGTGCAAGTCTGCCTTAGGATACTTTCTTAATTCTTCCAAATTTCTTTGTTCCAATGCATATGTAAAACTATTCATAAATAAATGCTCTCCTAGCTGTTTGATTTTTTCTATAAATACCAATTGTATAACAGTAGTCTAACATATGCTGTTTAAAAAGACTACAGCCAAGCTAATGTCTGTAATTTATTTTCTATAAAAATTTTCCTTTCTAAAAAATATTTTATATTTTCTATATCTTGGTGTTTGAAAAATAGCCTCATAGACGTTGGTTAATGCTTGTACTCATTACCTTAAAACCACAATTTAATGAAGCTGACCCAGAAAGATATAAGGCAGGCTTTGATGGTGGCGTTGATTTCATTGCAACATTTGATGTTGTTAAACCCATCCATAGAAATGTATGTTTCTATATTCAATGTAAATGTCATAAAGAACCATTGACTAAAACAGCTATCAGACACACAAATGTAAATAGGGACAAATCTATTAATAAGCATATGAAACCAGAGGGCGTTTGTCAAATAAAACTGATATAGTTTGAAACTATGGTAAACCGGTAGAAAATCGTATTATGCAATAAATTTGACTTGTGCTATACTAAAGCGCAACAAAAGAAGTGGCCGCTTCTCTGGATGAACTTTATAACATTGTACATCAGGAGAGCATAATGAAAACATCAATTATCGGATACCCGAGAGTGGGGTCCTTACGGGAACTGAAATTTACAACAGAAAAATATTTCCGCGGTGAGATTTCTGCGGAAGAATTACAAAATACCGCAAAAGAAATCCGCAAAACCCAGTGGATATTACAGAAAAATACCGGACTGGATTTCATTCCGTCAAATGATTTTTCTTTCTATGATATGACATTGGATACGGCAGTATTATTCAATATTATTCCGGAGCGCTACACAAAACTTGGACTTTCCGCACTGGATACTTATTTTGCCATGGCAAGAGGGTATCAGGGAGCAGCCGGAGATGTCAAGGCACTTGCCATGAAAAAATGGTTCAACACCAATTATCATTATATGGTACCGGAGATTGACGATACTACAGAGATCAGGCTTGCCGGAACCAAACCGTTTGATGAGTTTGCAGAGGCAAAAGCCCTTGGTATTACCACAAAACCGGTGATCATCGGTGCATTTACCCTGTTAAAACTTCTGCGCTATGTGGGAAAGAAACAGGCCACAGATTATGCAGATGCCGTGATCGCTGCATACGCAGGGCTGCTTGAGAAGTTTGCCGCAGCCGGCGCAGAATGGGTACAGTTTGACGAACCATATCTGGTGCATGATCTGACCCGTGAAGATATTGCATTATTCGAAACCTTATATCAGGGAATCCTTGCAAAAAAGGGATCAGGCAAAGTATTGTTACAGACCTATTTCGGGGATGTGCGTGACTGCTATGGCAATATCACAGCGCTTGCTTTTGACGGAATCGGTCTGGATTTCCTAGAGGGAAGAAAAACAAAAGAACTGGTAGAAGCAAATGGTTTTCCACAGGATAAGGTATTGTTTGCAGGACTTGTCAACGGAAAAAATATCTGGAAGAACCACTATGGAAAGACTCTGGAAGTGATCGATGCGCTTAAGGCGAAGAACATCGATGTGGTGTTAAATACTTCCTGCTCCCTGCTTCATGTGCCATATACATTGAAAAATGAGACAAAGCTTCCGGAAAAATACACGGAGCATTTTGCATTTGCAGAGGAGAAGCTGCAGGAGCTGGCAGAGTTAAAGAAACTGGCAGACGTTGAATACAAACTGGATGCGGCATTCCTGGAAAATGCCTCTCTGTTTGCCACCCGTCCGGATTGCAGAAACAATGTGGTACAGGAGCGTGTAGCAGCGATTCGTGAGGAAGACTTTACCAGACTTCCGGTATTTAAAGAGCGTGAAGCGATTCAGAAAAAAGAGTTTGCGTTGCCGGTATTCCCGACGACAACGATCGGTTCTTTCCCACAGACTGCGGATGTCAAGAAAAACCGTACGGCACGCCGCAAGGGAGAGATCAGCGAAGAAGCTTATGTGGAATTTAATAAAAAGAAGATTGCTGAGTGGGTACAGATCCAGGAAGAGATCGGACTTGATGTGCTGGTGCACGGGGAGTTTGAGCGAAATGACATGGTGGAATATTTTGGCGAGCAGCTGCGTGGTTATCTGTTTACCGAGAAGGCATGGGTACAGTCTTATGGTACCCGCTGCGTGAAGCCGCCAGTCATCTGGGGGGATGTATCCCGCGAAAAGCCGATGACCGTGGACTGGTCCGTTTATGCACAGAGCCTGACAAAGAAGCCGATGAAGGGCATGCTGACCGGTCCGGTTACGATTTTAAACTGGTCTTTCCCGCGTGAGGACATTTCCTTAAAGGAAAGCACCTATCAGATCGCACTTGCCATTCGGGATGAGGTGCTTGATCTTGAGGCAAATGGTATCCGTGTGATCCAGGTTGACGAGGCAGCACTCCGCGAGAAGCTTCCGCTGCGCAGGAGTGACTGGTACAAAGAATATCTTGACTGGGCAATTCCGGCATTCCGTCTGGTACACAGCGGCGTGAAAGCACAGACACAGATCCACACCCATATGTGCTACAGCGAGTTTACCGATATCATCCGCGCAATCGACGACATGGATGCCGATGTCATTACGTTTGAGGCATCCCGTTCCGATCTGCTGATTCTGGATTCCTTAAAGGAGAACCATTTCAAGACGGAGGTAGGACCGGGCGTGTACGATATCCATTCCCCACGTGTACCGTCAGTAGAGGAAATCAAGGCAGCACTTGAAAAAATGCTCACCCGTATCGCCCCTGAGAAGCTCTGGGTAAATCCGGACTGTGGATTAAAAACCCGTGGCGTACCGGAGACCGTTGCCAGCTTGAAAAATCTTGTGGAGGCGGCAAAGGAACTGCGGAAGGAAGCATAAAAAGTGTTACAAAAGGAAACCGGTGCAAATTGATTTTGCACCGGCCAGACCGTAGACAAAGTGCTCCGAGAAACTTCCGTTTCTCGGAGCATTTTTCTTTGTGTTTATGAAATTTATTGAGCCCGTGAAATAATCTCTGTAAATTCAACACTATAAAGGTCTTCTATGATAAAATATTAAAATCATAGGAGGCCTTTTATTATGGCAAACAGAAAAAAAGAAGTTTACAAACCAAAACCAATGACCGAAGGAAAAAGAAATCTTATCCAGGGTCTGCTTCAGGAGTACGATATCCAATCTGCTGAGGATATTCAGGATGCTTTAAAAGATCTGTTTTCCGGAACAATTCAAGATATGCTTGAAACGGAAATGGATGATCATCTAGGCTATGACTGTTATGAAAGATCCGGTGAGCCTAACTACCGTAATGGTATGAAATCCAAAACTGTTCGTAGTAAATATGGTGAATTTCAGGTAGATGTCCCTCAGGATCGCCAGAGTTCTTTTGAGCCACAAATACTTCCAAAGCGTCAAAAAGATATTTCTTCGATTGATGACAAGATTATCTCAATGTATGCAAAGGGAATGACTACTCGACAGATTTCAGAAACCATAGAGGATATTTACGGCTTTGAAGTAAGTGAAGGAATGGTATCGGATATCACAGATAAACTCCTTCCACGAATCGAGGAATGGCAGAATCGTCCTTTGTCCCCTGTGTATCCTATCGTTTTTATTGATGCGGTACACTTTTCTGTACGTGATGATGGTGTGATCAGGAAACTTGCAGCATATGTCGTGCTTGCTAAGTTGTATCAAACTGTCAAAAAAGACATTGGTGATATACGTCAGGAGAAAATAGATATGTGTGACATACATGCGGTTGGAAAAATGGCAGGGAAATTGTCGGCAGAGCGAGATACATTTATGAAAGAAAAAGAGGAGTATTTGGAGAGTATTCAAAGTAAATTAAGAAAATTGTTGTTTGAAGAAATTGCATTAGAAGATGCTAGAAAGATGTATAATTAAAGCAGTGATATAAAACAATGAATTTATAAGTTCATCAAAGTAGTGAAACTCATGCAGGAATATGTTATACTAAAGGCAGACAAAGCTGGAGGATATATGGATGAGCACCTGCAAGGCACTGTTATCTAAAATTATAAATAAAAATGCTTTTTACGAGCAGGAGGATGTGACACAGAATATTTTTGCGTTCCGTGTGGTGGGAATCTGCATTTTATTCTATTCGTTTGTGATGATTCTGAACTGCCTGCATATTTTTATCGTGGATCAGGCGATTTTTATCAGAGGCTATGTGGTGGCATGTGTGCTGGCGTTGATTTATGGATTGCTGCTTGTGAAGGTGGGGCTTGAGCACCCATTTACCAAGTATCTCAGCGTTACGGCCATCGGGCTGATTGTCATGGTCGCGAGTGCATCCCTTACCTACCATATGATCATTATTATGATGATCCCGATTATCATTTCAAGTATGTATACTTCAAAGAGACTGTCGGTTTATGCCTTTATATTTACAGTGGTTGTGATTACGATCAGTACTTATGTGGGCTATTATTTTGGGGTATGTGATGCAAACATGGCACTGCTGACGGTGACATCACTGGATCATCTGCAGAAGGATGGTGTGTTTTTGCTCAACAAAGTAAACGAAAATCCTATGGTTACGCTGGCACTTTATTATGTGATGCCGCGATCGCTGATGGCGGTTGCATTTTATTATGTAAGTAACAGTGTAAACAGTATTGTGCGCAAGTCCATGGAAAATGCAATGCGTATGGTACAGGCGGCTTCCATGGATGATATGACGGGACTTTACAGCAAAAATAAACTGCTTGAAACAGTGGAACATATGGAGCCAAAAGAACGCCCGGTTGCGGTTATTTATTGGGATGTCAACCAGTTGAAATATGTAAACGATACGTTTGGTCATTTGTACGGAGACCAGCTGATTGCTAAAATTGCGGGATCCATTCGGGCAGCAGTGACGAGTGAGGAAACCAATGCTTACCGTTACGGTGGGGATGAATTTCTTATGATTATTCCGGATGGGACACAGGAGATTGCAGAAGATGTCATTGAAAAGTGGAGGCAGGTGATGAAGCCGATTCAGAAAAACAGTGAGATTCCGGTATCTGCCTCCGTGGGATATGCTGTGGGAAAATATGAAAATATAATGGAACTGATCGAGATCGCAGATCAGAGAATGTATAAGGACAAACAACTACGCCGCCAGTAGCGGCGTATTTTATGGCTCAGAGGGATAACAGAACCAGAAAGGGGATAGAGAAAATTTGAAAACAAACAAATATGAAATAGATATGTGCAATGGTTCGATCATGGATAAACTGATCTCGTTTGCACTCCCACTCATGCTGTCTGGAATTTTACAGCTGATGTTCAATGCGGTGGATATCGTTGTTGTGGGGCACTTTACGGGAAAACAGGCACTGGCGGCAGTGGGATCGACCACGGCACTCATCAACGTGTTCACCAATCTGTTTATCGGAATTTCGCTGGGGGCTAACGTGCTTGCGGCACGTTTTTTTGCGTCCGGCAGGGAAAAAGAAATGTCAGACACGGTACATACCGCCATTCTGCTGGCACTGATCAGCGGAATTCTCATGGCTGGAATCGGGGTAATCAGTGCAAAAGGTGCGCTGCTTCTTATGGGAACGCCGGACAATGTCATTGCACAGTCAACCCTTTACATGCGGATTTATTTTCTGGGGATGCCGTTTTTTATGCTCTATAATTATGGGGCAGCGATTCTGCGTGCGGTGGGAGATACCAAGCGGCCGTTGTTGTTTCTGGTGATTTCCGGATGTGCCAATGCGCTGCTGGATCTGATTCTTGTGATCGGTTTTCATCTGGGGGTGGCAGGCGTAGCCACTGCGACGATTACGGCACAGATGATCTCCTGCATTCTGGTTTTGTTATGCCTGTACCGCACCGACAGCTGCTATCAGCTGCGCTTTTCGAAGCTGAAAATAAAAAAGGTTTATCTGCTGCAGATTTTTCAGGTGGGAATTCCGGCAGGCATACAGAGTACCGTCATCAATTTTTCTAATGCATTACTACAATCGTCAGTTAATTCTTTCGGTTCAACCGCGATGGCAGGTTACACGGCAGCAAATAATATTCTGGGATTTTTGTATGTTTCCATCAATTCTGTGACACAGGCATGTATGAGTTTTACAAGTCAGAATTTTGGTGTTGGAAAGTATAAACGAATGGACCGCGTACTGATCGACTGCATGATTTTATCGGTGGGAACAGCACTTGTATTAGGATGCGGGGCGTATTTTTTCGGAGCGGAAATATTACAGATTTATACAGAGGAAGCGGACGTGATCCAATGTGGAGTTGA
>OHDD01001018.1_pt1 | contig 12756 bp, 8 predicted proteins | sample 1566941 | NCBI WGS metagenome assembly OHDD01 (sample SAMEA3879580, study PRJEB24766) | human gut metagenome | biome: human-associated habitat; feature: feces | place: USA | collected 1985/1987 | reverse complement strand
GATCCCGCCGGAGGCGGTCGAGGTGATCGGCGTCCTGCCGCCGGTGGACAGCGTCACCGGCTTTCAGGTGACGCCGGTGGTGGGCATTATTCCCCCGGATCTGCACTATCACGCCAGCCAGGACGAAGTTTCCGCGGTATTTGAAATGCCGCTCGCCGAAGCCCTGCGCCTTGGGCGCTACCATCCGCTCGATATCCACCGCCGGGGCAACGACCACCGCGTCTGGCTCTCCTGGTACCAGCATTATTTTGTCTGGGGAATGACCGCCGGGATCATTCGCGAGCTGGCGCTGCAAATTGGCGCACGTCCTTAGCTATACTGATAATGAGAGGGCGCTCTCATTATTAGTAAAATCGCGGTTAGCCATTAGTTTAATTCATGTGAATAGTTGAACTGACAGGGCGCTTCCCTCTTACACTATGCGCAGTTATTACATCGTTACCGCACCCGCGGTAACCCTGTCAGGAGTATTATCGTGATTAGTCTATTCGACATGTTCAAGGTGGGGATTGGTCCCTCATCTTCCCACACTGTTGGCCCGATGAAGGCCGGAAAACAGTTCGTCGATGACCTGGTCGAAAAAGGATTGCTTAATGCAGTGACTCGTGTGGCGGTTGACGTCTACGGTTCACTGTCATTAACCGGCAAAGGCCACCATACGGACATCGCCATTATCATGGGACTGGCGGGCAATCAGCCCGATACAGTCGATATTGACGCGATCCCGGCTTTTATCCGTGACGTCGAAGCGCGCGGTCGTCTGCTGCTGGCCAACGGCCAGCACGAGGTCGACTTCCCGGCGGATGACGGCATGCGTTTTCGTAGCGACAACCTGCCGCTGCACGAAAACGGCATGACCATTCACGCCTGGGCCGGCGAGAAAGAAATCTACTGCAAGACCTACTTCTCGATCGGCGGCGGCTTTATTGTCGACGAAGAGCACTTCGGCAAGGAAAACGCCAACGAACTGCAGGTGCCCTACCCATTTAAATCGGCGCAGGAAATGCTGGCCTACTGCAAAGAGACTGGCCTGTCGCTCTCCGGGATGGTGATGCAGAACGAGTTGGCTCTGCACAGCAAAAAAGAGATCGAGGATTATTTCGCCAACGTCTGGCAGACCATGCGCGCCTGTATCGACCGCGGGATGAACACCGAGGGCGTGCTGCCTGGCCCGCTGCGCGTACCGCGTCGCGCCTCGGCGCTGCGTCGTCTGCTGGTGGCCAGCGATAAGCTCTCCAGCGATCCAATGAACGTTGTTGACTGGGTCAATATGTTCGCGCTGGCGGTCAATGAAGAGAACGCCGCCGGCGGTCGCGTGGTAACCGCGCCGACCAACGGCGCCTGCGGCATCGTTCCGGCGGTACTCGCCTATTACGATCACTTTATCGAGTCCGTCAGCCCGGAGATCTATATTCGCTACTTTATGGCCTGCGGGGCGATCGGCGCGCTGTATAAGATGAATGCGTCCATTTCCGGCGCGGAAGTCGGCTGTCAGGGCGAGGTGGGCGTCGCCTGCTCGATGGCGGCGGCGGGCCTGGCTGAACTGCTCGGCGCCAGCCCGGAACAGGTTTGCGTGGCGGCGGAGATCGGCATGGAACACAACCTCGGCCTGACCTGTGATCCGGTCGCCGGCCAGGTGCAGGTGCCATGCATTGAACGTAACGCCATCGCCTCCGTCAAGGCGATCAACGCCGCGCGAATGGCGATGCGCCGCACCAGCGAACCGCGCGTCTCGCTCGATAAGGTGATCGAGACCATGTATGAAACCGGTAAAGACATGAACGCCAAGTACCGCGAAACCTCGCGCGGCGGCCTGGCGATTAAAGTTCAGTGTGACTAAACTATTCGTGTCCCTCTGCGCCTGCAAAGCGCGCAGGGGGTTAACCCTGGTGACTGAAATCTCCCTGATGCGCCTTCAACGGCGCATTTTCTTTTTTCTATACCTGGCGATATTCTGCCACTACACTTGCTCTATAAAATAAGCCACGCTTAACCACTCGTCCTGTCGACAGGGTGTCGCACATGCAGACTGCACAAAAAGTCATTACGGCCTATCGTCACAAACGCATTATTGTCTGCCTGCTGGTAGCCCTGGCGACCCTGGGCGCCACATTAGCCATCCGATTTATTTCGCAGCGCAGCGTAAATGAAGATTATATTCGCACGGCCGCCAGCCAACGGGTGGCGGCGCTCAATGACATCTTGCGCCCGCTAAGCGCGCAGCGAGCCACCCTGCTCCCTCTGGTGGGCAAACCCTGCCCTGATATCCATCTGACGCTGCGCAAAATGGCGGCCTCGTTGCAAACCATTCGTTCCGTCGCCCTCGTCACGTCAGGTATCGTTTACTGTTCCAGTATTTTTGGCCCGCGACAGGCGGACTTACATCGCCTGCAGCCCGCGCTTCCTGCGCCCCGCCCTCTGCTGCTCTTCTCGAACGACAGCTCCTTGCTCAAAGGCTCGCCGGTACTGATCCAATGGTATCCAGCCGCGGAGAACGGCCTGGACGGCGTGATGCTGGTGGTGAATATTGAGCTGTTGGGAACCTTAATTCTTAATGAAAAATCGGCCCTGATCAGCGACGTCAGCCTGCAGGTTGGCGATCGTTATTTTAGCAGCCGCCATGGGCTTCTCGAAAAAGCGCATGTCCCGCAGGGCACGGTGATTTATCGCCAGCGCTCTACGGAGTTTCCGTTTACTGTCAATATTAACGGCCCTGGCGCCTCGGCGATTGCGCTTGAGGAGCTGCCCGGCGAGCTGCCGCTGGCGCTGATTTTTAGCCTGCTAATGACCGGCATCGCCTGGCTGGCCACCGCCGGCAGAATGAGTTTCTCGCGGGAAATAAGCCTTGGCATTTCGGCCCGGGAGTTTGCCCTCTGGTGCCAGCCGCTGCAGGATGCGCGCAGCGGCCGCTGCTGCGGGGTGGAGATCCTGCTGCGCTGGAATAATCCCCGCCGTGGGACGATTTCGCCGGAGGTATTTATCCCCATCGCCGAAGGCAATAATCTGATCATCCCTCTCACCCGCTATGTGATTGCCGAAACCGCTCGCCGCCTGGACGCTTTTCCTCGCGACCGCCATTTTCACATCGCGATCAATGTCGCCGCGCGCCATTTCGCTAACGGACTCCTGCTGCGCGACCTGCACAATTACTGGTTCACCGTGGATCCGGTGCAGCAGCTGGTGGTCGAGCTAACCGAACGCGATGTCCTGCAGGATGGCGACCAGCATATGGCCGAACATCTGCACTTTAAGGGCGTACAGCTGGCGATCGATGATTTTGGTACCGGCAATACTTCGCTCTCATGGCTGGAAAAGCTGCGCCCGGACGTCCTGAAGATCGACCGCTCGTTCACCAGCTCGGTCGGCATAGATAGCGTGAACGCGACGGTGACAGATATTATTATCGCCCTCGCCAACCGCCTGCATATTGTTACCGTTGCCGAAGGGGTGGAGACGCTGGAGCAGGAAAATTACCTGCGTAGCCACGGCGTCGATGTGCTGCAGGGGTTTTATTATGCGCGGCCGATGCCGGTGGAGGCGTTCCCGGCGTGGCTGGCCAGCAGGGAGGAGAGTGAGAGTGAGAGTGAGGGTGAGAGCGAGACGACAGAATAACTCGCCGGCCGCAGCGGCCGGCGAGCCTGGCGATTACTCTTCTTCGTCGCTCGGCGGACGAGTGACCACCGCGCGCACCAGATCGACCCGGTAATCATTCGCTTCCACTACGGTAAAATGCAGCGGCGGAAGCGACACGACGTCGCCAATGCGCGGGATATGACCATTAGCGGAGATCACCAGCCCGGCAACGGTGGCAATATCCTCATCGTCATTGATCAGTGGATCCAGCCCCAGCGCCTGCTGCAGCGCATGCAGGTCGGTCGACCCCTTAATAAGCCAGCCATCGCCATCGATGACAATCTCTGGCGTCTCATCAGCGTCCGGGAATTCACCGGCGATGGCTTCAAGGACGTCCAGCGGCGTGACCAGCCCCTGCACCACGCCAAATTCATTAGTTACGATGACGAAGCTGCCGCGCGCCCGACGCAGGACCCCGAGCAGATTGATCGGGTCCAGCGTTTCCGGAACGACAATTGCCGGGGAGGCAGAAGCCAGCGCCGCGACGTTTTCCCCCGACTCCAGGGCCACCAGCATCTCTTTCGCCCGCACGATACCAATGATTTCATCCAGCTCTCCGCGGCAGACCGGGAAGAGGCTGTGCGGCGACGACAGCAGCTGACGACGAATTTCATCTTCACTCTGCTCAGCGTCGACCCAGCTGATTTCTCCGCGCGGGGTCATGATGCTGCGCAGGGAGCGCTGGGCCAGGGTCAGCACGCCGTTAATCATGTAGCGCTCTTCTTCCGCAAAGGCGCCCTCAGGAACGGGCACCGCGGCTGGACTGTCTGCGTCATGGCTGACGGAGGCCTGTTTGCGGCCGCCCATCAGGCGCAGGATGGCATCCGCGGTCCGAGCGCGCAGCGGCAGCGTCGACTGGTGGCGAACAAAGTTACGGCGCGCCACCTGGTTAAAGAACTCGATAATGATCGAGAAACCGATCGCCGCGTACAGATACCCTTTTGGAATATGGAAGCCAAACCCTTCCGCCACCAGGCTAAGGCCAATCATCAACAGGAAGCTCAGACAGAGCACGACCACCGTCGGGTGCTGGTTGACAAAGCGCGTCAACGGCTTGGAGGCCAGCAGCATCAAGATCATCGCGATCACCACCGCCGCCATCATCACCGGCAGATGGTTAACCATCCCGACCGCCGTGATCACGGCGTCCAGGGAGAAGACGGCATCCAGCACCACTATCTGCAATACTACTACCCAGAAACTGGCATAGCCTTTACCGTGACCGGCATCGTGCTGGCGGTTTTCCAGCCGTTCATGCAGCTCGGTTGTCGCCTTAAACAACAAGAAGATCCCGCCGAGCAGCATGATGAGATCGCGCCCGGAAAAGGAGAAATCGGCGATGGTAATCAGTGGTTTCGTCAGCGTCACCATCCAGGAGATGACCGACAGCAGCCCCAGGCGCATCACCAGCGCCAGTGACAGGCCGATCAGACGCGCTTTATCGCGCTGCTTCGGCGGCAGTTTGTCCGCCAGGATGGCAATAAACACCAAGTTGTCGATACCGAGCACAATTTCCAGAACGATAAGCGTCAACAGGCCGGCCCAGATTGAGGGATCCATTAACAATTCCATGTACGACTCCGGTTTGCGGCAAGGTCAGTCATCGCCATGCCATGCAGGGGCGCGACACCAGGTGCTGAAAGAAATGCGGGATACGTAGAGGTGGCAATCAGATGCCAGAAAGTGAAAAGACGTCGATGACGGTCCATACTGCGGGCTATGCCCTATACTCCTGAGTAATTAAACGGAAGTTAAACATAGCAAAATATAGATCGAAATTGGAAATAATTTACCTGAATTTGCAATAACTAAGGCTATTTTTTGCGCTGCAAAATTATTCGCAGACGATACGTGATTAACGGATCTTCATCACATTAATTATTTTTTCACTGTCTAAAATAATTCGCGGTAGTAACTATTTTCTATCTTACACCCTAACTGAATCGATTTTGTCCTCAAGAGTGATTCAGGATGTATCAAAGCAGATGATGCATTCACGATAATAAAGGAGGTAGCAAGTGACGATTGCTATTGTAATAGGCACACATGGTTGGGCTGCAGAACAGCTGCTGAAAACAGCAGAAATGCTGTTGGGCGAGCAGGAAAACGTCGGCTGGATCGATTTCGTTCCGGGTGAAAATGCCGAAACGTTGATCGAGAAATACAACGCCCAGTTGGCAAAACTGGATACCAGTAAAGGCGTGCTGTTTCTCGTCGATACATGGGGAGGCAGCCCTTTCAACGCTGCGAGCCGCATTGTCGTCGATAAAGAGCATTACGAAGTTATCGCCGGCGTCAATATCCCGATGCTGGTGGAAACCTTCATGGCCCGCGACGACGATCCTTCCTTTGATGAACTGGTCGCCTTAGCGGTTGAAACCGGCAGCGAAGGCGTGAAAGCGCTTAAAGCCAAACCGGTGGAAAAAGCGGCCCCTGCGCCCGCGCCTGCCGCAGCGCCAAAAGCCGCCGCACCGGCCAAACCCATGGGCCCGAACGACTACATGGTAATTGGCCTTGCGCGTATAGACGACCGTCTGATCCATGGTCAGGTCGCCACCCGCTGGACCAAAGAGACCAACGTTACCCGCATCATCGTTGTCAGTGATGAAGTGGCCGCGGATACCGTGCGTAAAACTCTGCTGACCCAGGTTGCGCCGCCGGGCGTCACCGCTCACGTGGTGGATGTGGCCAAAATGATCCGCGTCTACAACAACCCCAAGTATGCCGGACAGCGCGTTATGCTGCTGTTTACTAACCCGACCGACGTTGAACGTATCGTCGAGGGCGGCGTGAAAATCACCAGCGTCAACATCGGCGGTATGGCGTTCCGCCAGGGTAAAACCCGATTTCAGTCGATGCCAAAGATATTGAGGCGTTTAAAAAGCTGAACGCCCGCGGTATCGAGCTGGAGGCACGTAAAGTGTCCACCGACCCGAAACTGAAAATGATGGATCTGATCGCTAAGGTTGATAAATAACCCGGCGGATCGCGCCCCAGTTTTCACTTTAAGACTTAATCAACAGGAGAAGTACAATGGAGATTACCCTTCTTCAGATTGTGCTGGTGTTCATCGTCGCGTGTATTGCGGGTATGGAGTCGGTACTTGATGAATTTCAGTTCCACCGTCCTCTGATCGCCTGTACGCTGATCGGCGCCGTTCTCGGCGATATGAAAACCGGTATTATCATCGGCGGTACGCTGGAGATGATAGCCCTGGGCTGGATGAACATCGGTGCGGCGGTAGCCCCTGATGCCGCGCTGGCGTCCATTATTTCCACCGTCCTGGTTATTGCCGGCCATCAGAGCATCGGCGCCGGTATCGCGCTGGCTATCCCGCTGGCGGCGGCAGGCCAGGTGCTGACCATCATCGTGCGCACCATCACCGTGGCCTTCCAGCACGCGGCGGATAAAGCGGCGGAGAATGGCAACCTGACCGCCCTGTCGTGGCTGCACGTCTCGTCCCTGTTCCTGCAGGCGATGCGTATCGCTATCCCGGCCGTTATCGTGGCGATTTCCGTCGGCACCAGCGAAGTTCAGGGCCTGCTGAATGCTATCCCGGAAGTGGTCACCAGCGGTCTGAACATCGCCGGCGGTATGATCGTGGTTGTCGGTTATGCAATGGTCATCAACATGATGCGCGCAGGCTATCTGATGCCGTTCTTCTACCTCGGCTTCGTCACCGCCGCCTTCACCAACTTCAACCTGGTGGCCCTGGGCGTGATTGGTGCGGTCATGGCAATCCTCTACATCCAGCTGAGCCCGAAATATAACCGCGTCGCCGGTGCGCCGGCTCAGGCGGCTGGTAACAACGATCTCGATAACGAACTGGACTAACAGGTGAGCGAAATGGTTGATATGACTAAAAATACCACCGAGAAAAAACTCACACAGAGTGATATTCGTGGCGTGTTCATTCGTTCTAACCTGTTCCAGGGTTCATGGAACTTCGAACGTATGCAGGCGCTGGGGTTCTGCTTCTCTATGGTTCCGGCGATTCGTCGTCTGTACCCGGAGAACAACGATGCGCGTAAGCAGGCAATTAAGCGTCACCTTGAGTTTTTCAACACCCACCCTTACGTTGCCGCTCCGGTACTGGGCGTAACGCTGGCGATGGAAGAGCAGCGCGCCAATGGCGCAGAGATTGACGATGGCGCTATCAACGGCATCAAAGTCGGTCTGATGGGACCGCTGGCCGGCGTTGGCGACCCGATCTTCTGGGGTACCGTGCGTCCGGTGTTTGCAGCCTTAGGCGCCGGGATCGCGATGAGCGGTAGCCTGCTCGGTCCTCTGCTGTTCTTTATCCTGTTCAACGCGGTGCGTCTGCTGACCCGTTACTACGGTGTCGCCTATGGTTATCGCAAAGGCGTGGATATCGTTAAAGATATGGGCGGCGGCTTCCTGCAGAAACTGACTGAGGGGGCATCAATCCTCGGCCTGTTTGTCATGGGGGCGCTGGTTAACAAGTGGACGCATGTGAACATACCGATGGTGGTGTCAAAAATCACCGGCTCTGACGGACAGGTTCACGTCACCACGGTGCAGACTATCCTTGATCAGCTGATGCCGGGTCTGGTGCCGCTGCTGTTGACCTTCGCCTGTATGTGGCTGCTGCGTAAGAAAGTTAACCCGCTGTGGATCATCGTTGGCTTCTTCGTCATCGGTATCGCCGGCTACGCGGTCGGCCTGCTGGGTCTGTAATTTCCAGGCTGTACGCCGGGGGCTTGCCCCCGGCTTTTTTTTATCAGGAGAAACGCAAAGCAATGACCTTCACGGACCTGGTGATCATCCTGTTTATCCTTGCGCTACTGGCCTACGCGATATATGACCAGTTTATTATGCCGAGGCGAAACGGCCCGGTACTGCTGGCCATCCCCCTGCTTCGCCGCAGTCGCGTTGACGGCATGATCTTTGTCGGCCTCACCGCCATTCTGATCTATAACAACATTACCCAGCACGGCACGGCGATCACCACCTGGCTATTATCTGCGCTGGCGCTGATGGGGCTCTATTTATTCTGGATCCGTACGCCGAAAATCATTTTTAAACCACGCGGCTTTTTCTTCGCCAACGTGTGGATAGAATATCAGCGGATTAAAGAGATGAATTTATCCGAGGACGGTGTGCTGGTGATGCAATTAGAGCAACGGCGGCTGCTGATACGCGTACGAAATATCGACGATCTGGAGAAGATATACAAACTTCTCATTACAACTCAATGACTTAAAAATATAGCCGGCGCTATATTATTCCCGTTAGCAGCGGAGAAATATTATAGCCACGGCTATATTTCCCGCCTAACCTTATCTTTTTTATTAACTATTTTTTCACTTATAAATTTAAATGAAAATCGTTATCATTTGGTTATTAAAATAGCCCTCTTCTGTTATTGTTTTATATTCTAAAAATATGTTAAGGTTGCGCCCGTCGTTGGGGAGTAGCCGATTTCCTGCCCGCCAGGAAATGTACGTGTCAACATACTCGTTGCAAAACGTGGCACGTACGGGTTGAAGAGATTCAATCAGGCGAGACCATAGATACATCACTGCTGTACGTATTGCTCAGCCATTGAGCGGCTCCGCGTATGTTTACTGGGGGCAGCGATGTGTCATATGGATTATCCCCGGTCAGGACACGCACATGAATTTATCCGCTACCATTCTTCTCGCTTTCGGCATGTCCATGGACGCCTTCGCAGCCTCCATCGGCAAAGGCGCCACCCTGCATAAACCCAAATTTTCAGAGGCAGTACGCACCGGGCTGATTTTTGGCGCCATTGAAACCCTGACGCCGCTGGTCGGCTGGGGGCTTGGCATGCTGGCCAGCCAGTTTATCCTCGAGTGGAATCACTGGATTGCCTTTATTTTACTGGTGTTTCTCGGCGGGCGAATGATCGTCGAAGGTTTTCGCGGCGACAGCGACGAGGCGTGCGAGGCGCCTCACCGACATGGTTTCTGGCTTCTGGTCACCACCGCCTTCGCCACCAGCCTTGACGCGATGGCCGTCGGCGTCGGTCTGGCCTTCCTGCAGGTCAGCATTGTGACCACCGCGCTGGCGATCGGCTGCGCCACCTTTATCATGTCGACGCTGGGGATGATGGTCGGTCGCTTTATCGGCCCGCTGCTTGGCAAACGAGCCGAAATTCTCGGCGGTATCGTGCTGATTGGCATCGGCAGCGAAATCCTCTGGAGCCATTTCGCCGGTTAAGCTTTACGCTTCGCGCTGCCAGCAGTGGATCATAAAATCGGTCTGGCAACCAAAGGTCGGCTGCTGACGCAGCGCGGCGTGCACTTCGGCTTTAGCCCGCCATGCGAACGGCGTCATCTGCAGCAGGGCCTGCGCTTCACTTCCCGTCAGGATCATCGGGTAAGCCAGCTGCTGCTGAGCCTCCAGGCGGAACCCCGGCATCGCTTCCGTCTTCAGCTCATGCAGGCGAACTTCATCGTAAATCAGCCCTTTCAGCTCCAGTAGGTGACGGGGACCCGGCGTGGCGGTGATCACCCAACCACCGGGACGCACCACCCGCGCCAGCTCTTCGGCGTTGCAGGGCGCGTAAATGCGCACTACCGCGTCGAAGCTAGCGTCGGAAAATGGCAGGCGCTGGCTGGAGGCCACGCAAAAATTCACCTGCGGGTAGCGTTTTGCCGCCGCGCGGATCGCCGGCTTCGACACGTCCAGCCCCCAGCTGCGGCTGGCGATCGCGGCAAACGCGTGGGTGTAATACCCCTCGCCACAGCCGATATCCAGTAAATCCGTAGGGGCGTAATGTCGCAGCCGCTCAGCGATAGCATCCCGTAGCGGCTGATAATGTCCGGCGTCGAGGAACGCCCGCCGGGCCTGCATCATTTCGGCGCTATCGCCGGGATCGCGCGACCGCTTGAACTGCACCGGTAGCAGATTGACGTACCCCTCTTTCGCCAGATCGAACTGGTGCCGCTGCGGGCAGGAATAGTGGTTGTCGCTACGGCTGAGCGGCGCGTGACAAAGGGGGCAACTGTATGACATGACGGCTCCGGTGTTGCTGAAAGGGCGAAAGTGTAGCGCTATTCGCCCCTGCAGACCACTGTTACAGCGCCGGCCCCTGTGGGTGGCTATCGTGCATTACGATCAGATTCTCCGCCCCTTGCGGCATGCCGTCCGGCATGACGTTCTCCAGCCGCAGGACATCGCCCATGATCTGGCTGAAGACCGGCGCGGACACAGCGCCGCCGTAATAGGAACCATTGCTCGGATCGTTCATCACCACCACCAGCGCGAACTGTGGTCGACTGGCGGGCGCCACGCCGGCGGTATATGCCACATACTTATCGATATATTTGCCGTCCGGGCCGATTTTCTTCGCCGTGCCGGTTTTTACCGCCACCCGGTAGTCGCGTACCGCCGCTTTGGTACCGCCCCCGCCCGGGAGCGCCACGCTCTCCATCATATGTTCCACGCTATGCACAATACTCTCCGGCATCACCCGCGTGCCCATCACCGGCGGATCGATGCGGGTAATCGACAGTGTCGCGCAATGCCGAAGCCGCCGATGGTGGCGTAGACGTGGGCGAGCTGGAGCGGGGTGACCATCAAACCATAGCCGAAGGCGAAGGTGGCGCGATCCAGTTGCCCCCAGTAGCGGCGATGCGGCATCAGCCCGGCGCTTTCGCCGGTCAACCCCAGCCCCGTCGGTTCGCCAAAGCCGAAAGCTTTATAGGTATCGATCAGATGCTGCACCGGCATGGCGAGCGAGAGATGGGACACGCCGGTATCGCTGGATTTCTGCAGGATCCCGGTCAGGCTCAGCTCCGGATAATAGCCCACATCGCGAATACGATGGCCATCGAGGACGAACGGATGGGTATCCACCACGCTGTCTGGCTGGACAATCCCCTGCTGTAGCGCAGTCATGATCACCAGCGGTTTGACCGTCGACCCGGGCTCGAAGGTGTCGCTGATGGCCCGGTTGCGAAAATCATCCAGCGTCGCGCTATCGCGATTGTTCGGATTGAAGTCCGGATAGCTGGCCATCGCCAGGATCTCGCCGGTATCAATTTTGATCAATACCGCCGCCCCGGACTCTGCTTTGTTCCAGCGGACGGCGTTGTCGAGGGCGTCTTCCGTCACCGTCTGCAGGCGTTCATCAATACTCAGCTGCAGATTATGCGCCGGTACCGGCGGCACTTCGGTAATGTTCTCAATGACATTACCATGTTTATCTTTACGCACCAGACGTCGCCCGGGTTTACCGGTCAACTGGGCGTTAAAGCTTTTCTCCACCCCTTCGATGCCCTGATTATCAACATTGGTAAAGCCCAGCAGATTGGCAGCCACGTGGCCCGCCGGGTAGAACCGTCGCGATTCATCGCGCAGGTAGACGCCCGGCAGATGCAGTTTATCGATCCACTCTGCCTGCTCGGGATTGATCTGACGCGCCAGATAGAGAAAGCGAGCGTGGGGATGACTCTGTACCCGCTGGGCCAGCTCTCCGAGGTTGAGGTGCAGCGCTTCGGCCATCGCCTGCCAGCGGGGCCCATAGCCCACACCGCCCTTCTCCATAGTGGTCTGCGGGTCGATCCAGATAGCACTGACCGGAACGCTCACCGCCAGCGGCCGTCCTTCCCGGTCGCTGATCATCCCCCGCTCAACCGCTACGGGTTCTTCGCGCAGGGAGCGCATATCTTCTTGTTTTACCAGGTTATCGGGGGAGATAATTTGTAGCCAGCCCACGCGGACCAGCAGCAGCCCCAGACAACCGAGAATGGCCACACACAGTAACCCGAAGCGAATCGGGGTGAAACTGGCGGCGGACTTCGTTTTTTTCTTTAGCACCATAGCTCCGGCATTGTTTTGCAACCAACTGATTTAACAGAAAATTAGCAAAACAGACTGCTACACAATGCTAATAAAGTTGAGTATTTGCAACAAGACGCGACGGGAGGGGGAAAAATGACATGCTTTGCAATAAAAATGCAAAAGCCCCGCGCAGGCGAGGCTTTTATACAAGAAGAGTGGTCTTGTATCAGATAGCAGTTACGTTAACTGCAGCCGGACCTTTCTGGCCGTCCTGAATTTCGAACTCAACGTTCTGGCCTTCAGCCAGAGTTTTGAAGCCATTACCCTGGATAGCGGAGAAGTGTACGAACA
>OHDD01001015.1_pt1 | contig 12796 bp, 9 predicted proteins | sample 1566941 | NCBI WGS metagenome assembly OHDD01 (sample SAMEA3879580, study PRJEB24766) | human gut metagenome | biome: human-associated habitat; feature: feces | place: USA | collected 1985/1987 | reverse complement strand
TGATCTCTATGCGGGTGTAGATATCCAGAGCGAGGGCTATAATACGGAAATTAAATGGGATTTATTCGAAAATGAAGAAGGCGGGACCTATACTTCACTGGGACTTTACTGTCCAAGCTGGGCTTATACTTCTGCTGATACGATCCAGAATTTCTGGAAACAGGAAAATAAACTCTGGGTCAACTCCATGGGTGATCCATCCGCAGATGTCAAAAAACTCAGTAACACACAGTGGAAAGGCATTTCTTCTTATATAGTAGAGCGTACACCTTTGACATCTCTTCCGTTTGTAACAAATTTCTCTACAGGGAATGGTTACAGTTTCTTTAAGAACGGCAGCCAGATAAGCTTACTTGACTGGAACAACCGCAGCATCGCAGATATTATGCCAACCTACCGTTATATTATTGAAAACGGTAACGGCAATAAATTAAGTGCTGATCTGGATGTAGCAGATGCTTACTATGGTGGAACAAGCCTCATTTTAAGAGGCAATATGGCAAAGGATACCTCTTCCACAATTAAGTTATATGCTGCAGAACTTACCGCTGCAGACAATATGATCTATACGACTGCTGCAAAGGCAAAGGGAACAGAAATTACTTTAAATGCGGTACTTGAATTAGAAGATGGTTCTGTTGTGACATTAGAGGGTGACCAGAACGTCGGTGAGGAATGGACCGTTGTCTCTTATGATACTTCTTCTATCATAGGAAAGACGATCAAATCCATCTCTTATGAGATAACTTCTGCTGAAGATGTGAGCGGACTGCAGTTACGTTTCGGTAACATCACAATGATGGAGGCAGATTCCGAAGAAAATGCAGCCGTAAGCAATCTGGAAGTATTAGATTCCGAGTTTGATGAAGATGGAATGTATGCAGGTGTACGTCTTGCGTGGAGTTCAGATATAGCTGCTGATTATTATGAAGTTTACCGTGTGAATCAGGATAATTCCAGATCCCTGCTTGGCGTATCCAACACAACCAGTTTCTATATCAACACACTTCCCCGTACAGATGATACCAACAAGTCTGCCTTTGAGGTCGTTCCAGTCAATGCAGCCTTAGAAGAGGGAAACAGTGCACAGGTCGTTATGGATTGGCCAGACAACAGTCTGCCGAAAGCAGATTTTGCAGCAGATGTAACACTGGCTGCACCAGGTACGAAGATTACTTTTGAAAGTTTATGCTCTGCAAATACAGAAACCGTAAACTGGACATTTGCAGGAGCAGATATCGAAACAGCAGAAGGCGAGAGCGTATCGGTATCTTATCCAGAAGAGGGCATCTACAGTGTTAAGGTAACAGCGGTGAATAAGGCTGGAAGCATTGAGAAAGAAAAAGAAGGCTATATTGTTATCACCTCAGATGCAGCAGATGGTCTTGTACTTCTTTCCCAGGGAGCAGGAACCGAAGCAGACGCATATGTAAATGAAAACGAAGCGCCGGAGTTTGCGGTAGATGGCGATGTTTCGACGAAATGGTGTGCAACAGGAGCTGCACCTCATGAAATTACCCTTGATTTAGGCGAAGTGAATACCGTAAGTGCAGTTGACATTTTCCATGCAGAAGCAGGTGGCGAGAGTGCAGACATGAACACGAAATCTTATACCATTCTTGTCAGCCAGGATGGAAATAGTTTTGAAGAAGTATACAGCGTGACAAAAAATACAAATGGCACGACGCACAATGCATTTACACCAAAAGACGCACGGTATGTGAAACTCGTAGTAAATAAACCTACACAGGGAAGCGACAGTGCTGCGCGTATTTATGAGATTGAAGTTTATGGAATAAAATAATTTAAACTCTGTAAACACAAAAGGACTGGCATTGCTGAATTTTTATCAGCTTACTGCCAGTCCTTTTTTGTGCGTCATCTCTGTTTATGCTCTCCATCCGATCGTCCGGATCTCATGTTTTCCTAATACGATTTCATTCTCTTCTTTCTGTAGCTGGTCTTTTTCCAACAGATCATAGGTATAAACTTCAGGCTGTGAGACAGAAACCGTCGTCTCTTCATCCGAAAGATTGCAGAAGCGCAAAATCACATCCCCGGTCAGCATACTGTGTTTTAATGCTGTCGGAACTGCCTGTAAATGTTTCATTTCTACAAACCGGTAAGTCTGTGGCAGGGTTCCCGCCTGTCTTTCCATTCCCGCGGTCTGCCAGTCTGTCTGGAACTGGTATGCCTCCTCGTAGGAATGATAAAGTTCCTCCCCTGCGCCATGCGGGATGATCTCATATTCCGTGGTCTTTTCGCCCAGGCACTGTGCTTCCGGTGTTAAAAATACACCCCAGTCTCCCAGCTCGCGCACACCACGGTGAAGTGTTACTGCGATCGTATTTTTTCCGTCACGCAAAATCTCATACTCTGCAAGACCTTTATTGGCGATGGTGAGTCCATATGCATCCTCATGCACATTGACAAAGCACTGCTGATGCTGGGCATTGCAAGGATTTTCCCACGTATCTGCCGGTACGTTCGGGCGCTTTGCCACCTCAAATACAGAATCTGCGTAATGGAAATCTGTATGTAATCCCGTCTCAAAAAGGACGCGCAGACGGTGGTCTTTGATCTGGTTATTGAAAGTGGTCTTTACTTTCAGTGCTTTTCCGTGCTTCTCTAAGGTATACTCTGTCACGATCTCAAATGGAACCAGATGACTGCCGCGGGATGCCTTGCGGTGTTTAAACTCTACAAGATCCTCGATCTCTCCTGCCAGCGTCTCATCGGCTGCATCCGGGAGCATCATCGTATGTTTCACACTGACCACGGCGCGGCATGCGTTATCTTCTGCCACTGTGATCTCTGCTTTCGTCCCTTTTGTCGTCACCGGTACGTCATTTACCGGGGCAAAGAAAATATATTCGTTTCCGATATCCCCGCAGTCCTCAAAGATACCAAGTCCCCTGTATACATGGTCTGTCTTTTTATCGGTCAGTTCCACAGAACCGTCCGGTTCAAAGTGTGCCTTTAAAAACTCATTTTCCAGTGTATTTTCTGCTGTGATCAATGACTCCACAGTATTGATACATTCTGCACTTGCATGTTCTGCACTCTGATGTCCCGCTGCCTCTGCCAGCACATAAGTGTCCCATCCAAATGCCGGCACATCGGCTGCTTCCATGGTGATCTTTACGCGTTTTGCAATATATGGCTGGCGGAATTTATCTTTTGGCAGGTCATAATTAAAATGATTTGCAATTTCAGTGACAACCGCCGGGATCTCTCTCCCGTCTTTGTCAAGTACGCGGTATTCCGGGAGTTTCTTTTCATGCATGCGTGCTATCACTTCGGCTAACGGTGCCTCACTGAAATACATGCGATCGGTTTCTAACTCCATCTCCACAACACCTGTGCGGTCCCAGCCGGTCGTATTGACCACGACAAATGGAATGTTTCCTTCCTTCACTGCACTGGTATTGATCTTTCCTTTCAGATAGTCCATACACATGGAAATAATGTGCAGTGCCACCTGTTCTGTCTTTTCAAAACGGGTTATCATCTCACGATGTACATCATCCACGCTGCATCCGCAGATACTGTCGTGCGGATGATTCTGCATCAGAAGTTTCCATCCATAAGTAAACAGATCCTGCGGATATTCCATCCCCTCTTTTGCCGCAATCGCAGCGAGCGGTTCTGCCACTTTCTCAAACAGCATCTCACAGCGGACATTCCACTGTTTGATATAAATGCGGGAGGATGCTGTGTTCGCTAACGTATACCATCCATCCGTCTTCTGGCTGCGCAGTTCGCCCGTGATCATGTTCAGATCGTCCGGCAGTTCCTTTTTTATCTGCTCCACATAACCGGTGAAATCAGAATGTACGAAATCCACATCCGGGTACAGCGCATTTGCCGTGCGGATGGCAGCTGACAGATCCGTCTGTACCGGCTGATGATCACAGCCATTCATGAATAAAAGCTGGTCCGTACCGGCATAACGCACAGCATCTGCAAGTTTTTTATCCCAGTACACTTTTGACTTTTCTTCTTCCACCGGCACTTCTGCGCCGTTGTTGTACCAGTTTGCAAATAAAATGCCAAGCACCGCAGAACCGTCTGCTGACTGCCAGTTCATCTCAGAATAGGCAGACTCATAGGCGTCGGCCGTCTGATTATTAAATCCGGTCGGTTTTACACCTCTTCCGAATACTGCCGTGTCAATGCCCGCCTTCTTTAAAAGCTGCGGTGCCTGCCCCACATTTCCAAAGGAATCCGGAAAGTATCCTGTTTTTGTCCACTTTCCGCCAAATTCCTGTGCAAGTTTATAACCCATCTGTAAGTTTCTGACATTCGACTCACTGCTTGTCAGAAATTCATCCTGCAATACATACCATGGACCAATTGCAATCCTGCCATCCCCGATCAATTTCTGCAGACGTGCACGGTTTTCGGGGCGTACCTGAAGATAATCTTCCAGCATGATGGTCTGTCCATCCAGATGAAAATATTTATATTCTTGATCTTTCTCCATAGTATCGATCAGTGTATCCATCATTTCAATATAAAGCATATGATGTTTTTCATATGGAAGATACCATTCTCTGTCCCAGTGTGTATGAGAAATAATATGCGCCTTTTTCATAGTGCTCTCCATTCCTGCCCATTTAGGACATTATAAAAATCTCTGCTTCTGCCTGTTTCCATTGATATCCCATATTTATGCACAGGCACAGATATCTTTTTAAATCAAAGGGTTACTTTCTGTCCGCAATAGTCCAGTACCAGTTCACAAAATACGGAATTTGCCCATGAAAACCACGGACGTGTAAATTCTTCCGGGTGATCCACATGAAATGACTCATGTACCAGATTGGTCTCCGCATCACAGTCTGCGATCATCTCAAGCATTTTTAATTTTTCCTCCTTGGAATCAGAGGTAAGTCCCTGCATTGCCAGTGCCATTGGCCAGATGAAACGCGTGTATGTGTGTGGGCTTCCGATTCCCTCCGCGCACTCTCCGCTGAAATAATATGGGTTCTGGTCACTTAAGATCACTTTTCTGGTGTTCTGGTATCTCTCATTTTTATTGTCGCAATAGCCATAGTATGGCATCGCAAGAAGGCTTGGCAGATTTGCATCATCCATTACAAGATACTGGCCGAAACCATCTACCTCATATGCGTAGTATTCCGTTTTCTGTGCCGGAAGGATAGCAAGTGTCTCGATCGCACTTCTCACTTCCTTTGAAAAAGCATCTGCCTCTTCTGCCAGTTTCTCATCATGGTAGATTTCACGGGCAATCTCTGCTATATTTCCAAGGATGACGGAAGCTAACATATTTGACGGGATCAGATATCCATATACACAGGCATCATCACTCGGACGGAACCCCGACCAGATCAGTCCGACGTTGCTTTTTACCAGAGCACCTTTTCCGTCCCTTGAGAGAGTATCGGTAAAACTGCAGTTTTCTCTTTCAAATGTATATGGGGAAGCATTTTCATGATCCTGTTCCGTTCGGAATACGCGGATCACGGCTTTTGCGGCTTCTAACCATTCTCCGGTAAACTGCTCCGTACATCCTGTATTCTTCCAGAGCAGATAGGAAAGCTGTACCGGATAGCATAAGGAATCGATCTCATATTTCCGTTCCCACAGCTCCGGTTTCATATCCGTCTTGTCATGATCCCAGCACTGTCCGTCGCCATTTTCATTAAATGCATTGGCATATGGATCTAAAAGAATGCACTGCATTTGTTTTTTGATCAGCCCGCATACCAGTTCCACAAGTTCCGGTTCTTCCTTTGCAAACAATAAAAACGGGCGGAGCTGACATGCCGAATCACGCAGCCACATAGCAGGAATATCCCCCGTGATCACAAATACTGTATCATTTTCTTTTATTTTAATCGTTGTCTGAAGCGTATTCGAAATGCACTTTTCAAACATGACCGCGATCTTGCTGTCTGCACCAAATTTTTCTTTTACAAGAGCAACCGTACGCTCGATCGCTGCATAATTCTCTTTTATTTTCATCTTAATCTCCCTTCTTGTACTGTCTTTTTCACACGAATCTCCTGCTTTATAGAATCCCCGATATCTGATAGGGAATTATAATATCCTCGTTCTGTTTCTTTCCGGTTGTAATTTCCTCCAAAAGTGTGACTGCCTGCTGTCCCATCGCAAATTCATTCTGCCGCACATGGATAAAATCATCCTGCTCATAGATCTCATCAATGCCATCAAATACAGCAATCTTTTTTGAAATCCCATGCTCTTTTAAATATTTCGAAAAAAGCACCCCGATCCGGTATTCAGCGGCAATATATGCCGTACATTCCCTGTTTTTTTCCAGGATCTCTGCAATCTGCGCATAATCAAATTCCCGGCATTCTTTTTCAATATCCTCTGGAATGTGGTTATATTTTTCAAGTTTTGCAAATGTCCCATTGGCGTCTTCATATTTGAGCATACAATGGGCAAATCCTTCGTAGCGCTCATGGATCGTTGTCGTCGTAACGGACGCATGCGTCAGAAAACAGATTTTTTTATGCCCCATTGCGATAAGTATTTTGGTAACCTCGTTCGCCGCTTCATAATTATCTGTTCTGACACACGGGATTGAAATGCCCTGCATCCTCCGGTCCATAAGCACCAGCGGATACCCGTTCAGTGCCAGTTCTAACACCTTACTGTTATAATTATCCCCCTGTGCGCAAAGAAGCAGAATACCTTTTACTCCCGCACGGATTGCTGCGTCGATCGCCTGTTTTTCCTTTTCGATACTTCCATAAGTACACTTAAACAAAAGATCTGACTGTCTCCTGTCACATTCGCTCTCAATCCCCTGCAAAAGCCGTGTGCCAAAATCGCTTCCAAACCCATCGAATATTACACCGATCCGCTGATTGGCAGTCCCCCGGCTCTCCTTTTTCATCTCCACAGCAGCAGCCGGACTGCACACAAAAGAACCTCTTCCCGGCTCTCTGCTGATCTTTTTTTCCTTTGCCAGCATATCCATCGCCTTTTTCGCTGTAATACGGCTTACCCCATAAAGCTCTGCTGACTCTTTCTCCGATGGCAGCCGGTCTCCCGGCTGGTAATCTCCATTCTGTATTTTTGCAAGCAGATCCGCATAGATCCGCTCATACATAATTGTTTTTCCCATTGCCGCCTCCGTTAATCTTTCTGTGACACTGCGCATTGCAATTTTACACTACCAGATTTGCTGCTCCAATGATCCCAGCATCATTTCCAAGTGCAGAGGTCACGATGTCGGCAATATATCCATGACTGCCACCGAAACACATATCTTTCACCAGATCCTTAAGCGGTGCGGTCAGATTTTCTTTCTGCGCAGCAACTCCTCCGCCAAGGATCACCTTTTCCGGCCGGAACGTATTGATCACATTTGCAATTCCGCATGCGAGGTAACCCTCATATTCTTTTATAACTTCCATGCCAGCTTCATCTCCGGCTTTTGCGGCGTCAAACGGAATCTTACCATTCATCTGTTCCAGGTCATTTTTACACATCTCATTCATGATGGATTCCGGGTGCTCTGCTGCCTTTTCCCGTGCAATCCGAAGAAGTGCAGACGCAGAGGCATATGCTTCCAGGCAGCCTTTTCTTCCGCAGGTACAGCAAACGCCATCATGGCGTATAGACAAATGTCCTAACTCACAGCCTCCCGGCATCCCACCGTGGAAAATCTTTTTATCCAGGATCACTCCACTGCCCACACCCGTTCCAAGTGTCAGAAGAACTGCATTTTCTGCACCTTCTGCCGCACCGGCATATACTTCTCCCAGTGCCGCAGCGTCCGCATCATTGGCAATTTCAATTCCCACATCCAGATGTTTTTTCAGTTCTTCTACGATTGGTACATTTTCCCAGCCAAAATTATTAGAATACAGGATTACTCCCCGCTTTGCGTCGATCGTTCCCGGACTTCCGATTCCGATTCCCTCACACTGTTCCAATGTCATGCCTGCATTTTCAAGCATCTGTTGTACGGCATCTGCCATGCGTTCCACCAGCATCTGATACGGCACCGTCAGATCGGTTGGAATTGTGATTCTCCCAATAATCTCATTTTCCTCATTTACCAGCCCCATTTTGATGGACATACCGCCCATATCGATCCCCAGTTTCATTTTTTCCTCCTTTTTATATATCATTTACATATTATTTATATTATTAATATATCATATCTAAATCGAATATATCATTTTGTTGTATATTTGTAAAGATAAGACTTACACGCAACGGAAAATTACCGCTCACCATGTTCCCAACGCAAAAAAACATCTGCTTTCTCCGTTTGATGCGGAAAAAGCAGATGTTTTTCTGTCAGAAGCAGGTACTATTTCCCTGCCTCTTCCAATATCTGTTTCTGTACTTTTTTGCTGAAACCGTGCAGCACGGTATCATACGCAAAATCTATCATATTATAAAGTTCCTTCTCCGGGAAATCATCCAGATAGATCGTGTTCCAGTAAGGTTTCTGAACCTTCGAACAATGATATCCTTCCATGATCTTATCCGGGTAGACCATCCGGTAAAACTGTGCGGCATCCGCTGTGCATTTCATTTGCTTATGATTCCTGCAGCAGCCAATCTCAAAGGCCGATCTCGTTACCTTAAAAACAATTAATAACGAGAGCGGCCGCATATTTTAGTGTATTTGTAAACCCTTTTATAAAAAAAATGATATGACTATATTTTACGTTTCTTGCACAGTTGTTTATTTTCGTACATATAAACATCCGCCTTATCCAATAACATCTGCATGGTATACGCACCATCTTCGTCCGGGAATGCCCAGCCGCATGCATAGTCGATCTGTATTTGATTTTCATTACTATTTAATCTGTCTTTCTCTCTGTATAAACTTTTTAACAGTTCCTCAACTTCTGTTTTGCTTGTGTGATAAATAACTGCCATAAACTCATCTCCGCCATATCTTCCAACAAAATTTTTTTCCGGTATCACACTGCGTAAAAGCTGGGCGAAATCCATGATCAAACGGTCTCCTGCCGAATGTCCCATTGTATCATTCACAATCTTCAGATTATTTAGATCAAACATCATGCAGGCTGTAGACTCTTTCACTTTCTCTGGGGTATTAAGAAGCAGCTCGCAGGCATCTTTATTAGGTAATCCGGTATGGGCATCCGTATATGCCTTCTGTTCTAACAGTTTATTATTCATTGCCATTTTCATTGCTGTCAGCGTCTGCATAATGATCAAAATCACCAGACAAAACATATCAAGTGCGGACAGAAACTCTATCGTGCGGATCTTTATAGCAATCTTTTCTGAATAATTTTCTGCAGCAAATACCGTTTCATCTGCCATCTCAAAATAGATTTCACTCATATTTACAATATCTGTATTTTGGTAGCCTTTACTTCTCACTTCCCCAATTTCTGTTTTTAATTTTTCCCAATATTCACTCTGAATCCGCAGCTTATCCTGATATTCTTTGTCATGGATCTTTACCAGATCATATTGTCCTTCCTGATATCTTAAGCCACTCAGAATATTATCCAGATATTTTATCAATTCATCCTTCTGGTTTCCTGTGATTTCTAATTTTACCTCACGCTGTGTCGCTCCACGTACCAGACCCGCATAATTTATTACACGTGCAGTCCCTTGTAACCTGTTAATCTGTATTATCATAAAAACAATGAGAAATATTAATATCAATATCAGACAGCTTTGTATGATGCCTATTATATTTTTTATTCTCTTATCCGACCGTATTTCTTTGTTCATCACCATCCCTCTCGTATTTACCCATAATAACATTTTTTCAAAAGAAAGTCTATCTGATATATTCCGAACTTCTGAATCATAAGTATTTACAATATTCCATACCCACTCTGATCCGTTTATCCTCTCCATCCGATCGTACGTATCTCATGTTTTCCTAACACGATTTCATTCTCTTCTTTCTGTAACCGGTCTTTTTCTAACAGATCATAGGTAAAAATCTCAGGCTGAGAGACAGTCACCGTCGTCTCTTCATCTGAAAGGTTGCAGAAACGTAGAATGACATCCCCCGTAAGCATACTGTGTTTCAGTGCGGTCGGAACTGTCAGAAGCAGTTACTATTTCCCTGCCTCTTCCAATATCTGTTTCTGTACTTTTTTGCTGAAACCGTGCAGCACGGTATCATACGCAAAATCTATCATATTATAAAGTTCCTTCTCCGGGAAATCATCCAGATAGATCGTATTCCAGTAAGGTTTCTGAACCTTCGAACAATGATATCCCTCCACGATTTTATCCGGGTAGACCATCCGGTAAAACTGTGCGGCATCCGCTGTGCATTTTAATGTAATTTTATAGTTTCCCTCATCCGGATATAACTGCGCAAATATTTTATCATTCAGTTTGTAGCAGACCGGCACTTTCCCAAACGGGTATGCTTCACATGCCTTATGCTTACTGAGACAATATGCTTTGATATCTTCTGCCGTCATGATTTTCGCCTCTTACTTCTGTTTTTCTCTTATCTTTCATTACTTGAGATATTCGATCAATTCCTCACAGCGTGTCATGGTAAGTTCTGCTGACTTATCATAATAAGCTGCTGTTCCAGCACTTCCATCCCCATACTCATCCGAAGCAGCCTTTGCTTTTGCTTCTTTATCTGCGATCCAGGTCCGCTGTTCTTCAAGTATTTTCTGATACGCGTTCTCATCCGTATCATTCTTTATGAGATTCCCTCTTCCTGTCCCTCATTTACAAGTGCCACCATCGTAAGCTCTGTATCACTTTTGTTTGCCATGGAAAGCCAGGAATATACCTCTTCCGAAATTTCGCTGACCGGTGTTCCCTCCATATAGACCAGAAAAGTATCTGTACCAGTCAGTCCATATGCATCTGAATAAACATACTTTGTTCCATCTTTTCCCTGCCAAATTCATTTTCCTGATAGGAAATATCAGCAAGTGTCATCCGGTAACAATGGTCATTCACCGGTGTCAGATCTTTAAAATGTCCATCGAACACGCTTATATACACGGTTCCGTTTTCATAGCCGTCCCCGGTAACTCCCATATCGGAATCATGATATTCACCACTGAAATGACCGTCGGAATCAATGATAAAATCCGTAGCCCATCCACCCGCGCCACTGCAAAACTCGAACTGATATTCTGCAAGATCCGCAAATGTAAGCCCCTCGGTGTTTTCTGTTCCTGTGCCGTTTTGGGCACTCTCCTCTGTGTCTGTATTACTGTCTGCATTATTCTCTGTGGATGCATCTTCCGTATCTGCATTTTCCTCTGTAGCTGATGTTTTCCGGGTACTGTTTTCCGCAGCGTCAGACTGCTGTAATGCACTGTTTTCATTCGATGCCGCTGCACCTGAACTGTTTATATTTCCATTTCCACATGCTGCCACACCGATCAGGAATGCTGCAGTTATAATAGATAATGCCGCTTTTCTCTTCAACTGAATTGCCCCTTTATCTACTTTTCTTTTCTAATTCCCATTGTAATTCCTGCTTACATATTCTTTGATCGGCTCGCTATCCTCCGGCATTCTGCACCCAACGATGAATTCACCTTCATTGTTGGAGCTTCGGATCACGCAGCCGGTCAGCGGCTTATTTCCAATTACTGCAAAATCTTTCACATCCAGCTGGACATTTCTGCCTGTCTGGCTTGCAAAAACATTGTCACGCACAGAAAATGCAAAACCGTTTGCACTGATATTTACCATTTTTCCGGAATATGTTTTATCTGTTCCCTCTAAGCGGATGGTACATGCATTAGAGATCGGCATACGAGGATATTTTCTTCGGTTATATACCTTCGGATTGGATTCAATATGCAGTTTATACTGACCTTTTTCACCCTGTCTGACCGGATGGATCTCAATGTCATCCCAGTAATACAAGACATTGTCAACTACAATATGCAGTTTACATAACTCATGTTTATTCTTCTTGTCAACAAAGTCTTTCACTCCACTTTCTGCGGTTACAAAGAGATCTTTGCCACTGCAGTCCGCAACTTCGCCTGCATACTCTTTTTTACTGCTGTCATCATTTAATGCAATCGTGATCTTCATGCCAGGTTTTACATCCTGTACCCCCATGAATCCGCCGACGCCCAGCTCCTCCATAAGTTTGCCGACAACACTCTCAATATCCAGTGCACTCTTGGCACTTGCCTCGTATTTGCTCAGCATCGTCCTGGTTGTCAGTTCCGCACCATTGATGCTCTGTGTCATGACTTCCATGACTTCGCCGACCTGCTGCATATTGTCCGTCAGTGTCTGGTTGGATGTCTCCACTTCTTTGACTGCGCTGTCTACGACCTTGATGTTTTCGCCAAGGCTTGTCGCATCGTTTGTAATATTTGTCACACTCTGGTTGACATTCGATACTTTTTCAATATTGACCTGGATCAGTTCCACGGTCTCTGAGATGGACTTCATCATCTTCTCGGAAATTGCTTCGAGTCTTGACAATGCTTCCATAATACTGTTGGAGGAAGCCTGTGTTCCACTGCTCAGCTCGCGAATCTCATTGGCAACTACCGCAAATCCCTTGCCGGCTTCTCCGGCTCTCGCTGCCTCGATCGACGCATTCAGAGAAAGAAGATTGGTCTGTGATGCAATCTGACTGATCAACGTTGCTGCTTCACTGATCTTATTGACGGATTCATTCGTATACTCTGTCTGCTGATACATCACTTCGATGTTACGGATGGTCTGCTGATTTACTTCTAACAGATTCTCCATGCTGGTATAGGAATCCTGTGAGCATTTCTTCATAAAGGATGCATTTTCAGATAAATCCTCGATATCCGCTGTGGTG
>OHDD01001013.1_pt1 | contig 12827 bp, 9 predicted proteins | sample 1566941 | NCBI WGS metagenome assembly OHDD01 (sample SAMEA3879580, study PRJEB24766) | human gut metagenome | biome: human-associated habitat; feature: feces | place: USA | collected 1985/1987 | reverse complement strand
ACTCCGCCAGACGCGCGCGGAACTGGTCAAGGGTGTAGCCCTCTTCCGCTCCCGGCAGGCCGGCGATGATATTGCGAGTCAGTTTATCGATATCTGCTTCGCTCATCGCCTTGAAATAGACCTCAGCCTGACGCTGCTCTTCTTCACTGTAATCCGCTTCCGCTCCCGGGCGTTTAAGGATATGCAGCTCAAAGGCGGCGAAAGCGATCTGATCGAAACGCAGCGCCCGGGAGCCGTCCGGCAGCTCATATTCCAGATCGGTGCGCGTCCAGTCGAGGATCGGCATAAAGTTGTAGCACACGGTATCGATGCCGCAGGCCGCGAGGTTGCGGATGCTCTGCTGATAGTTGGCAATCCAGGTCGCATACTGCCCGCTGTGGGTTTTAATATCCTCGTGGACGGGAATGCTTTCGACGACCGACCAGGTCAACCCTTTTGCCGCTAACAGCGCCTGACGCGCTTTAATCTCGTCGACCGGCCATACCTGACCGTTTGCAATATGGTGCAGCGCAGTGACGACGCCGGTCGCCCCCGCCTGCCGTACATCATCAAGCGATACCGGATCGTTCGGCCCATACCACCGCCAGGTTTGCTCCATCGCTATGTCCTCACAAAAGTTGTTATACCAATAATGGCGACACTCATGACGACTACCATACATGTTTCTCACCTGGCTGCAAACAGTGCTGGCCTATTGATTGATCCAGCTCACAGTCAGCGGATAATTTCGGCTTACCAATTTAACTTCCTGTCATATAACTTTAGACTGGCATTGTTAATAAGCAGTTAAACAGGTGTGGGAAGAATGACAACAATTGCAACCGCTACGCTACCGAAGAACGTGCAATACCCTCAATACGATCGCAGCCAGCTCCGCTCGCGTATTGTCCATTTCGGCTTTGGCGCGTTTCACCGCGCGCACCAGGCGCTGCTCACCGATCGCGTGCTGAATAACGTCGGCGGCGACTGGGGGATCTGTGAAATCAGTCTGTTCAGCGGCGACACGCTGATGAGCCAACTTCGCGAACAGGACCATCTGTTTACCGTGCTGGAAAAAGGCGCCGACGGCAACCAGCCCATTGTGATCGGCGCGGTGCACGAATGTCTGAACGCCAGGCTCGATTCGCTGGCGGCGATTATCGAAAAATTTTGCGAGCCGCAGGTAGCGATTGTCTCGCTGACCATTACGGAAAAAGGCTACTGCATCGATCCGGCGACCGGGAAACTGGATCCGACGCATCCGCGCATTATTCACGATCTGGAGAATCCGACGCTGCCGCAGTCAGCTCCCGGTATTTTAGTTGAAGCGCTGGCCCGCCGCCGGGAACGAGGCCTTCCGCCCTTTACCGTGCTCTCCTGCGATAATATCCCCGACAACGGTCACGTGGTAAAAAATGCCGTCCTCGGCATGGCGGAAAAACGCAGCCCGGCGCTGGCGGACTGGATCGCCGACAACGTCAGCTTCCCGGGCACCATGGTGGATCGCATTGTTCCCGCGGCCACACCGGAGTCGCTGGCGGAAATCGCCACCGTGCTGGGGGTCGACGATCCCTGCGCCATCAGTTGCGAACCCTTCATTCAGTGGGTGGTCGAAGATCACTTTGTCGCCGGGCGACCCGCCTGGGAGACGGCGGGCGTGCAGATGACCGATGACGTGTTGCCCTGGGAGCAAATGAAGCTGCGGATGCTCAACGGCAGCCACTCTTTCCTCGCCTGGCTTGGCTATCTGGCAGGGCATGCGCACATTAGCGACTGCATGCGGGATGAGGTCTTCCGCCGCGCCGCCCACCAGCTGATGCTTGACGAACAGGCTCCGACGCTGACCATTACCGGCGTTGATCTGCTGGCCTATGCCGACAGTCTCATCGCCCGCTTCAGCAATCCGGCGCTCAAACACCGCACCTGGCAAATCGCCATGGACGGTAGCCAGAAGCTGCCCCAGCGCATGCTCGATGGCATCCGCGTACATCTGGCGCGCGACAGCCGTTGGCCGCTGCTGGCTCTCGGCGTGGCCGGCTGGATGCGCTACGTCAGCGGCACGGACGACGCCGGTCAGACGATCGACGTGCGCGATCCGCTGGTCGACAAGATCCGGCAGCGGGTGGCCCAGAGCGATGAGCAGCAGCGCGTCGACGCCCTGCTGGGGCTGGAGGAAATATTTGGCCGCGACCTGCCGCACAACGCCCAGTTTGTCGCCGGGATCCGCGCCGCCTGGCAACAGCTGGCGACGCACGGCGCCCGCGAGGCCGTCGCCCACGCGCTGAATTCTTAACAATATTTGCGCTTATGCGGACAGAATTCTCTTCTGTCCGCCTCAGGACTTCTCTTTTCCCCCTTTTTTCGTCAGGATAGGCGTAACTGTTACAACATTACATTTATCCTGGAGAAAAAGAGTGACCAGAACCAATTTGATCACCGGCTTTCTCGGCAGCGGTAAGACGACCTCGATTCTTCATCTGCTGGCGCAGAAGCCTGCGGATGAAAAATGGGCCGTACTGGTTAACGAGTTTGGCGAAGTCGGGATAGACGGCGCGCTGCTGGCCGATAGCGGCGCCCTGCTCAAAGAGATCCCCGGCGGCTGCATGTGCTGCGTCAATGGCCTGCCGATGCAGGTTGGGCTGAACACCCTGCTGCGCCAGGGCAAACCCGATCGCCTGCTGATCGAACCCACCGGTTTGGGCCACCCAAAGCAGATCCTCGATATCCTCACCGCGGCGGTGTATGAGCCCTGGATCGATCTGCGCGCCACGCTGTGCATCCTCGATCCCCGCCAGCTGCTGGATGAAAGAGCCGTCAGCAACGACAACTTCCGCGATCAGCTGGCCGCGGCGGACATCATTGTGGCGAATAAAAGTGATCGGGAAACCGCCGAAAGCGCCCGGGCGCTGGCCGACTGGTGGCAGCGCTGGGGCGGCGAGCGTCGCAAGGTGTCGGCAATCCAGGGCAATATCGATCTGACCCTGCTCGATGAGCCACGACGGAACACCGCCCCGCTGCCGGCGAGCGCGGAGCACGCCCACCGCCATTCCCCCACTTCCGGCCTCGCCGCGCTCAGCCTGGCGGAACACCAGCGCTGGCGCCGACATCTCAACAATGGCCAGGGCTATCAGGGCTGCGGCTGGATCTTCGACGCGGAGACGGTTTTTGACACCATCGGCCTGCTCGAATGGGCCAGGCTGGCGCCAGTGGGGCGCGTTAAAGGCGTGATGCGCATTGCCGAGGGGGCGGTGCGAATCAACCGTCAGGGGGAGGATCTCCATATCGAGACCCTCAGCGTCGCTCCGCCCGATAGCCGGATCGAGCTTATTTCCGCGAATGAAGCCGACTGGAACGCACTCCAGACCTCGTTGTTGAGGCTTCGTTTAAGTTAAGGCGGCTAAGGTTGCCGCCGACTGTCACAAAATCGCAATGGCTATGATGAAAAACCGAATTCCTTTAATCCTGCTGCTTAACATCGCGGGTGTAGCGCTATTTTGCTCCTGGTATCTGCCAGCCAACCATGGCGCGTGGTTGCCGGTCGACTCCGCGATCTTCCATTTCTTTAACCATGGCGTCAGCGTCAGCCATGCTTATGCCTGGCTGCTGGCGATCATCAACAATCGCGCCTTCGACGCCTGTTCGCTGCTGGCGATGGGCTGCCTGATGCTGAGCTATTGGCTAAAGGCGCCGACTGCAGGCCGTCGTCAGATCGCCATCATGGGCCTGGTGATGCTGCTGGCGGCGGTGATCATCAACCAGCTCGCACAACACCTGATGCCGGTACAGCGCGCCAGCCCGTCGCTGTTTTTTAGCGATATTACCCGCGTCAGCGACGTCGTTAACTTCCCCACTAAGGATGCGTCGAAGGACAGCTTCCCTGGCGATCATGGGATGATGCTGCTGATCTTCGCCAGCTTTATGTGGCGCTATTTTGGCCGTCGCGCGCTGGGCGTCGCGCTGATTATCTTTGTGGTCTTTGCTTTCCCGCGGGTAATGATTGGCGCCCACTGGTTTAGCGATATTGCCGTCGGCTCCCTGACCGCCGTGCTGATCGGCGCGCCCTGGGTATTGATGACCCCGCTGAGCGATAAATTGATCGCCTTTTTCGATCGCTACTTACCCAGCAGAATATCGGCCAAATAATGTCTCCGGCAGCCGCCAGAGTCATTAACTATAAGGGGACCTTTTGGGTCCCTTTTTACATTTTCCCTTTTTTTCAACATGACGTTCATCTTCTTGTCACATTAATCCCGTGACAAATGAAGGAATTGTCTGTTTTTTGCCCGATATTGCCGTAATTTTGGCCTTTCCCGATGATTCACTTTTTGTCACCAAAATACTTATAAGAAATCGCGCAAAACCGCTCGCCATGCGGCGTTTGATAGGGTAATCTCGTTCTCGTTTTGCCTTTTCCGCAGCATTAATTCAGGGCATGAATAAAATTGTGCGTGACTGCACAAATTTAAGCTTAAGGAATTGTCTCATTGCGGATGGGTATTTAGGCTCTAACACGTTTGGCATTTTTTATAACGACATTGTCGTTAAGGACAACAAGGGAAAATAAACAGCATGGTCAAATCTCAGCCGATTTTGAGATATATCTTGCGGGTAGCCCCCGCGATTGCAGTAGCGGTTCTGCTTTCCGCGTGTAGTTCAACAAGTACCGCCAGGAATATGCATTCTGAGACGCATGCTGTGGGTAGTGGCGATTTATCATCACTGCAAGCCTCTCAGGATGAATTTGAAACGATGGTCCGTAACCTGGACGTAAAGTCCCGTTTAATGGATCAGTATGCCAGCTGGAAAGGCGTGCGTTACCGCCTCGGCGGCAGCACCCGCAAGGGTATCGACTGCTCAGCGTTTGTGCAGCGCACCTTCCGCGAACAATTTGGTCTGGAACTGCCGCGTTCAACTTCTGAACAGCAGGAAACCGGAAAATCGATTTCCCGTGCCCAACTGCGGACAGGCGATCTGGTTCTGTTTCGCGCCGGCTCTACCGGCCGCCATGTCGGGATCTACCTCGGCAACAACCAGTTTGTTCACGCCTCCACCAGCAGCGGGGTGACTATCTCCAGCATGGATGAGCCATACTGGAAAAAGCGCTACAATGAAGCGCGTCGAGTCCTGAGCCGCTCGTAAACTGTCCTCCACCGCCGCCGGTTATCCCTTGGCTGGCTGCGGGATAAAAAACACTGCCCCAGGCAGTGTTTTTTTTTGCCACCTGGTTCTCAACGTCGCAAAATAAGCTATGTCTTTTAAGTGGGAATGAGAAAAACGACGACCGACACTCCGTTGATGCGCTTCAATAACACGGAAAGAATCTGGCTATGCTTACTCGCTACTTTTCGCCCCAGCGTAAAACCTGGTTAACCAGCCTGAGCGTGGGGATCATCGTCGCGCTGTTGGCCGGGAGCATTCAGTTTATGGTGATCTACCATAACCGGGCCGAGCGTTTCGACGCCATTATCAACAATGTTAATACCTATCTGAAAAGCTATTTTCACGACCTGCGCCAGACCATTGACGGCCTGCAGCCGCTGGTGGACCAGCCCTGCGAGAATATTGACTCCGGGCTTACCTCCCACGCCGCGTTCAGCCCCAACGTCCGCGCTTTCCTGCTGGTCAAAAACGGCATCGCCTTTTGCTCATCGGCTACGGGAGCCATGAATACGCCCCTCAGCCAGCTGATCCCGGCCATCGATATCAGCAAACCCGTTGCTATGGCGATTTTACCAGGCACGCCGATGATGCCGAAGAGCGCGGCGCTGGCGCTGTGGGTAGGTAAACCCGGCGATCAAAACAGCGGCATTTTCGTGTCGATTAACGCTAATCTCACGCCGTATATCCTCTATTCCGCGCGGCAAAACGATTTCAGCGGCATTGCGCTGGCCATCGATCACACCGCTATCTCCACCTTCAGTAATCGGCTGGTGGATCCGCAAACGCTGCATAACGCGCCGATCCGCCAGGCACAGATCGAGGGCTTACCGCTGAAGGTCTACCTGTATGCCAACAGCTGGCTGGCGGAAAATACGCAGTTTGCTCTGCTGCTCGGGGTCGTCTGCGGCCTGCTGGCGGGGCTGCTCTGCTATTACGTGCTGACGATCAAATCGGATCCGCGAAAATCCATTCTGCTGGGGATCAAAAATAACCAGTTCTACATCGTTTATCAGCCGGTGGTTAATGCTCAGACTCTACGTATCAGCGGCGTGGAGGTCCTAATGCGCTGGCGCCATCCGGTGGTTGGTGAAATTCCGCCCGACGTTTTTATTAACCTGGCCGAAACCCAGCAGATGATCGTGCCGCTAACCCATCACCTGCTCGCGCTGATCGCCAGCGACGCTGCGGTGTTGAAGCGTATTCTGCCGCGCGGCGTGAAGCTGGGGCTGAATATTTCCCCTGCCCATCTGCAGGCCGACAGCTTCCGCGACGATATGCTGCGCTTCGCCGCCGCGCTGCCAGCCGACCACTTTCACGTGGTGCTGGAGGTAACCGAGCGGGCGATGATTGATAAAGAAAAATCGATGGCTAACTTCGCCTGGCTCCACCGCCAGGGATTCGAAATCGCGATTGATGATTTCGGCACCGGGCATAGCGCGCTGATCTATCTCGAACGCTATAACTTCGATTATCTGAAGATCGATCGCGGTTTTGTGCAGGCGATTGGTACTGAAACAGTAACCTCGCCGGTGCTGGATGCGGTACTGACCCTCAGCCGCCGGCTGAAATTAATGACCGTCGCCGAAGGGGTGGAGACCCAGGAACAGGCGGAGTGGCTTCGCGGCCAGGGCGTTCATTTCCTGCAGGGGTACTGGATCAGCCGACCGCTGTCGCTGGCCGGGCTGGTGGCTGCGCACGATGAACCCGCGAACTATTTCACAACGCGCTAAGTCTCACTTATGATGCGGGAACGGATGTCGGCCATGGGGGCCGGCCATGACAGGGTATTCTGCCGCCTATGTATGCGCGCCTCTTTCTGATTCTGCTGGCTCTGTTTAGCCTGGACGCTAAGGCGCAAACCATTCAGGAAAGCGTAGCCTTCGCGATTATCGGCGAACCGAAATACGCCGCCGGTTTCAGTCATTTTGATTACGTCAATCCCAGGGCGCCGAAAGGCGGCACCCTCACCCTGGCGGCGATCGGCACCTTTGATAACTTCAACCGTTATGCGCTGCGCGGCAACCCCGCGGTACGCACGGAGGCGCTCTACGATACCCTGTTCACCACCTCGGATGATGAGCCCGGCAGCTACTACCCGCTGATTGCCGAGCGGGCGCGCTATGCCGAGGACTATTCCTGGATGGAGATCGCGCTCAACCCGCGCGCCCGCTTCCATGACGGCACGCCGATCACCGCCCGCGATGTGGCGTTTACCTTCAACAAGTTTATGACCGAAGGGGTGCCGCAGTTTCGCCTGTTTTATAAAGGCACCACCGTGAAGGCCATCGCGCCGTTGACCGTGCGTATTGACCTCGGCCAGCCCGGCAAAGAGAACATGCTGAGTCTGCTGAGCCTGCCGGTGATGCCCGAGGCGTTCTGGCGCCAGCACAAACTCAGCGACCCGCTGTCGAAGCCGCCGCTGGCCAGCGGGCCATACCGCATCAGCGCCTGGCGAATGGGGCAATATATTATCTATTCCCGGGTCGCCGACTACTGGGCGGCCGACCTGCCGGTCAACCGCGGTCGCTGGAATTTCGATACGCTGCGCTATGACTATTATCTCGACGACAATGTCGCTTTCGAAGCCTTTAAAGCGGGAGCCGTCGATCGCCGGGAAGAGACCGTCGCCAAAAACTGGGCTACCCGCTACGTCGGTCGCAACTTCAGCCGCGGCTACATCATTAAAGATGAGCATACCAATACCTCGGCGCAGGATACCCAGTGGCTGGCGTTCAATATTCAGCGCCCGATTTTTGCCGATCGCCGGGTGCGGCAGGCCATTACCCTGGCGTTCGATTTCGAATGGATGAACAAGGCGCTGTTTTACAGCGCCTATCAGCGCGCCAACAGCTATTTCCAGAACACCGAATATGCCGCCCGCAGCCTGCCTGACGCAGCCGAGCTGGCCCTGCTGACGCCGATGAAAAAAGAACTGCCCCCGGAGCTCTTCAGCCAGGTTTACCAGCCGCCGGTCTCCCGCGGCGATGGCTTCGACCGCGCAAACTTACTCAAAGCCGACGCCCTGCTCAATGCGGCGGGCTGGACGGTGAAGAACCAGCGCCGGGTCAACGCCGCCACCGGCAAGCCGCTGCGCTTTGAGCTACTGCTGCCGGCCGGGGGCAATGACCGCTGGGTGCTGCCGTTTCAGCACAACCTGCAGCGTCTGGGGATCGTCATGGATATTCGTCAGGTTGATAATTCGCAGTACAGCAACCGCCGCCGCAGCCGGGATTACGACATGATGCCAAGCCTGTGGCGCGCCATGCCCTGGCCGGGGACCGACCTGCAAATCTCCTGGGCGTCCGACTATATTCACTCCAGCTACAACGCGCCGGGGGTGCAAAGCCCGGTAGTGGATAAGCTGATTGCGCAGATCCTGCAGTGGCAGGGCAATAAGCAGAAACTGATCCCTCTCGGTCGGGCGCTGGATCGTGTGCTGACCTGGAATAACTACATGTTGCCGATGTGGTATATGGCGCAGGACCGCACCGCGTGGTGGAATAAGTTCTCTTTCCCCGCGACCCGCCCCATCTATTCGTCCGGCATCGATACCTGGTGGTACGACGTGAACAAAGCGGCCACCCTCCCCGCGGACAGACGCTAAGGACATCCCATGGGCAGCTACCTGATCCGCCGTTTGCTGTTAGTCATCCCCACCCTGTGGGCCATCATCACCATTAACTTTTTTATTGTCCAGATCGCGCCTGGCGGCCCGGTCGATCAGGCCATCGCCGCCATCGAGTTTAATCAGCGCGGCGGGATGCCGGGGGCTGGCGACGGCGGAATGGGCGCCAGCCATGCCCGCACCGGCGCAGGCAATATCAGCGAGGGTCACTATCGCGGCGGGCGCGGCCTCGACCCGGAAGTCATCGCCGAGATAACCCACCGCTACGGCTTCGATAAACCGCTGCACGAACGCTATCTGAAGATGCTGGGCGATTATCTGCGCTTTGATTTCGGCGACAGCCTGTTTCGCAGCGCCTCCGTGCTGCAGCTGATTAAAGACAGCCTGCCGGTCTCGGTGAGCCTCGGGCTGTGGAGCACGCTGATTATCTATCTGGTCTCCATTCCGCTGGGCATCCGCAAAGCGGTCAGCAACGGCAGCCGCTTTGATATCTGGAGCAGTACGCTGATTATCATTGGCTATGCGATCCCTGCCTTTCTGTTCGCCATCCTGCTGATCGTGATTTTTGCCGGCGGCAGCTATTTCGACCTCTTCCCACTGCGCGGTCTGGTCTCGCCAAATTTCGACACCCTCCCCTGGTATCAGAAGATCCTCGACTACCTGTGGCACATCACCCTGCCGGTGCTGGCGACGGTAATTGGCGGCTTTGCCGCGCTGACTATGCTGACCAAAAACAGCTTCCTCGACGAGATCCGCAAACAGTATGTGGTCACCGCCCGCGCCAAAGGCGTTGGTGAGAAACAGATCCTCTGGGGACACGTGTTCCGTAACGCCATGCTGCTGGTGATTGCCGGCTTCCCGGCCACCTTTATCAGTATGTTCTTTACCGGCTCGTTGCTGATCGAAGTGATGTTCTCGCTAAACGGCCTGGGTCTGCTGGGCTATGAAGCGACGGTCTCCCGCGACTATCCGGTGATGTTTGGCACGCTCTATATTTTCACTCTGATTGGCCTGCTGCTGAATATCGTCAGCGATATCAGCTATACGCTGGTCGACCCGCGCATTGATTTTGAGGGCCGCTAATGTCTTTCTTCAGTCCCGTTAATCAGGCCCGCTGGGCGCGCTTTCGCCACAACCGTCGCGGCTACTGGTCGCTGTGGCTGTTTTTAATTCTCTTTCTTTGCAGCCTGGGCGCCGAGCTGCTGGCCAACGACCGCCCGCTGCTGGTGCAGTACCGGGGCCAGCTGTACGTCCCGGTGTTAAAAAACTACACCGAGCAAACCTTCGGCGGCGCGTTCGCCACCGCCGCCGACTATCAGGATCCCTGGCTGCAGCAGCAGCTGGCGACTCACGGCTGGGCGCTATGGCCGCCAGTGCGCTTCGGCGCGACGACAATTAATTTTGCCAGCACGGTTCCCTTTCCATCGCCGCCCTCAGCCAGCAACTGGCTCGGCACCGACGCCAACGGCGGCGATGTGCTGGCGCGGATCCTCTATGGGACACGCATCTCGGTGCTCTTCGGTCTGCTGCTGACGCTGTTCTCCAGCGTGCTGGGGGTGCTGGCCGGAGCGATACAGGGTTACTACGGCGGTAAAATCGACCTGTGGGGACAGCGCTTTATCGAAGTCTGGTCCGGCATGCCAACGCTGTTCCTGATCATCCTGCTCTCCAGCGTCGTGCAGCCGGGCTTCTGGTGGCTGCTGGCAATCACCGTTCTCTTTGGCTGGATGACGCTGGTGGGCGTGGTGCGCGCGGAATTTCTCCGCACCCGCAACTACGACTATGTTCGGGCGGCGCAGGCGTTAGGGGTTAGCGACCGGCAGATCATCCTGCGGCATATGTTGCCCAACGCGATGGTGGCGACCCTCACCTTCCTGCCCTTTATCCTGTGCAGCTCCATTACCACCCTGACGTCGCTGGATTTTCTCGGCTTCGGCTTGCCGCTCGGCTCGCCCTCCCTCGGCGAGCTGCTGCTGCAGGGCAAAAACAACCTGCAGGCGCCCTGGCTGGGCATTGCCGCATTTCTCTCCGTCGCCGTGCTGCTGACGCTACTGATTTTTATCGGTGAAGCGGTTCGCGACGCCTTTGACCCGAGTAAGGCGGTGTAATATGACCCACCCGCTATTAGCTATCGACAATCTCTCTATTGCCTTTCGCCAGCAGGGCGAGACGCAGACCGTGGTGCATAATCTGTCGCTCGAGGTGGCGGTCGGCGAAACGCTGGCCCTGGTGGGCGAATCCGGCTCCGGTAAGAGCATCTCCGCCCTGTCGGTGCTGCGGCTGCTCCCTACCCCGCCGGCCAGCTACCCCAGCGGTGACATCCGTTTTCATGGCCAGTCGCTGCTGCATGCGGATGAGGCGACCCTGCGCGGCGTGCGCGGCAACCGGATCGCGATGATCTTTCAGGAGCCGATGGTATCGCTCAATCCTCTGCACACCCTGGAAAAACAGCTCTACGAGGTGCTGTCGTTACACCGGGGAATGCGCAAACAGGCGGCGCGCGGGGAGATACTCGACTGCCTGGAGCGCGTCGGGATCCGTCAGGCGCCGCGGCGGCTGGCGGACTATCCGCATCAGCTCTCCGGCGGCGAGCGCCAGCGGGTGATGATCGCCATGGCGCTGCTGACGCGCCCGGAGCTGCTGATCGCCGACGAGCCCACCACCGCACTGGACGTGACCATTCAGGCACAGATCCTTGAATTGATGCAGGATCTGCGCAAGAAGCTGGGCATGAGCATCATCATGATCACCCACGATCTGGGTGTCGTGGCTTCCATGTGCGAGAAGATCGCCGTGATGTACGCCGGCCACATTGTGGAGTACGGCACTACCGACGAGATCTTCTATCAGCCGGGCCACGAGTACACCAAGGGCCTGATCAACTCCATCCCCAAGCTGAACACCGCAGAGCACGAGCGCCTTGTGCCCATCGAGGGTACCCCTGTGGACCTGCTGAATCCGCCGGCCGGCTGCCCCTTTGCGCCCCGCTGCAAGAACTGCATGAAGATCTGTCTGAGCAAGATGCCTCCGCGCACCGAGCTCAGCGATACCCACTATACCTACTGCTGGCTGCAGCAGAAGGCTGAATTTGAGAAAGGGGAAAAGGCAGAATGAGTGAACACAAGACGCTGGTTGAAGTCCAGCACCTGCAGCAGTATTTCCCCGCCGGCGGTGTGGGCAAGAACCGCAAGTATGTTCAGGCTGTGGATGACGTAAGCTTTGCCATCCGCAAGGGCGAGACCCTTGGTCTGGTGGGCGAGTCCGGCTGTGGCAAGACCACTACCGGCCGCACCCTGCTGCGCCTGTACGAGCCCACCGGCGGCAAGATCTACTACGACGGCAACCTGCTGTTCGATAAGGACAACAAGATCGCAGTGGATATGCTGCCCTATCGCCGCCGGATGCAGATCGTTTTTAATGAAGATAAATCGGTTACGCATCAGAACCTTATAGGCTCCACGCTGCCGCTTGAAATCCACGGGGACGACTTCGATGCCAAGCTCACGGGCGATCCTGTGCGGATCTCTCGTGCCGAGCGTATCGACCAGCCTATTTGCCGTCTGTACGATCTCCAAAGTCTGAATATCCAAGAGCGAACACCCCCTTCTGCCTGTTTTGGCAATTCTATTCTAACATAAGTGGTGTCCCATTAAACGGACACAATGAAATCAGTCCTTGCGGTATTTCTTGGGCGTGAACTTCTTATTCTTCTCTTTGGCGATCCAATACGCATCCTGCAAAGCCTTCATCATTACATCCAAATCCTCATCGGCAATATTACCGCCGGCAAAAAGACCGCTGACCTCATCAACCAGTGCCTGAGCCTGCTTTGCACCCTTCGCACCATACTTCTCTGCGGCAGAAAGAAGAAATTCCTCGTCCTCATTCAGAAAGTAGTTTTCTTCGGTATGAAACAGCTCTGCCAGCTTTCGTTCCGAAGGCAGTTTGTCACCTGGAAGATAGTGTTCTTCCTTTAGCATGTATTTGATTTCTTTTGATAATGCAACATCTAAAGTTAATAAATTTTTTTTGGATAATCCAATTTGTGTCAAATTGTTTATCT
>OHDD01001009.1_pt1 | contig 12915 bp, 9 predicted proteins | sample 1566941 | NCBI WGS metagenome assembly OHDD01 (sample SAMEA3879580, study PRJEB24766) | human gut metagenome | biome: human-associated habitat; feature: feces | place: USA | collected 1985/1987 | reverse complement strand
CCCGGGATCAGGCACAGGAAACCGCCAGCGCCGCGCTGGAAGCTGCATTTGACTTTATGGAGAATGCCTTTGCCGAAAGCCAGGAGATGGTGGTGTTCGTCACCGAGCTCACCGTGAACCCGGTGTCCCATGCTTTCCTCACCGAGAACGGCTGCGAGCGCTATTTCCAGTACAACAAGGATCTGCTGCTGGACCACCGCAAAGCTGCCCTGCAGCAGGAGCTGGCCGCTGAGCAGGTCGATCTTTATCTTACCTGGGGAGAACCGCCGGCCCAGGTGGCAGAGAAAATAGCTCAGGTGCGAGAGAAAGCCGCCCGGCATGGTCGCCAGGTGCGTTTTGGCATCCGTCTGCACGTGATCGTCAGGGAAACCAACGAGGAAGCGTGGCAGGCGGCGGACAGCCTTATCTCCCATCTTGACGACGAGACGATCGCCCGCGCCCAGGCGGCTTTCGCCAGAACCGACTCCGTCGGCCAGCAAAGGATGGCGGCCCTGCACAACGGGCGACGCGATAAGCTGGAAATCAGCCCCAACCTGTGGGCTGGCGTGGGTTTAGCGCGCGGCGGCGCCGGGACCGCGCTGGTGGGCGATGCCGCCACCGTTGCCGAACGGATCAATGAATACGCCGCGCTGGGTATCGATAGCTTTATCTTTTCCGGCTATCCGCATCTGGAAGAGGCGTACCGGGTCGGAGAGCTGCTGTTCCCCCTGCTTGACGTCGCGGTGCCGTCCATCCCGCAGCCGCAAAACCTGCGCGTGCAGGGGGAAGCGGTCGCCAACGAGTTTATTCCGCGTAAAGTAGCGCAAAGCTGAGGAGACCGTGATGGCAAAATCAACCCATCCCCTGTTGTTACGCCTCGCCCCCTGGCTGCTGCCGGTAGGGACGGTCATTGTCTGGCAGCTGGCCTCGTCCGTCGGCTGGCTGTCGACGCGGGTGCTGCCCTCGCCGGAGGGGGTATTGAAAGCGTTCTGGACCCTCTCGGCCAGCGGTGAGCTGTGGCAGCATCTGGCCATCAGCTCATGGCGGGCGCTGGTCGGCTTCGCCATCGGCGGCTCGATCGGGCTAATACTCGGCCTGATCAGCGGCCTGTCTCGCTGGGGCGAGCGTCTGCTGGATACCTCGATCCAGATGCTGCGCAATGTCCCGCATCTGGCGCTGATCCCGCTGGTGATCTTGTGGTTCGGCATCGATGAGACCGCCAAGATCTTCCTTGTCTCGCTGGGCACCCTGTTCCCGATCTATATCAACACCTGGCACGGGATCCGCAATATTGACCGTGGGCTGGTTGAGATGGCGCGCAGCTATGGCTTATCCGGCTTCGCCCTGTTCCGTCACGTGATATTACCCGGCGCCCTGCCCTCAGTTATGGTCGGCGTGCGTTTTGCCCTTGGTCTGATGTGGCTGACGCTTATTGTCGCCGAAACTATCTCGGCGAATGCCGGCATCGGTTATCTGGCGATGAACGCGCGTGAATTTCTGCAAACCGACGTGGTGGTAGTGGCGATCATTCTTTACGCCATCCTTGGCAAACTGGCCGACGTCTGCGCCCAGCTGCTGGAACGGCTCTGGCTGCGCTGGAATCCGGCGTATCATCTTCAGGAGGCTAACGCATGAACACTGCCCGTCTCAACCCAGGTATCCCGCTGCTGCTGAACGGGGTGACGAAACGCTATGGCGACAACACCATTCTTAACGAGCTGGATCTGCATATTCCCAGCGGCCAGTTTGTGGCGGTGGTGGGTCGCAGCGGCGGCGGCAAAAGTACCCTGCTGCGCCTGCTGGCAGGTCTGGAAAAACCAAACGCCGGCGAACTGCTGGCTGGCGCGACGCCCCTGGCGGCGATCCAGGACGACACCCGGATGATGTTTCAGGATGCGCGCCTGCTGCCGTGGAAAACAGTGATTGATAACGTGGGGCTGGGGCTAAAAGGCGCCTGGCGCGACGCCGCCCTGCAGGCGTTGGCCAGCGTCGGACTTGAAAGCCGCGCACAGGAGTGGCCGGCCGCGCTGTCGGGTGGGCAGAAGCAGCGCGTTGCGCTGGCCCGCGCCCTGATCCATCGCCCGCGCCTGCTGCTGCTGGACGAACCGCTGGGGGCGCTGGATGCCCTCACCCGTCTGGAGATGCAGGAGCTGATCGTCTCCCTGTGGCAGGAGCATGGCTTTACGGTCCTGCTGGTCACGCACGACGTCAGTGAAGCGGTGGCCATGGCCGATCGGGTGCTGTTAATTGAAGAGAAGAAGATTGGCCTCGATTTAAGCGTGGATATCCCGCGACCGCGGCGCACCGGTTCGGCGAAGCTGGCCGAGCTGGAGGCTGAAGTACTGGATCGGGTGATGAAACGCGGCGACAGCGAGCGTGCGCCGCGTTTGTTTAGTCATGGCTGACCGGCGTAACTGTCCGCTGTCTGAACGGGGGCATATCGTCATCCGACATGTCCCCGGCTCGCGCGTTGCACAGCCGGGCTACCAACGCCAAATCAGCCGTGTATTCCAGGTCGGGTAAGCATCGCGCCGCCCGACAACATTACCACGCTAACGGGTAACCCGGACAGGGCGCAAGGCGCGCCGCAATCCGGGGTTATGGCACCGTTACGCCAGCGCCTTACTGATTTTCTCGAACAGGTCGCCAGAGAGATTTTCCAGCCCCTTCAGCTGCTCCAGCGCGGCGCGCATCAGCGCCTGTCGCTTCTCATCATAACGCTTCAGACGAATCAACGGCTCAATCAGGCGCGACGCCACCTGCGGGTTACGCTGGTTAAGCTCGGTCAGCATCTCCACCAGGAACTGATAGCCGCTGCCATCTTCAGCATGGAACGCCGCCGGGTTGCTGCTGGCGAAAGCGCCGATTAACGAGCGCACACGGTTCGGGTTGCTCATGCTGAACGAACGGTGGTTCAGCAGACCGCGCACGGTTTCCACCACGTTGGCTGCCGGGCTGGTGGACTGCAGGATAAACCACTTATCCATCACCAGACCGTCCTGATGCCATTTGTCATCGTACTCCTGCATCAGCGCATCGCGGCACGGCAACTCAGCGGCAACCGCCGCCGACAGGGCGGCCAGCGCGTCGGTCATGTTATCTGCCTGGTGATACTGCGTCGCCACCAGCTTATCGCCCAGCGTCGGTTCCGCAAACGCCAGATAGCGCAGGCAGGTATTGCGCAGAGCACGTTTACCAATATCGGCGTGCTCCACCCGATAGCTGTCGAGCTTATTGGCGTTATAAACCGCGAGGAATTCGTCCGCCAGTTCGTTCGCCAGGGTGCGGGTGAGCGCTTCGCGCACGGCGGCGATGGCGATCGGATCGATAATCGCGAACATCTCGGCGATTTCGTTGGCTGACGGCAGGGTTAAGATCTCAGCGGCCAGCGCCGGATCAATCTTCTCATCCAGCAGGATGGCGCGGAAGGCATCCGCTACGTGCACCGGCAGCGACAGCGGCTGCCCCTGCTGATGGCGGTTGACGTTCAGCTTGATGTAAGTCGCCAGCAGGCTCTGCGCCGCATCCCAGCGCGAGAAATCATTCCGCGCGTGACGCATCAGGAAGGTCAGCTGCTGATCGCTCCACTTGTATTCCAGTTTCACAGGCGCTGAAAATTCGCACAGCAGCGCCGGCATCGGCTGGAAATAAACGTTATCGAAGACAAACGTCTGCTCGGCCTGGGTCACATTAAGCACCGGGTGTACCGGGTGACCGCCCTTCTGCAGGGGGATCACCTTGCCCTCGTTATCGTACAGCTCAATGGCAAACGGGATATGCAGCGGCTGCTTCTCGGCCTGCTCGGCGGTCGGCGGCGTACGCTGGCTGATGGTCAACGTATACTGCTCGGTCTCCGGATTATAGTCGTCATGCACGGTGACGATTGGCGTACCGGACTGGCTGTACCAGAGGCGGAAGTGCGACAGGTCGACGTTAGAGGCATCTTCCATCGCCTGCACGAAATCGTCGCAGGTGGCGGCGCTGCCGTCATGGCGTTCAAAGTACAGCTGCATCCCTTTCTGGAAGTTTTCTTCACCCAGCAGGGTGTGCAACATGCGGATCACTTCGGCACCCTTTTCATAGACCGTCAGGGTGTAGAAGTTGTTCATCTCGATAACCATATCCGGACGGATCGGGTGCGCCATCGGGCTGGCGTCTTCGGCAAACTGCAGCCCGCGCATGGTGCGCACGTTGTTGATGCGGTTCACCGCCCGTGAGCCGAGGTCGGAACTGAACTCCTGATCGCGGAACACGGTCAGCCCCTCTTTCAGGCTGAGCTGGAACCAGTCACGACAGGTGACGCGGTTGCCGGTCCAGTTATGGAAATATTCATGACCAATCACGCGCTCAATATCGAGGTAGTCTTTATCGGTGGCGGTATCGGTACGGGCCAGAACATATTTGGAGTTAAAGACGTTGAGTCCTTTGTTCTCCATGGCACCCATATTAAAGAAGTCGACGGCGACAATCATATAGATATCGAGGTCGTACTCGAGGCCAAAGCGCTCCTCATCCCACTTCATAGAGTTTTTCAGCGAGGTCATCGCCCAGGGCGCGCGATCGAGGTTGCCGCGATCGACGTACAGCTCCAGCGCCACTTCGCGGCCAGAGCGGGTGCGGAATGAATCGCGCAGGACGTCAAAATCACCGGCCACCAGCGCAAACAGGTAGCACGGCTTCGGGAACGGATCCTGCCACTGTACCCAGTGACGACCGTTCTCCAGCTCCCCTTCCGCCATACGGTTGCCGTTGGAAAGCAGGAACGGGTATTTCGCTTTATCGGCGATAATTTTGGTGGTAAAGCGCGCCAGCACATCCGGACGGTCCAGATACCAGGTGATATGGCGGAAACCTTCCGCTTCGCACTGGGTGCACAGCGCTTCGCCTGACTGATACAGGCCTTCCAGCGCGGTGTTCGCCGCCGGGCTGATCTCATTGACGATGGTCAGGGTGAAATGCTCCGGCAGGCCGCCGATCACCAGCTGATTGTTTTCTTCTTTATAGTCACTCCACGGCTGGCCGTTCACCTGCAGAGCGATCAGGGTCAGATCTTCGCCGTCCAGGCGCAATGGCACATCAGACGCAGCCGCGTGGCGGGAGACCTTGCTCTCGGCCGTAACAACGGTTTTTGCGGCATCCAGGTCAAAGGTCAAATCGATATCGCTAATCAGATACTCCGGCGCACGATAGTCGTGGCGGTATTTGGCTTGGGGCTGTTGTGTCATAAAAAACCTTTAGCATCTTCGGTAAAGTGTCGTCCCAGTCTATTCCTGTTGTGTCAATCGCGCTATGCAGAATCTTCATCTTTTCAACGTGAAACACGGAAATCGCTACATTTTGTTAACACTCGCGGCACGAAATGCCCTCGACCCGACGCAAAGCTTGTGGTGTGATCCATGTTCAATATATTAAACTAGGCCTCGCAAATGACCGTCAGCGTCACCATTGCTCGCCATCGCGGGACAGAGTCGGGTAATAAAGGTATACTCCGCCTCCATTTTCCGCGTTGGTTTCGATGGAACGCTCCAGTGAGAGGATGCTACTGCGCACCATGACACAATTCACTTCTCCTGTACTGCACTCGCTGCTTGATACGGATGCCTATAAGCTGCACATGCAGCAGGCTGTCTTCCACCGCTACGGCGATGTGCATGTAGCGGCGGAGTTTCGCTGCCGCGGAGACGACCTGCTCGGCATCTATGCCGACGCGATCCGCGAGCAGGTGGAGTCCATGCGCGACCTGAGGCTGCGGGATGATGAATATCGCTGGCTGTCCACCCTTCCCTTTTTTCGCCAGGATTACCTCAACTGGCTGCGCGATTTTCGCTATGACCCGAGCCAGGTCACGGTCAGCAATGACAATGGTAAGCTGAACATTCGCCTTACCGGCCCATGGCGGGAAGCCATCATGTGGGAAGTCCCGCTGCTGGCGGTGATAAGCGAGTTGGTCCATCGCTATCGTTCACCAGAGATGGGCGTCGATCAGGCGCTCAACACGCTGGAACATAAGCTAGGCGACTTCGCCACCATGACCGCTGACCTCGACATGAGCGCCTTCCGTCTGATGGACTTCGGCACCCGCCGTCGTTTCTCACGCGAGGTGCAGGAAGGTATTGTGCGGCGTCTGCAGCAGGAACCATGGTTTGTCGGCACCAGCAATTACGATCTGGCGCGCCGTCTGAATTTAACCCCGATGGGTACCCAGGCCCATGAGTGGTTCCAGGCCCACCAGCAGATCAGCCCCAGCCTTGCCAGCAGCCAGCGGGCGGCCCTTGCCGCCTGGCTGGAAGAGTATCCCGACCAGCTGGGCATCGCGCTGACCGACTGCATCACTATGGATGCGTTCCTGCGCGATTTCGGTCCGGAATTCGCCACCCGCTATCAGGGGTTGCGCCACGATTCCGGCGACCCGGTGGAATGGGGAGAAAAAGCTATCGCCCATTATCAGAAGCTGGGTATCGATCCGCTGAGCAAAGTGCTGGTCTTCTCCGATAATCTCGACCTGGCCAAAGCCGTCGATCTGTATCGCCACTTCGCCTCGCGGGTGAAGCTCAGCTTTGGGATCGGCACCCGTTTAACCTGCGATCTGCCGCAGGTTAAACCGCTCAATATCGTGATTAAGCTGGTGGAATGTAACGGCAAGCCGGTGGCGAAACTCTCCGACAGCCCGGGGAAAACCATCTGCCACGATAAGGCCTTCGTCCGCGCCCTGCGCGAAGCGTTCGACCTGCCGCCGATTAAAAAGGCAAGCTAAAAAACTTGGCCCGACGGCATTCTGCTATCGGGCCAATCAATATCACTCCTGCGGCAGACGGGTTCTGACGACCTCGGCAAAATACTCCGCGCCAGTTAGCAATATCTCATCATTAAAGTCGTAGCAGGCATTATGCAACGGTGTATTGCCCTGAGCATCTGAACTATCGCCGTTGCCTAAAAAGATGAAACAGCCGGGGATTTTTTGCAGAAAAGCGCCAAAATCTTCCGAAATCATCATCTGTGCGACGTTGCCGTCCACCTTCTCAGCCCCTACCACGTTAATCGCAGCGGTGACCGCTACATCAACGCATTGCTGCCAGTTCACCGTTGGCGCAAATTCATGGGTATAGCTGAACTGGCACGTCGCACCGTGCATCGCGCAAATCGCTTCGCTAATGGTACGCATTCGTTCTTCGAGCAGCATCTGCACCTCCGGTGCAAAGCTGCGCGTATCCCCTTTGATTTCGACGTGCGTCGGAATCGCATTGCGGATGCCATCGGTGTGCAGTTCAGTACAGGAAATGACCGCTGGCACGTTCGGATCAACATTTCGCGAAACAATTGTCTGCAAAGCCAGGATGATTTCCGCCGCAATGACCAGCGGATCTTTCGCCATATGCGGCCGCGCCGCATGCGCTCCCTGCCCTTTAATACGAATAATAAAGTTATCTTCACTGGCCATAATGCCACCGACTCGCGTGGCGATAGTCCCGGCTTTCATACCCGGCATATTATGCAGACCGTAGATTTCCTCTATGCCAAAGCGTTCAATAACGCCATCGTCCATCATCGCTCTGGCGCCATAGCCAGGTTCCTCAGCAGGCTGAAAAACAAAGCAGACCGTGCCGTTAAAATTCTGCCGCTGCAATAGCAACTGCGCCGCGCCCAGCGCAATGCAGGTATGACCATCATGTCCGCAGCCGTGCATCCGCTCGGCGGTCATGGAGCGGTAAGACCAGTCTCCCTGTTCGGTCAATTGAATGGCATCGATATCGGCACGAATAGCGATAACGCCCTTCCCGTCGCCGCATTTCAATCTCCCCACCACCCCGGTTTTGCCAATATCGCGGTGCACCTCAATGCCCATAGCTTCGAGCTTTTCGGCAATAAACCGTGAAGTATTCTGCTCCTCGAAGGCGCTTTCCGGATGGGCATGCAAATAGTGACGCCAGGCGATAAGCTGCTGCTTTAGCTGTTGCTGATTCATTCTCTGCTCCTGTAAACATTAGTCCATACGCTGGGCGCGCTGTAAAACCACCTGCAGCAGCACATTGGCGCCAGCAATCAGATCTTTGGCTGCGCTATGTTCTTTGACGTTATGGCTAATGCCATCGACGCAGGGGACAAAAATCATCCCGGCGGGACATACCGACGCCATAAATTGTGCATCGTGTCCGGCGCCGCTTGGCAAACGTCGGTAACTGAGCGCCTGACGCTCCGCCTCGGCTTCCACCGCATTGACGATCTCATCGGCAAAAATGACCGGATTAAAGCGCACCAGTGAGCGGCTGGTTATCTCCACGCCCTCTTCCTGCGACGTTTTCGCGACAAATTCGGCTAATTGCTGCTCCGCCAGACATAAGATCGCATTATCGGTATTGCGGAGATCCACTGACATGACGACATGGTTGGGAATGACGTTGATCAGATTAGGCTTCACGCTGAAATGTCCAACGGTAGCTACCTGATTACCACTAAGGCTTAGCGCCAGCTCACGGGCAAAAACAGCGATTTTCGCAGCCGCCAGCCCGGCATCACGTCTCATGGACATTGGGGTAGTACCCGCATGATTCGATACGCCTCTCAGGGTAAATTCCTGCCACGAAATACCCTGTACGCCGGTAACCACGCCAATATCAATCTGCTCTTTATCAAGAATTGGTCCCTGTTCGATATGCAGCTCAACGTAGCTATCTACCGCCATATCTCCCGGCTGACGTTCGCCTTTATAACCAATGTTACGCAGCGCTTCATCGAGCGTGATACCGTCGAGATCTTTTGCCGCGAGCGCCCCAGTAACCTTCAGTGTAGGATGGCGTACCCACCGCACCATCGGAACCGCGATGCATACTGCCCACGTAGCGAGCGCCTGCGCCAACGGATACTCGCCGGCAAACACCACGCTGCCCATCATATCGGGCTGAAATCGCACCCCCTCCTCGTTAGTAAAGAAGGTTACCGCCAACGGTCGTCGGGTGCGGATCCCGGCATCCTGGAGGGTGGCAATCACCTCAAGGCCGGCCATAACGCCGTAGTTGCCATCGTATAACCCACCGGTGGCGACGGTATCGATATGTGACCCCATCGGCAACGTCTCCTCGCCGTGATAAACGCCGGTGACATTACCGATAGCATCAATTGACACGCTCAGGCCCAGCGCCTTCATGCGGGCTACAACAAAATCCCTGCCGGCTTTATCTTCGGCAGTCGCTGCCAGGCGGCATACACCGCCGCCTGGCAGCGCACCATGTTCGCCAAGTGCATACAGGGAATCGATAAGCCGTTGGCCGTTAATCTGCAGATAATGACTCATATAACATCTCGCTAATAATGGTGGTTATTGGAACATGCCGTAAAAAATGGCAGATACGGTGATAAGACCGATCAGGGTGACGAATACGTTGCTCGCTTTACCGCGCCAGGGGGCAAGCACCGGTAATTTATGAATGGCGTACATAGGCAACAGCAGCAGAATTGCCGCCCCGGTGGGACCGCTGATGCATTCGATAATACCGAGGATACTGGGGTTCTTGTACGCGGCGAACCAGCAGGTAAGCACCATAAACACCAGGATGACCGCGTCGACGAGGCGAATACCTGGTTTTTTACCGCGTGCGGCGGCGGCCTCCAGAATCAGGTCGCGCAGCGATTCATAGGCGCCGATGTAGTGGCCAAGAAATGATTTAGTAATAGCGACAAAGGCGATAATCGGCGATAGCCAGGCAATAATCGGTGTATCGTACTGATTGGCCAGATAGGACAAAATCGACAGATTCTGGGCTTTGGCTTCCGCCAGTTGCTGCGGCGACAGGCTTAACACGCAGCTGAGAACAAAAAACAGCACCACCACCGTCATGAGCAGGATACCGTAGCGCTGGATCTGCGCACATTTACCCTCAGCGAGCGCCAGACCGTAACGCTGCTTCTGGCGCACCACCATCGGCGAAATGATGGGATAGTGGTTAAACGACATCACCAGTACCGGGAAGGTCATCCACAGGGATAACATGATCCCCTGCCCATCGCCCGTGGCGCTGAAGCTTACGGTTTGCAAAATTGCGCCGTTCCAGTGCGGAATCAGAAAAAGTGCCATAAAAATAAGCGAGATGATGAAGGGATAAACCAGGGTGCTCATCACCCGCATTATCAAACGCTGTCCGAAACGGACGATAAACATCAGCCCGAGGATCAGAACGATGGCCACCAGCGACCGGGGAGGCTCGGCCATTGCCAACTGGTGGGTGATAAAGCTCTGCGCGGTGTTGGTGATAGCCACCGCATACATAATCAGAATGGTATAGACGGCGAAGAAATAGATGACGGTAAATACTTTTCCCGCCAGCGCGCCAAAATGCTCGCCAATAACATCGGTAATACTGCTTTCCGGCGTATTGGAAGAGTAAATGAATCTCGCCAGACCGCGGTGAGCCAGATAAGTAATAGGAAAAGCGAGGACAAAAACAATCAGCAGCGGCCAGAAGCCGCCAATTCCGGCATTAATCGGCAGAAACAGCACCCCGGCCCCAATGGCGGTACCGAACAGGCCAAGGACCCAAACGGTATCTTCGCTATGCCACTTTGCGGGATCGGAATATCCTTTATTGATAATTATATTTTCAGTATTCATCGGTCAGGTTCTCTCTATGCATGACGCGAAAGCGCGTATGTTTTCGTTATGAGTCAGAACGCTTGTCATACCGAGGGCTTGTAGGGTAGGTAAGATGGCCCCCTTGTTATTGTCGATAGCGCTCAACCATTACGGCCAAACCAGACGATGTCTTCATAGACATCGGGTGATGTATCTCCTTCCGTGCTGATTAACAGAACCTGTGCATCGGCATTCAGGCGCAGCGATTCGGCAAGCTCGCGATACGCCGGTTGAGTCATCAGCGCATAAAGCACTCCTGTGCCAATAGCGCCGGATTCCCCGGAGACAAAAGGTTCGTCAGTACCTGGTCGCGGAGCGGCCAACAGGCGCATGCCATTGGCGGCCAGACAATCGTCGGCGGAAATAAAACAGGTGGCATGGTCGCGGAGCATTGGCCAGCTGGTGATGTTAGGTTCACCACAGGCAAGCCCGGCCATCAGAGTTGACATATCCCCGCCGACGCTGTGCGGCAGTCCGTCATTAATGGTTGCCGAGCGATACAGGCAGTTCGCCTTGTGCGGCTCAACGATGATGATGGTGGGAGCCTGCTGCTGCATCTTTTCGATGAAATATCCCATGATGCTACCGGCAAACGACCCGACCCCGGCTTGTAAAAACAGATGCGTCGGCATCGGCGCTCCGCTTTCTGCCAGATGCTGCCAGATTTCAACAGCGAGGGTCATATAGCCTTGCATGATCCATGTGGGGATCTGCTCGTAGCCCTGCCAGGCGGTATCCTGGAGTAGAACCCATCCCTGCTCGCGCGCGGTTTTGGCCGCCAGCCGAACTGTGTCGTCGTAGTTCAGTTCAGTAATCGTGCATTCGGCGCCATGCCGGCGAATATTCTGCGCGCGTACCGGCGACGAGCCCTTTGGCATATACACCACCGCACGCAGCTCAAGCTGCTCAGCCGCCCACGCCACGCCACGTCCGTGGTTACCGTCGGTAGCAGTCACAAATACGATGTCCTTGATACGCGCCTTAATCACTGGTGAATTAAGCTCGGCAAAGCTCAACGTATTAATATCTCGCTCAAGCAGAGCGGCGAGATATTTCCCCATCGCATAAGATCCGCCTAATCCTTTAAACGCATTCAAACCGAATCGCTGCGCTTCATCTTTTATATGGATCGATCCCAGCCCCAGCCGCTGGCTTAAAAATTCCAGCTTACGCAGCGGCGTGACCCGGTAATCAGGAAATTTTTGATGGAATGCCAGCACTTCGTTCCCCACGCTTTCATTCAGCAGACTCAAGTCTGCTCCCTGGCCATAGGGCTGCCGCCGGGCGTTAAGTTGATATTTAATTGTGTCCACTATTCAGGCACCTCTATTTTCATATCGTCCTGCGACGATAACGTTATTTGCGACCATTCCGCCTAAACGACGGGTGCACGGATCCGTGCGGCCTGGGACAGGACGGTCGCTTTAAATTGGTTAAGTCAGAATGTGAGAGGCTTTTTGTCGCGATATACCGCTTTCCCACTGCCTGTGATGGTACACTGCGCCCGGCGGTTAATTGGCGCAAAGTTGCCCATCGCGCCGCAATTTTCACTCTGTTTTATCATTCTCACGCAACAACGTTGCATTAGTGAGGTTGATCACAGGCTTGCAGGACGAGATATATGATGAAACTTGACGCATGGGATAAAAAAATTCTTACGCTCTTGCAGCGTAATAATCGCTTGTCGCAACGGGAGATCGCCGATCGGATCAGCCTGTCTCCTTCGGCAGTCAATCGGCGTATCGCTGCACTGGAGGATGCAGGGGTGATTAAAGGCAGTGTTAGCTTAGTGGACGCCAGTAAAGTGGGAAGACCAATCACCATTATGGTGCAGGTGACCATTGAGAATGAACGTCTCGATCTGCTTGAGGAGGATAAACAGCGTTTCGTAACCTGTCCGCAAGTGCAGCAGGTCTACTATGTCACTGGCGACTTCGATTTCCTGCTCGTGATCAACGTCCGTGATATGGCGGAATACGAAGCGCTAACCCGTGAACTCTTTTTTGCCTCGGGAAATATCAAGTCTTTCCGGACCATCGTGTCGATGCAAAATGCGAAGCAGGAAATGACAGTCATTATCGAGTAAGTCGTGTAAAAGTCGAAATGGGGAGCCAAAGAACGCCCCGGAGGTGTATTTATTTCCGAAATCCACCCTTCCCTGTGCGAAATCTACTTGTCTGATGGAAGATGACAGGTAACATAGATATCCCCCCGCTGTTGGGGGAAGAGACTTTTTTATTGGACTACATAGAGAGATTATTATGAGCGTTGTGCCTGTAGCCGACGTACTCCAGGGCCGCGTAGCCGTTGAC
>OHDD01001008.1_pt1 | contig 12920 bp, 9 predicted proteins | sample 1566941 | NCBI WGS metagenome assembly OHDD01 (sample SAMEA3879580, study PRJEB24766) | human gut metagenome | biome: human-associated habitat; feature: feces | place: USA | collected 1985/1987 | reverse complement strand
CGGCGGGCAGCCTGCCACCCGGGCAAAGCGGCCGTCGGAATCCAGCTCAAACAGCTTGCCGCCCACCCATGCGTCCACCGAGTCGGCAGAGACGTAGATGGGGATATCGCCCAGGATCTGCACGCCCTTCTCGTTGGCGTAGGCTTTGACGGCCTGCCACTGGACGCTGAACTTGTACTGCACGAACTTCCAGAAGCCGATCTCTTCTTCATTTTCGGCGGCAAAGGCAGCCAGTGCGGCCTTGTCGCGGCGGCGGTAGGGCGCGTCCCACTCCACCCAGTTCTTCATCTTGTTGGCGACTTTCAGCGCCATGTACAGGGCATAGTCGTCCAGCCAATCCTCGTTGGCAAGGGTAAAGGCGTAGTAGTCGTCAGGGTAGTAGTAAGCACAGCCGTGCAGCCCGGCGCACTGGCTGCGCCATGCGGCGTAGGCCTTGCGCAGTACCGCAAAGCGGCTGACGTACAAAGTGCCGTAGTCCACTTCCAGCGGGTCTTTGCCCCAGCTTTCTGCCTTGAGGTCTGCGGCGGTCAGCAGACCCTCTTTTTCCAGCGTTTCCAAATCCACAAAATAGGGGTTGCCCGCAAAGGCAGAGCAGCTCTGGTAGGGGCTGTCGCCGTAGCCGGTGGGGCTGAGCGGCAGCAGCTGCCAGATCGTTTGTCCTGCCGCAGACAGGAAATCCACAAATTGAAATGCCGCCTTGCCAAAGCAGCCGATCCCGTAAGGGCCGGGCAGACTGGATACCGGCATCAGAATACCACTTTCACGCATGATCCGTTACCTTCCTCGCTGTCAATTTTCGGGAATATTCGTTGATTCCTATCATAACATAACTGTAAACTATTTTCCACAGGCAAAAATCGTGGTATACTGGTTTTTATGGGATACCCCCTCAGCTTCGCTGCGCTCAGCAGCTCCCCCAAGGGGGCGCCTTTGGCATGGTTGGAAAGTTTGTGGTTTGACCGGAAAGTTCCTGCCTGCTTTCAGCGTGCAAAGACGCTCCGCTGGGCCAGAGGTAGGGAGGGGTGTTCCGACTCCCCCCTCCCTACCTCTGGACTCCACCCACCCCGCAACGGGTCAAGGGCTACACGCCCTTAACAATCCTAAAGAAGAAGTCGAAGCACAAAAAAGCTAGCGCTGCGCCAGTCGGCGCTATCGCTTTAACGCTTTTTTCGCTTCTCCATCTATAGCCCCTCAGTCGCTGCGCGACTGAGGGGGTTCTTCCCAAAATCGTCAGATGACTTTTCTCCCGCGTTTTTGCCAAAAGCCGCTTTGACGGCTGATTTTGGGCAAAATTCGCCCGGATTTGGGCAGAGTGCATGATGTATCCCAGAGTTTTTGCACAAAAAGTAGGACATACCCGTGACAACTTGCAAAGAGACGTCTGCGGATTTACAATAAAACCACAAAAGGTCCAGCAGAAAAAGGACGAAAGCAAGCAGTATTTGGAGGTAATGAATATGGAGTTGCGTTCACAGGAAGTCCGCACTTTAGCACCCGAGAACGACCCCCTGAAGATGGGTATGGGCTGGAAGGTCGAGGACCTTGCAAAGCCCCAGATCATGGTGGAGAGCACCTTCGGCGACAGCCATCCCGGCAGTGCCCATCTGGATCAGTTCGTCAAGGAGGCCGTGCAGGCGGTCAACGACAACGGCGGCAAGGCTGCCCGCTATTTTGCCACTGATATGTGCGACGGCATCGCACAGGGTCATGACGGCATCAACTACTCTCTGCCCCACCGCGACGCCATCGTGAATCTGGTGGAAGCACAGGCCAACGCCAGCGTCTATGACGGCGGTGTGTTCATCGCCAGCTGCGACAAGTCCGTGCCCGCCATGCTGATGAGCATCGGCCGTTTGAAGGACATGAGTGCCATCGTGGTCACCGGCGGCGTCATGGAAGCCCACACCCTGCCCAAGGAGTATGTGGTCAACGACCCCGCCTGCGCCATCAACGAGCTGCTGACGCTGGAGCAGATCGGCAAGTTTGACGCATGGGAAAAGACCGGCGTCATCCCCAACAGCCAGCTGGACTACTACAAGCACAACGCCTGCCCCAGCTGCGGTGCCTGCTCCTTTATGGGCACCGCCTCCACCATGCAGATCATGGCAGAAGCACTGGGTCTGATGCTGCCGGGCACCGCCCTGATGCCCGCCACCGCCCCGGAACTGAAGCAGGCCGCCTACGATGCCGGCAAGCAGCTGATGGAACTGGTCAAGAAGGGCATCACCGCCAAGGATATCGTGACCAAGAAGAGCTTTGAGAACGCTATCATGGTGCACGCCGCCATTTCCGGCTCTACCAACGCCACCATGCACCTGCCCGCCATCGCGCATGAGTTCGGCATTGAGATCGACGCCGACACCTTCGACCGGATGCACCGCGGCGCACACTACCTGCTGAACATCCGTCCCTCCGGCGATTGGCCCGCACAGTACTTCTACTACGCAGGCGGCGTGCCCCGGGTGATGGAGGAGATCAAGTCCATGCTGCATCTGGACGTGATGACCGTCACCGGCAAGACGCTGGGCGAGAATCTGGAGGAGCTGAAGAAGAACGGCTTCTACCAGCACTGCGACGCCATTCTGGCGGAAAAGACCGCCGGTTTTGCCCGCCCGGTCAGCCGCGAGGACATCATCCACAGCTTCGACAACGCCAAGGGTACGGACGGCAGCATCGCCATCCTGAAGGGCAACCTTGCCCCGGAAGGCTGCGTCATCAAGCACACCGCCTGCCCCAAGAATATGTTTGAAGCTACCCTGCGCGCCAAGCCCTACGACAGTGAGGAGGCGTGCATCTCCGCTGTGCTGCACGGTGAGGTGAAGCCCGGCGACGCCATCTTCATCCGGTACGAGGGCCCGCGCGGCAGCGGTATGCCCGAGATGTTCTACACGGGCGAAGCCATCTGCGCCGACCCGAAGCTGGCTTCCAGCGTAGCGCTGATTACCGACGGACGCTTCTCCGGCGCAAGCCGCGGCCCGGTCATCGGCCATGTCAGCCCGGAGGCTGCCGTGGGCGGCCCCATCGCACTGGTAGAGCCAGACGACCTGATCCAGATCGACGTGCATAACCGCAAGCTGGCTATCGTGGGCGTGAAGGGCGAGCCCAAGACTCCCGAGGAGATGGACGCCATCCTTGCCGAGCGCCGCGCCAACTGGAAGCCCAAGGCTCCCAAGTACACCAAGGGTCTGCTGAAGCTCTACTCTCAGCACGCTGTCAGCCCCATGAAGGGTGCATACATGGAGTAAACCGCTCCACACAAACAACAGAAAGTAAACTGTCCGGCGGGTTTTTCCGGACGGCTTGGATAAGTGCAACCAAAAATCACGAAACGGAGGAAATTTCTATGACAGCAGTTGCAACGCCCGATGCGGCACGGCTGGTTTTTGCTGCCGTGGCAGGCCTGATCCTATTGCTCGTTCTCATTATCAAGTTCAAGGTACACGCCATGATCTCCATCCTGATCGGTGCGGTGGGCATCGGCCTGATGGCCGGTATGCCCCTGTCCGACATCATCGGCTCGGTGAACGAGGGCATCGGCAATACCTTAAAGGGCATCGCCCTTCTTGTGGGTCTGGGCTCCATGTTCGGCGCCATTCTGGAAGAATCCGGCGGCGCACAGACCTTGGCTGTGACCATGGTGCGGAAGTTTGGTGACGAAAAGGCCGCGTGGGCACTGGGCATCACGGGTCTGGTGGTGGCCATGCCGGTGTTCTTTGACGCTGGTCTGATCATCCTCATCCCGCTGGCCTTCTCTCTGGCAAAGCGCACCAAGCGCTCCGTGCTGTACTACGTCATCCCCCTGCTGGCCGGTCTGGCGGTCGGCCACGCCTTCATCCCGCCCACGCCGGGTCCCGTGCTGGTGGCTACCATGCTGGGCGTTGACCTTGGCTGGGTCATCCTCGTCGGCATCTTCTGCGGCATCTTTGCCATGATTGCCGCCGGTCCCATCTGGGGCAGCATCTGCGGCAAAAAGTACATGGTTGAAGTCCCCGAGCACATTGCACAGCAGGCAGACATTGACGAGAGCAAGCTGCCCAAGTTCGGCACCATCGTGGGCATCATCATGATCCCGCTGCTGCTCATCATTGCAAACTCTGTGGCAAAGGTAGTGCCCGCACTGGCAGGCATCCAGCCCGTTCTGGCCTTCCTCGGCGAGCCCTTCATGGCGCTGCTGCTGGCTACCATCGCTGCTATGTACCTGCTGGGCACCCGCCACGGCTACACTAACGCCCAGCTGGAAAAGATCATGACCAAGTCTCTGGAGCCCACCGGTATGATCCTGCTGGTCACTGCCTGCGGCGGCGTGCTGCGCTATATGCTGCAGAACTCCGGTCTGGGCGATGTCATCGGCAACGCCGTGGCAAACGCCAGCCTGCCGCTGGTGCTGGTGGCCTTCATCGTGGCTGCTCTGGTGCGTATCTCGGTGGGTTCCGCTACCGTGGCTATGACCATGGCCGCAGGCATCATCTCCGCCATGCCCGGCCTCAGCGCGCTGAGCCCGCTGTACCTTGCCTGTGTCACCGCTGCCATTGCAGGCGGCTCCACCGTCTGCTCCCACTTCAACGACTCCGGCTTCTGGCTGGTGAAGAGCCTTGTGGGTATGGACGAAAAGACCACCCTCAAGACCTGGACCATCATGGAAACGCTGGTCGGCGGCGTGGGCTTCCTGGTAGCACTCGTTATTTCCTTCTTTGCCTGAGCGCCTGTCCGGGGCCTGCACCTTGGGATAAGCGTTGGGAGATCTCCTTATTCATTTACCTCGTTACCTCCTTCAAAAACAGCCGCTCCGGGTGCGCCCGGAGCGGCTGTTTTGTGTCCAGAAAAAACTGGGAGAGATAAAAAACGGAACGGCTGCAGACGTTCCGTTTTTTATGGGATCAATGCTTTTATCCTCTCTCCGTAAACCTCGGTGAACACCCGGCGCAGGGTGGCAATCTCCGGGCGGGGATCGTCCCGCAAGGTCAGCAGAACGGTGTCCGGCAGGGGCAGCCATACCTGCCGGTACCACGCTGCCGGGTAGGCAGGGTATCGCATGGGGAACAAAAACATCCCGCGCCCGGCCAGCAGCTCGGTGTAGACATGGGCGTAGTTTTCCACGCTGCGCCATTCCATGGTGGAAAACGGCATTCCGGGCTGGACGCCTGCATAGTCCACAATCTCCTGATACAGCGGCTCGTAGTACACCCGCTGTCCTGCAAGGTCTGCCAGCTGCAGGCTCTCGCGGGGGTAAAGCGGATGTTCCGGCGCGAGCGCCAGATAAAAGGTGTTGTGCATGATGGGGGTACGCTCCACCTCCGGCTGCGCCGACCCGAAGGGCAGGACCACGGCGGCGTCCGCCTCGGTGCAGAGCATCAGATGGGCGTTCATCCGCGGCGGGGCGGTGTCCACCCGGAACTCGTGCCCGGGCAGCACGGTGTGCAGCCGCTCCATCAGCACCGGGTAGATGGGGTCGTGCTGCAGCAGCACCGGCGGCAGGCGCAGGGTGAGGGTGTGCCCGGCAGAAAAGCCCTTCAGCGCGGTGCGGGCGTTCAGGATGCCCCGGTACAGCTGCTCTGCGTGAGGCACAAAGGCGCGGCCTGCCGCCGTCAGCACCACACGGGTGGTGCTGCGCTCGAACAGCGTCAGATCCAGCTCTTTTTCCAGACTGCGGATCTGGTAGCTGAGTGCGGGTTGGGTGCAGTACAGCTCCTTTGCGGCGGCGGTAAAGTTCAGTATGCGCTGCACGGTCAAAAAACACAGCAGCTGATGGTCGTTCATGGCTGGGGCTTCTCCTTTCTCTGATTTATATCATCAGTATACCATAGAACGCCGGAGTTATAAACGTTTTTTATCACGCTTGCAAAAATCTTTTGTTTCTCTTTTGGTTCGTTATATTTTATACTATCTGAGGACAGGGACAAAAAATCCCGCACACACGAAAAAAGAAGGAACACAAAAAAGGAGAAACAAGATGGAAAAGATCTCTCGTAAGGGCTTTCTGAAGGTTGCCGCTGCCGCCGCCATGAGCGGCGTCACCGCAGGCGCTCTGGCTGCCTGCAACGGCAGCAGCGCTTCTTCCGGCAGCGTAGCAGACGCTATCTACACCCCCGGCACCTACACCGGCACTGCTACCGGCATCGGCGAGGTGAAGGTGACCATGACCTTCAGCGCCACTGCTATCACCGATGTGGTGGTGGATACCTCCAACGAGACCGAGAGCATCGGCGGCGTGGCTGCCCCCACCCTGCAGGAGGCGCTGATGGAAGCACAGAATGCCGAAATCGACAACATCTCCGGCGCTACCGTCACCACCAACGCCGTCAAGAAAGCTGCCGCCAGCTGCATCGAGCAGGCCATGGGCGTAAAGACCGAGACCCCTGCCGCAGAGCAGACTGCTGATTCCGGCGAGGACTGGCTGGGTGAGGAGCCGGATGTGCAGGCTTCCGAGACGCAGGACTTTGATGTGGTCGTCATCGGTGCCGGTCTGTCCGGCATCTGCGCTGCCCGCGCCGCCGCCGAGGAGGGCGCAAAGGTCGCTATTGTGGAGAAGAGCGCCTCCTTCAACTGCCGCAGCGGCGAGTACGCTCTGCTGAACGGCAGCCTGAACAAGCGCTGGGGCCGCGAGAACATTGTGGACGAGGATGTGGTGGTCGACCGCCTGATGCGCGAGTGCACCTTCCGCAACAAGCGCCCCATCCTGAAAAAGTGGGCCAGCCATGCACACGAGGTCATGGATTGGTTCATCGAGGCTTATCCTGAGCTGACCATCTGCGACACCACCCGTCAGGTGGTCACGCAGGAGCAGTTCGACAAGGGCATTCTGGTGCCGCTGGCATGGCCGCAGCCCGAGCACTACGACTACCGCAACGAAGAGTTCCCCACCTTCCCCTCCAGCATGGAATTCCGCTCCTCCCGCAAGGATCAGCAGGGCTTTGTGGTGGAAGCCAACCTGAACAAGGCCATCGAGGCCGGTGCCAAGACCTTCTACGGCTGCTTTGGCACCAAGCTGCTCAAGGACGGCGACGGCCGCGTGACCGGCGTGATCATCCGCGATGCACAGAACGGCAATAAGTACATCCAGCTCAACGCTGCCAAGGGCGTGATCCTTGCCACCGGTGACAACTCCGGCGATGAGAAGATCATGAAGCACTTTGCCCCCGAGGTGGTGGAGAAGCAGATCATGAACATGGGTGCCATGGGTATGCTGGGCGTAGACGTGGAGGGCAACTCTGTGGAGACCGGCGACGGCCTGCGCATGGGCGCATGGATCGGCGCAAAGGTGCAGGATCACCACGCACCTATAACCCACCACATGGGCAGCGGTATGGGCATTACCCCCTTCCTGCAGCTCAACAAGCGCGGCGAGCGCTTTATGAACGAGTGCATCCCCGGCCAGCAGCTGGAAAACCAGATCGAGCTGCAGCCGGAGTGCACTTCCTTCCAGCTGTACGACGCCAAGTGGGGCGAGCAGATCCCCTATATGCCGGCCAACCACGGCGGCCTGTGCTATATCATCCCGGAGGACGAGGATGAGTCCAACCCCAACTACACGGACCGTCAGTACACCAAGATCAGCGCCAAGGCCGAGGCTTACCAGTTCAAGGCCGACACGCTGGAGGAGCTGCTGACCCAGTGCGGCTACGAGGGCGAGGCACTGGACACCGCACTGGCCTCTATCCGGCGCTGCTACAACGAGCTGGCCAAGGCCGGCTCCGTTCGCACTGGAAAATCCCCCGTACTACGCCTGCCAGTGGGGCACTACTGCCATGCTGGTCTGCGCGGGCGGTCTGGAGAGCGACGAGAACTGCCACACCTTCACCGAGGAAGACCCCGCCAGCCCCAAGCGCGACATCATCAAGGGCCTGTATGTCTGCGGCAACGTGCAGGGCAGCCGCTATGCGGTGGAGTACCCCATCTGCATGCGCGGCGTCAGCCACAGCCTGTGCGTCTACTACGGCTACATTGCAGGCAAGAACTGCGTGGCCGGTGTTTGATAAGCCCACCGCACAATAACTGAACCATCCCCCGCCCGGAGCAGTCTTTTTTCTTCCTGCTCCGGGCTTTTTTGCGCCTGCGTGACCCGGTCACGGAAAAGCGGGCTGCGTATGGGGTATACTGATGGTGTCAGTAAACATAACACCCATTCAGGAGGGAAAAAATATGGCAGTCATCAACATTACCAAGGAAAACTTTGCACAGGAAGTGCTCCACAGCGAAAAGCCCGTATTGCTGGACTTCTGGGCCAGCTGGTGCGGTCCCTGCCGGATGCTGAGCCCCGTGGTGGACGAAGTAGCCGAAGAGCGCACCGACGTGAAGGTGGGCAAGGTGAACGTGGACGAGCAGCCGGACTTGGCGGCGCAGTTCGGGGTAATGAGCATCCCCACCCTGCTGGTATTCGAGCAGGGCAAGCTGGTGCGTCAGGCCGTGGGCGCCCGCCCCAAGGCCGGTGTGCTGGAGCTGCTGGGCTAAATTATCGTTTTGAATGTGGAACAGCGGAACACCTGCGGGCGTCCCGCTGTCTCTTTTTTACGGAAATGGTTGGCATCAATTCAAAAAAATCATCCACGCTTCTACAAATGGAACCACAAAACCAAAGCAAAAGAAAAACAAAAGATCCAGCACAACTTTCATCCATCTGGCAGAGCGTGTGCCGAAAGACATGGCGTGAATGATAAAAAGATTGATCTCACCCCAGCGGCGATAATAGCCTGTCTGTTCAAAACTGTTCCAGATCTCCAGTGATAAAAATTCAATGCCAGCACACAACGGGAAAATGACGAGAGAATGCATCCAGCCGTCTGCCCGAAAAGAGCCATCGCCAAGACCATACCAGTGCACCGCAATGGTGCCGGGGCAAGCCAAAACACCCCACAAGGCAAGCGCAATGCTCAGCCCAAGCAGGGCGGTGCGCACGGAATGCCAATCTACGGTGTGCTGCCGGCGCAGCATGGTAAAGAAATCTTCCAGCTGGATGGTCGGTGCGGCATCGGCTTCTTCCGGGGCGCGGCAGTGCATAAGGTCGGCAAGGGTCAGCCCCAGAGCATCTGCCAGCGGTTCCAGCGTGTTGATATCCGGCAGACCGATGCCCCGCTCCCAGCGGCTGACAGCCTTGTCGGTAACGTGCAGCTGTTCCGCCAGTTCTGCCTGTGTCAGCCCCTGCGCTTTGCGCATCCGGCTCAGATAATTTCCGAAAGTTCTGGCATCCATTTTATCAACTCCCTTGGAAAAAGCATAGCATAAGGCAGCATAAAACGCAATCGACGCTCTGTTTACCCGGGCAAAAAGTGTTTGGATAGCTTGAATGCAAACAGCAAAGCGCCCGCCCTATGGTTCGAGCCGAACCACGGGGCGGGCGCTTATTTTATATGGAGTTCAGAAGAAAAATGCGGGATTCAGCTTACAGCTGGGGGCCTGCGGAGACCAGAGCCTTGCCGTGCTCGTTGCCCTCGTACTTGGCGAAGTTCTTCACGAAGCGGCCGGCCAGATCCTTTGCCTTCTCTTCCCACTGAGCGGCATCTGCGTAGGTGTCGCGGGGATCGAGGATGGCGGGGTCAACACCGGGCAGAGCGGTGGGAACCTCAAAGTCGAAGTAGGGGATCTTCTTGGTGGGAGCCTCGTTGATAGCACCGCTCAGGATTGCATCGATGATGCCGCGGGTATCCTTGATGGAGATGCGCTTGCCGGTGCCGTTCCAGCCGGTGTTGACCAGATAAGCCTTGGCGCCGCTCTTCTGCATCTTCTTGACCAGCTCCTCAGCGTACTTGGTGGGGTGCAGCTCCAGGAAGGCCTGACCGAAGCAAGCGGAGAAGGTGGGGGTGGGCTCGGTGATGCCGCGCTCGGTGCCGGCCAGCTTTGCGGTAAAGCCGGACAGGAAGTAGTACTGGGTCTGCTCCGGGGTCAGGATGGAGACCGGGGGCAGAACGCCGAAGGCGTCAGCAGACAGGAAGATCACGTTCTTTGCTGCGGGAGCAGAAGAAACGGGACGCACGATGTTCTGGATGTGGTTGATGGGGTAGGACACACGGGTGTTCTCGGTGACAGACTTGTCAGCGAAGTCGATGTGGCCCTCGGCATCCAGAGTGACGTTCTCCAGCAGAGCGTTGCGCTTGATGGCGTTGTAGATATCGGGCTCGGACTCCTTATCCAGGTTGATGACCTTAGCGTAGCAGCCGCCCTCGAAGTTGAACACGCCGTTGTCGTCCCAGCCGTGCTCGTCATCGCCGATCAGCAGACGCTTGGGATCGGTGGACAGGGTGGTCTTGCCGGTGCCGGACAGGCCGAAGAAGATGGCGGTGTTCTCGCCGTTCTTGTCGGTGTTGGCAGAGCAGTGCATGGAAGCAATGCCCTTCAGCGGCAGGAAGTAGTTCATCATGGAGAACATACCCTTCTTCATCTCGCCGCCGTACCAAGTGTTGACGATGACCTGCTCCTTGCTGGTGATGTTGAACAGCACAGCAGTCTCGGAGTTCAGGCCCAGCTCCTTGTAGTTCTCGACCTTAGCCTTGGAAGCGTTGTAAACAACGAAATCAGGCTCGAAGTTCTCCAGCTCCTCAGCGGTGGGACGGATGAACATATTGGTAACGAAGTGTGCCTGCCAGGCCACTTCCACGATGAAACGCACTGCCATGCGGGTATCCTTGTTGGCGCCGCAGAAAGCATCCACGACGTACAGGCGCTTGTTGGACAGCTCCTTCTGAGCGATCTCCTTGACAGCCTTCCAAGCCTCCTGGGAAGCGGGGTGGTTGTCGTTCTTGTACTCATCGCTGGTCCACCACACGGTGTCCTTGGAGTTCTCGTCCATCACGATGAACTTGTCCTTGGGAGAACGGCCGGTGTAGATGCCGGTCATCACGTTCACAGCACCCAGCTCGCTGACCTGACCCTTCTCGTAACCTTCCAGCTCGGGATTGGTCTCCTCGGCGAACAGCTGCTCGTAGGAGGGGTTGTGCACGACTTCAGTCGTGCCGGTGATGCCATACTTGGTAAGATCCAACTTTGCCATATTTGCGTACCTCTACTTTCGTTTGATCCTTACATAACTCTGTGTAGGAGATGCAGCGCCTTTTATGGTACGGACACCGCATAAGGGGGAGACAGCACAGAACGATGCAATGCAAATTCTCCTGTCTATCATTATACACAAAAGCTTTTCAAAAGCAATAAATGGAAGGTTCTGTTTGCAAAAAAGAAACAAATTTCATAAACAAGCTTTCCCACATTAAGTAAATTCCCGAAGCCCTGCAGGGACGCAGACTGTGAAAAATAAGGCGGGACGGGAGAAAACCGACATTTTGATAAAAGTTTGACAAGCGGGGATACATTAAAAACAGGACGCTTTGCGCATTTTTATCCCCGATTTGCTGCTGCCTTTGTCTTATTGTGTAATTTTTGCGTTGGCTCAAACGTTTTTCTGGCGAAAGGACTTTCGTTGTGCTATACTTATTTTAAACAGAAGCACTTTTCCGCCCGCCGCGGCGGCCCACATATAAAGGAACTGCCATGAAAACCATCTACATTCTGCTCACCCGCTCCGGCACGCTGCTGTCCAAACTGGTCTATGCCGCCACAGGTGCCAGCTATACTCACGCCTCCATGGCGTTTGATGCAGAGCTGAGCTGCCTGTACAGCTCCACCCGCAAAAACGGCTACACCATGTTCCCCGCAGGCCCCAGCAAGGAATACCTGAACAAGGGCGTTTTCCGTCTGCGGGACAACGCCCCCTGTGCGCTGTATGCGCTGGAGGTGTCCGACGAGGCCTATTCCCACGCCCTGCACCGCGCCGAGGAGTTCATGCGCCACAGCGAGGAGTACAGCTTTAATATTCTGGGGCTGATCCTGTGCGCACTGCATATCCGCTGGCAACGCCGCCGGCATTATTTCTGCTCCCAGTTTGTCAGTGAGGTGCTGGAGCAAAGCGGCGCTTTGGCGCTGCCCAAGGACAGCACCCTGATGCACCCCAACGACTACCCCCTGCTGCCCCAGCTGAAGTGCCTGTACAAGGGACGCTTAGCCGACCTGCCCCAGCGCAAGGCCATGGATCTGGGCGAAACGCCCTCGATGGTCAGCATCTATACCGGCCTGCTGGTGGAGTTGCTGCAGCGCCGGGCGCAAAGGTTTTTTGAGTAATTTTGTTGTATAGAACTGAAATTTCCGCTTTTTTAGGTGTCGCTCTTGCTTTTTGCAGCCAATTGTGGTAATATTATTCGGCGGTATTGTTTTGCCGCAGAATATGCGCTCGTAGCTCAGCCGGTAGAGCATCTGACTTTTAATCAGAGGGCCAGGGATTCGAGTTCCCTCGAGCGCACCAAAAGGACGATAAATCGTTGAAAGAAACGGTTTGTCGTCTTTTTTGTTTTATACGGTTTTTTTGAGCTTGTACCTATGATTTTTTCAAAAAATTTAGAGGTCAGAGGTACAGAAAAAATGAAGAAGATTCAGAAGAATGCAGCCCGGTTTGATAATCTAAAGCAAGATTTTTTGGATGATAAGAAGTATTCTGGCACGGCAGAAGCCACGTTGAACGGCTATCAGTATGATATTACACGTTTTTTGAAGTTCCTGTCAGATGAACAGTTAGCCGTGAATGAAGCAGGATATATCTTTTGATGACCGAACGATTACATTTCGGCATCTAAAGAATAAACACGTTCAACTGCTGCCAATGTCGGAAGCACTGGAAAGTTGTTTGAAGAAGTATAGGCTTGGGCATCTGTATCGCTCACTGGCTGTGAGCTTCTCAGAACCAACACCATTGCAGCAAGCAGTGCAGACGTATATACATCTGCTATTTTGCGTTGCAAAAGGCTTGTTGGGAAATTCCAAACCCTTTCGGATCTGCACCGTCCCGGCGCAGGCTGCGCGATGGAATCGCTGAATAGCACAAAGGCATGTTGGAGTCCAGATGTGAAAAAACGGCAAAGCAGGTAAAATTCACTTTACCG
>OHDD01000994.1_pt1 | contig 13043 bp, 10 predicted proteins | sample 1566941 | NCBI WGS metagenome assembly OHDD01 (sample SAMEA3879580, study PRJEB24766) | human gut metagenome | biome: human-associated habitat; feature: feces | place: USA | collected 1985/1987 | reverse complement strand
TTCAAGACAATAGTTTCGCACGAAAATGCAACGCTCTTTACTTCTCTTGGCGTGTCGAACACAGATGTTTTTGATAACATTGATAATGCTATAGACGTTGATATGCCACAGTTGTTATCGAAACATAAGGAAGAGTTGAAAATAGCTCAAAAAAATATGCAGAAGTCAAAAGAGATAGCAGAGCGAGAGTTTCCGAAGTTAAAGGAGTATCAGGAAAAGAGAGAAGAACTCAATAAGCTCACATCGGAAATAGGCTTGAATGATAACTCAGGGGATATGGATATAGTTTTCAAGCAAGACGCTGTTACTTCTGTTATCGACAAGAGCTACATCCGAGATAATTCAGGAACGATAATTGCAAAGTTCACCTATAGTGTTCCTGAGAGTTATATAGAGAAGATTTACAACGATGATGATAACCTGAGCTTGGAATATGGTAGCCTACAGGAATACGTTAAGAGCGTTCAGGGTGATAACCGATTCTATGAAAAATCTAAAAAAGCAAGAAAAATCGTTGATGATGATATTCCTGCGGTTGATGATACGATGTTCTTAACGTTTAAACAGTGCCGTGCAATAGTTTTGGAGGAAGATAGTGAGCTTTTGACATTGCAAGGAGTTAAATCAAACGGAGAGCATATTAAGGTAGGAACATTTGACTATGATTATCAGACATATCAAACTTTAAGTTCTGTCGGAAAGCTCTATTCTGAAAAGCTTGGTATTCCATTTGGCGATGAAGATATTGCTGCTTCACGCAATAGAAGAATTTAAGATATAAGCCCTTGATTGATTGTCAGGGGCTTTTTTTCTTTCGGAGGTGAAAATTATTGTATAAAATTCAGATAGGCTGTAATAGGCGACTATCAAAGATATTTTATATCGATGAAAATGCGTTTAACAGCTATTTCGGGTGCAGTTCAGCAGACGAGTTTAAAAGAACTGCAAGACAAGAGCCATATGCTTGCAAGATTTTGTCCGTGGACAAAAGTGCAGAAGCATTTTCACTTGCTTTTGCGGATAGAGTATTGAGCAGATTATATATAGCTGAGTACTTAGTGGCGGACTATGGCAGTGAGCATAAAGCGTTAGGAATTATTCGTTCAGAAATAAAAGATTGTACCGCATTTGATGGATATATGGACGTTATTGACTTTAAGAGCGTTGAAAATATTGATTATGCTATCAAGCTCTATACAGACTATATCACTAAAATAATGAATTTAGTGGAAAGTGACGCAGAGAAGTATAGACGGCGTAAATCGCTAAAGTCGATAATTGAGTTGGCAAGGCTTAAAAATTCTGCTTTATATTCTATCATATTTTCCATGCTTTGATAATAGGATAGAATAAGAAGATTAAACTCAATGGCAATACGGCGTGAGTACATAGGTTCGGGCAAGAAATTCATACGCTATTCTCCTGAAGAAATGGCAGACGCACGGCAAACGGATATGCTTGACTTTCTATCCCGAAAAGAGGGTTTTACCTTTATAAAAGCAGGCTCTGTATATCAATGCAAAGAGCATGATAGCCTTATAATTCAGGGTGACAGGCAACGTTGGTATTGGAATTCGCAAAATCTTAAAGGGCTTAATTGCATTGATTGGCTTATGAAAATTGATGGTATGGGCGTTCAAGAAGCATTTGAAACCATTATAGACTTGTCAGGAAATATTAAGACGGAGTTTGTGAAAGCTCCTGAAATAAAGGATGAGCCAAAAGAATTTCATTTGCCACCCAAAAGCGAAACGTATAGAAACGCTGCCGCTTATCTCACGAAAACACGAATGATAGACCCTCATATAGTCAGCTATTGTATTAAAAATAGTTACATATATCAGGACCAATACAAAAATGTTGTGTTTGTGGGTTTTGATGATAAGAATGAAGCAAAGTTTGCCGAGAGCAAGGTAACGAATACCTTTTATAAGCGCAAGCCCAAAAATGTAAGTGGAAGTCAAAAAGAGTACAGTTTCAATCTGACTTATTTGACACCTGAGAGTAACAAAGATACTGTTTATGTCTTTGAAGCTCCAGTTGACTTGCTAAGTCATGCAACGATGTATGTCATATCTGAAAAGAAAAGGGCTGAACGATTGGGGCAAAAACCTGATTATGATGTTTGGAAAAAGCAAAACAGGCTGTCTTTGTCGGGAACATCAGACGTTGCATTGCAATCATACCTGCAAAGATATCCTGAAATAAAAAACATTGTGCTTTGCTTAGATAATGACGAAGCAGGGCGAAATGGAATCGCAAAAGTAAATCAGAAGTATGCTGACAGGTATAGCATTACAGTTCACGTTCCTAAATTGGGCAAGGACTACAATGAAACACTTGTCAGATATTTAACTGTAGCGGAGAAAGCTACAGAACAGAGAACAGTTGATAACAGTGAAGAAGTTGCTGTTACAAATACAACTCAGCGGTCACGCTGATACAAAAAATTCAAGGAGTGATTTTCTATGAAAAACAAGAAGATGAAGAAAATTGGTCCAACGCTCTCATCATCAGTTGCCGCATTGTCAATGATGTTGATGAACGCTGTATCCGCAAGTGCAGACGCTATTGATGTGAATGACAATGGCAAGGCGGCTGTAGTCCTTGCTGACCTGTCTGGTCTGCTCAAGTGGATCAATGACTTGGGTGACACTGCTAAGTATATTGGCTATGCCATATCAGTTCTTGCAGTTATAATCGCAGGTATCATGCTTATTGGCGGTGGCAATGGCGGTATGAGCAAAACAAAAGGTGTATTTATAGGAATACTTGGAGGCTTAGCAATACTCGGCTTTGGTCCTAAACTCATTCAGGATTTTCAGTCAGCAACAACGAGCGGTATGCTTTTTATCAAATAAGCGGAGCGAACGGTACATATTGTATGTACCGCTATGGGTCTTAAGCTTTGAGCCTATAGCGGTGCATACAGTGCATTAGAATCAGAAAGGACGGATAATTATGAGAGAAAGGTTATACAATGGTGATTTTTTTAACTTCGATTTTTATATCGAACGTACAGGAGGAGTCAGAATATAATGAGAGTATCAAAAACGAAAAAATATGCGTTTTCTGTATTCATAACACTGCTTATAAGCACAATTTCATTGAGCATACTTGCATTTGCGGCTGACCCTCGTACACTTCTGCCTGAAGTGCAGGAGATAATCGTCAAGAAAACTTGGCACGGAGAAATGGTACAGAATGTTGAGTATACGTTGCTGAAATGGATTGCATATGTTGTGGATTACATTTCAGAAGCTGTGGATCAGGTGCTGAATTTTAATCTTTACAACGTTATAAAAGACGTATTTAACATAGATACTATTATATACCCTATAGCGTGGGCGTTGGCAGGAATGACAGTGGTGCTTATAGGAATACTTATCATCGTCAATGCAGATAAGATACACATAACAGACTATGTACGAAATATCTTGACGTCACTGTTTTTCCTTATCGCATTGCCGATACTCGTTTCATCATTTAGTGACCTTAAAACTGTCGGTGTGCAGTTTGCAAAGGATAATACAACAAAAGATACTGCAACAAATAGGACGATAGGTGAGTATATTCTCGCAAGCAATATTTACAACGTGAATAGCAGCATAAATCAAAATAAATTGGTAAAACAAAGTCAAGTATCGTCATTTGGTGTAAATCCTAACACTGTGTACTCAATGAATATTAATCTAGGTTTAGATCCTTCAAAAACGCAATATAGGACAGTTACAACAGCAGACCATTATGATGTGACTCCTACATACAGATTTGATGATTTGACCTTTGAGCATAAACTTGAACTGTTAGACCTTGTCGATGACTATGCTTTTTGGCAACAGCGTGTCGCATGGGCGCAGGCTAACGCTGGAGTACAAGACAATTCTGATACGGAAGAAGATGATGATAACGCATATAAAATAACAATAACACGAGGAGAGGGAGATAACAGACATTCAACAGATTATTACGTTATAACCTCACAAGCTCCATATTATCAAGCTTCATTTGAATGTTACTTAATTCGTGAAGCAGCGGAAAATGCTGCCCACGAACTTCAAAATCGTGGCATAAATATACAAGCTAGTCAAGTGGCTTCCATGATAATGTATTGCCAAGACTCCGATACTTTTGAGGAAGCTATAAACAGGTTGAGTAAAGGCGCATTTAGAGAGTTAGACTTCTACGGAAACACAATGAGTGCTATTCAAATACTTAACATTTCCAATATCGAAGATTTTGCGGATAATGGATTTGAACATCATAGTGGCGGTAGTTTTGAACAATTAAAAGAAGCGTCCGATTTTAGTGACGGAGATATGTCAGCACAGTTTGATAAAATGTGGCAATATGTTTCTGTCGGTCACTTAACGGAAAAAAATCACTTCTATCGTGTTAATTTTCTATGGGGGCTTTTCATGCTTGTAATAACGGCAGTGTGTCTTATCTTTGCAGGACTGAAACTTGCGTCCTTGTTGTACGACATAATGTTTGCACAGATAGTAGCACCAATAGTTGTGGCAACAGATATGGGTGGCGCAGGACGGCTAAAAAAGGTCATACTGAATTTGCTTAATTGCTTTCTGTCTGTGATAATAGTTGTACTAGATTTGCGTTTATATATCCTGATACTTACTGAAATTCAGGACTCATCACTGTTATCAAACCCAATAGCTGTTATTTTCATAACCGTTGCAGGCTGTAAATTTGTAATTGACGGACCTGACCTTGTGGTACATCTTCTTGGTATTGACGCAGGCGTTAAGTCAGGCGTATCAACTATTATGGGTCTGCGTTCCGCAGGACAGATAGCTTCAGGCGCAGGACACACTCTAGGTCATATAGCAGGCAAGGGAATTTCAAAAGCAGGCGGTGCAGTTGCAGGCAGTATCGGTGGAGCTATTTCAGGTGGCATTAATGGTGCGAAAGCTTCAATGGCAAATACTAAAAATAGTGACAATAAAGCCGAAAAAGGAATGCGTGGTGCTGTCGGTGCTGTTGGCGGAGCTGTCGCAGGCGGTGTCAGCGGTATGGTAGGCGGCTTTGGAAGTAATAATGGCGTTATGGGCGCAGCTGCTAATGGCACAGCCGTAGGCGGTAAAGCAGGAGAAGTTGCTAACAAACCTATCGGAGAAGTGGCTAAAAGTGCAGGACAAAATTTATCAGGCAAGGCAATGGGAATGGGTGAAAAACTTGGTGTAGGTACAAGTGGTAAGGACGGAAAAGACGGCACAAACGGAATAGACGGACTTAATGGTAAAGACGGCTTGCAAGGTGAAAATGGCAAACAGGGTGAGCAAGGTGAAAGCGGTGAATTTTCGTCAAACATCGATAATAGTTCATCTGAAAATGCTGTGGCGCAAGGCTCTTTTGGCTCGGACAGCACTAACGCAGGCATGGATGGCTCACAAACAGCTAGTGCAGTTACACCACCTAGCATTAGCACTTCGGGTGGAAGCTTTGGCACGGATACAAGTGCTTCATCAGCACAAGCTGTTAATTCAGGTAGCTATAATGCTCAAACATTTGCAGATAGACAGTATCATGCAGAGAGCAATACAACAAGCTATGCAGATACAGCTATGGCAACAGAAAAAACACAGCCTACATTTGCTGAGAAAGCAATGCGTGATGAAAATAAAAGAAAATAAATTGGGGCAGGCGTAATGCTTGCCCTTTGTAACTTAGAAAGGGGCAGAGTAAATGAATGATGATATAAGGGCAGGCTTAGTGCCGAAAACCACAAAATCAAAGGTCATGTTGACAAAACATCTGACAAAGTATCGTTTTTTGGGCATAATAGCTGTTTTCTTTTCTTCAATGTTCATAGGAATGGCGTTTGGCTCGTTGAGATATGTATTTGTGGTGTTCTGTTTAGTCATATTTATGATATGTACGGCAGGCTCTCCCTCAGACCCTCGCAAGAGCTTTGGAGGAAGCTTGCTTGACTTTCTGAGGTTTTTTGCTCAGAAAAAAACATACTACGGCTCAGGAAATGTGGATTGTGCTGATTATCTGAAAAAGGAGGAGGACAAGCGTGAAGCTAAGAAAAGAAAAAAGGAAAAATAAGCGTGTAAAAATGAATGCAAAGAATTGCCTTTGTACATACTTAAATTTCAATTCATTCCGCTTGACAGAGCAGGATCTAGCAACAGTTGGCGGTGGAAGGACAAATCTTGCGGCTAACTATGTGTTCAGGTTAAAGCATAATAACATCGGAAAGTATATGTCTGTTGTGGCTATTTACGGCATTGATATCATGCACTATTCCAATGACGATAAAATATCAGCGTTTAATGCTTTCGGTAGTGCAACTCAGCTTTTGGACTTGCCTCATAAATACATTTTCAGTCACAAGAAACCTGACCTTTCAAGGCAACGTGAGTTCTTGGAATACAAAAAAACGCAAACACAGCACCCATTTACAAGGGCAATGCTCGATAAGAAGCTCCGACAAATAGATGATTTGGAGAGAACTCACCGCAGTAATCTTGCATATATGTTTGTTTATGCAAACGATATTGATACGCTTTATGCAGCGGTAGAGCAATACTGCAATGCGTTTTCTGATACATCTATGGCTCTGTGCAATTTTGACACATCAATAAGCTTTATGAGAACGCTTTTAAGCTTTTCGGATTGTGAAAATCGTGATATTGATTATCAAAATATCAATGCTTATGTTCTGCCCGACACAGTAAAATTCGGTCAGAATTATTTTAAGGTGAACAACACATATGTGACATCAGTTGTCATAAAAAGTTTTCCTGCATTGCTTGCTCCACTTGCTCTAACACGGCTCGTATCACAAAAATATAGTGACATAGTATCTATGTGGGACGTGTGTACCGCTGCTCGTGATGATGTTCAGGAACAGTTGAAGCAATCAATGGACGAGCTTAACTCTCGTTGGGCAATTAAGCTCGGCATGGCTGATAACATTGATACTCAGACAGAACTTGCAAAGATACAAGAGATATATAATTCAGTAGTGAATGGTGCTGAAAACATGGTGTATATGACACTGCGTTTTTATATCTTCAATAAAGACCTGTCAGCATTGAAAAAGCGTGTTGCAGTAGTGCAGAAAGAGTTGGCTACAAACAATGGACTACGTTCTTACGTCCCTGAAAATCAGATGTTTACCGAGTTTACAAGACTTATTGTTGAGGGCAATAATATTCAAACGCCAATGCCTATCTATGATACATACGCCAAAGAATTTCCGTTTTATTATCAGGAACACATTGATGATAATGGATTGTTTATGGGCTACACGCAGACAAACGGACTTGTCTTTCTTGACTCGTTTCTGCGTAACAGATACCGCTCGTCATATGATATGATACTTTGTGGAGTAAAGGGCGGTGGTAAGTCTGTAACGCTTAAGTTAATGGTGCAAAATCAGCTTATAATCGGCAACAAGGTTTTCGCTATTGATATTGAGGGTGAGTATAAGGACCTTGCTATGATGTATGACGGTCAGGTCATTACAATGGATAGACGTGCCTTTATAAACCCTCTGCAGATAAGGACAGTTATTGATTGGCAAAGCGAAAACAAGCTTGATGAAGAAAACGATGATGATACACAGCAACAGCTCCTCTCCAAAGAAAGTGCTATCGAAACAAATTTTATATCTGAAATATCACGAATATGCACTTTCATGTATCAATACGTTCCGACAATGACCTATGATGTTATGACAGCTTTTAGAACTGCCCTTGTAGAAACTTATCAAAAAAAGGGTATAACAAAATACACTGATGTAAACTCTCTTTCGCCAGAAAACTTTCCGATATTTTCTGACGTTGTTGATGTTATAACGTCAAAGATCTCTTCGGGAACGCTCTCAGCAGACGAGATAACGTTGTATAAAACATTGCTTATGTACGTGAAAGAATTATCTGTTTCGGGTGCATATGGAACAATGTTTGATTCGCATACAAACATTGAGATAAACAATTCAAATCTTATAGTTTTTAATGTGAAAGCATTGTCGGAAATGGACGAGAATGTGTATAACGCACAGCTTTTCAATATACTCTCGTTGATGTGGTCTGAGGTTTGCAAGAACGTTGCTCATAACAATAACCTTGTAAATCTTCTTGACCGCCGCAGAGTTATCTGCCTTATCGATGAAGCTCATCGTTTCATCAATACCAAAAACACATTGTGTACTGATTTTATCCTTAAACTTGAGCGTCGCTCAAGAAAATATGACGCAGGGCTTTGGTATGCAACACAATCAATTCTTGACTTTATGCCGTCCGACACTGGTGAAAGTGTGGATACAGTTAAGAAGATATTTCAGCTCGTGCAGTATAAATTCTTACTCAAGCAATCATCTGATAGTATTGAAATTCTTCATAACATTTTTGGTCAGTTTACTATGTCTGAGTTATATGCAACGGACAATTTTGAAGCAGGAGAAATGTTGCTGTCACTAGGCTCAGGCAAAAACAAGATACACTGTAAGAACGCTGCTACAGAGTGTGACCTTATGTACATAGGTAACTCTCAGGACAGGGACGAGATAGTAGACAGCATATTCAATCGAATGTATCTTCTTAATTGGAGTCCTCAAAATCTTGCTGATGAAATGTATCGTTCTGAGCAAAAAACGCAAGAATTTATCGAAACGTTCACAAGGGAAGTCATTGAATATTTCGGCTTTAAACTGACAGATAGCGAGTATCTTTATTTGACAGTAAACAGGTTAGTAAAAAACCTCGCAAAGCGTTTTGGTGACAAGTACAACGTGAGAAAGTGGTGACAGTATGGATAAGATTAAGCGAAACAACGCCATTTATATAGCATTTCTGAGCATTTCAATAGCTATTATGGCAGTTATTATAATCATACCTATGGTGCAATCTATGCGCTATGTGCGCCATACTGTAGACTACAACAGCATAGTTGCAATGGGTAGTTATCATATAAAAATATCAAATGCAACGTATCTTAAAGATAAAAAAGAGCTTTACTTTGCATTGTCGGCAAAAGAGGAAAGCAACTATTCAGGGAGCATAAGTTCAAAGCCTGAGATAAGCAACTACACGCTGAGATACTATGATGACAATGGCAAATATCATACAGAAGATATGCTGAAAAAGTATACTGTTTCACAGAAAAATGACTTTACAGAGATAATAACAGTATCCGATATTCCTTCGGGATATGACTACGTCTACATTGAGTTAAAGTGTACGATCGCTGCCTATGACGAGCCTGACACAGTTGACGAATTTGGTGATGTAATAAAGGGGCAACACCATGATGAGATAGTCAAAGAACAGTATTTTATGTTTGACAAAAAGGACGTCAGAGTGATAGACAGCAAGGACGATAATCAGGACGATATGAGCATTGTTATTGAAGAACAGACAGATAGTACATCTGAAAAAATTACAACTACAGAAGCCAAAAAGGATATTAAATCAGATTTGAAAAATGATAAAAAAGAGGATAAGCGCAGTGAAAGTTCATCAACCACAGATAGTATATCAGAGAGCAAGTCTGACAAAAAGAAAACTGAAAAGGTCACAACATCTACAGTGACATCGACTAAAAAAGTTGACGTAAATCCACAAGATAATCACGATTGGCAGGATACACAAGCACAGCCAAGTGGCGGTAACGATAACTATCATAATGACAATACATATACTGAAACACAGCCATACTATCATGATGAGCCTGCACAGACAGAGCCACCATATCAACCGCCTGCAACAACTACAACAGCGGTCATAAAAGCACGTTCTTTAAAGATAGAAACAATCTATGAGTACAATGATGTTAAGATAAACGTAGGTTCAACGGCACAGCTTAAAGCAGTTGTAGGTCCGTCAAATGCTGTGAATAAATCAGTGATTTGGCAAAGTAACAGACCTGATATTGCGGAGGTAGACAGCAACGGAAATGTGCATGGAATAAGCAGTGGAAAGGCTATAATAACTGTCCGTGTTGCAGATAACAGTGCCATAACAGCAAGCTGTATGGTGACAGTAAATTAAAGGAGAAATACAATGAATGACGAATATATTTATCAGTATCCTGCACCTGAGTACATGGAGAACTTTAAAGAAATGGTAGCGCAAAGAACAACAAATACCAATGGCGCACGAAAGAAAGTTATCGTGTGCTTTGGCATTAGCATGGCTTTTTTAGTCCTTTATTGTCTGCCGTTTCTGAATTTTATCGACACATATTTATTGCTTGTTGCAGTGATTTTTTTATGCGCAACAGTGATACTTCTTAAAGGGATAACAAAGAAAATAGGCACTCATAATCTCATGATACAAGCTACAGAGAGTGACATGGTGCTGACGTATTATTCTGTCGGGGCAACGCCTAAAAAGGTATTGACATTACGTTATGAAGATATAATCGAGTGTCAGTTTTTCGATAAATCTTATACGAAAATACAGATAACTTTCAAGAAAAATAAGCACTCATATCTTAAATCATATAGTCAGACAGGTGGAGAAGTGAGCAATTTAGTTGACACTATGGTTTCATTTGAACTCAATCCATATTCCTATGAGCAAGGCTTTTTTATGTACATAGCACCTGATTATTTCAATATAAAAAAGTATGCACTGACAGATAAAATTCTAAAAAAATATGGCAACATAAATGAATATTTCACTCGCTTGGCTGAGAGTGAAGAGGTTGAATAAGGTGGTGTAAAATCTTATGCCAGATATTCGTTTGTCTAATGATTTGATGAGTAAAGTCGATAAAATTGCGGCTGAAAAAGGAATGTCACGAAACAAATTAGTGAACAAAATAATTGAAAAATACGTTGAAGCAAGTGATAGTTTTGTATCTGATATTCTTCCTGATGTTGTCCGCAGTATTGTCAATGACGAGATAAAAAAGCTTGATGATACCTCAACAGAAGTCATAAAGGATATGTATGTGACTATCATAAAGCTTAGAAAAATAACTGAAACTTTGGAAACATTTTTGCTTCCTGAATACAATGAAGTGGACTATGATACGCTAAAAACTAACGAACTTTTAACGCTTATTGAGCTGTCTGAAAAGCAAAAAAAGCGTTGATTTTTTGAACAAAAATCTTCATGCTTTTTTAGATAACAAATATTGCAAGGAAATTTCAAGAAAAAACGCTATTTAAGTTATTTAATTTTGCTGATTTTAAGCTGAAATTAGTTATTTAAGTTAAATGGTCTATCCTATAATGTGGAAATTTTTAAGCAGAAAAGTTATTTAAGTTATTTAATTTGTCAGAAAAAGGGGTATTTAAGTTATTTAACATTGCTCCAAAAGAGGTATTTAAGTTATTTAACTTTTAAAAAAAGCAGTCCCACTTTAAGTTCACTTAAAGCTCGGTACTACCGAGCTTTCACACAGGGAGTGTACCCACTCCCTTTATGCTCTTTGAGGTTATTCGTTCATGTTCTGAACAAAATTCATTCATTCAAGTTCCCCTGAAAATCAATAGTTGGAGGTGCAAATTCAATGCCAAAAAAATTAAAAACATTCTCGTTTTCTGATACTGCTGAGAAAAATCTAAGCTTGCTCATGAGTGACCTTGAAATACATTCGGCAAGTGAATGTATAAGATACCTGATAGACGCAGAGTGCGTTCGTCGTGGGCTTATAAAAAAGGACGCAATGTCTGAAAACTTTGGTGCAGGAAAAGGTGACAGGTCAAATGCAAACGCAGTAAAATACAAAGACGATCTATTGAGAGAAATACAAATGGTCAGCATTCAAATGGCAAAGTACAATAATCGTATTGAGGATATATACAAGATGTGTTATGAGGTCCGTGACGGAGTTAATTCTCAATGCAATTTCATGGACGCTCCTTTCACGTCTGCGGATACTATGGTTGAGGGCGCAGCGGTGAGCAAAGCAGTGCAAGGCTCATGTGAAACTTACGAAGCAAGAATGCGACGTTTGTCCGTGGACAAAGCAAACCGCCGCTAACGGCGGCGTATCTAAAAAAGAAGAAAAAGGGGTGATACATTGAAAAAGAAGCACACAACGCCTGCGGTAGTTTTTCATCTTGATATGATACAGCCTGCAAGTAAGAAGTGGGTAATAGCCAAAGGATTTGACGGAATGTCTTATATGAACAGGGACGGAAAATTTCTTCCGAAAAAAGAGAAAACATTTAAGTCGCAGGCAACAGTAAATAAAGACTATATTGATTACATGAATAAGAATGGCGTCTTTGATACGAACTACTCAATGCTCACAGAAAAACAAATGGATACTTACAGAGATTATGAGCGTCAGAGTAAATCTGAGGGTTGTCCGAAATATGTGGGCTATCTGTCATTCGATAATCAGTTTCTAGTCGACAATGGTCTGATGATAGGTGAAGTGCTTGACCGAGCAAAGCTGATGGATATCGCAAGAAAAGGAATCAATTCCTTGATTGACAAAAGCAACAAGCTAAAAAATGAAAACACTTATTGGTATGCGGCTATTCATGAGGATACAGACAATATCCATGTTCATTATACTTTGCTTGAATATCACCGCCTAGAGGATAGAACAGTAACATACAAAGGTAAAGGGCAGGACCTTTTAGAGCAGGACGCATTTAAGAAAATGAAGTCTACAGTTGCTAATGAAATTATGACAAAAAAGCTGACACCTGAGCTTACGGCTTTCAAGCGTAAAAATCTCATACCTGAGTTTTCTTCTTCCATAGTAGCGTCCAAAGAAATGATAGAACTGTTGAAGCTCCTTCCACCAAAACCACCACATTCAGTGTGGCAGTATGACAATGTAAAAGTTCGTCCGTATCAGCGCAGGATAGATATGTGTGTTGATAAAATTATTAGCTGTAACGAAAAGCTTCAGGCAGAGTTTGATGAATACGTTGAAAAGTTGAAAATGGCAGACGAACAGTACAAAAGATTTTATGGCGAAAACTCTGATTATTTTGAATACTCAAATAATCAGCTTGACGATTTTTATAACAGGGCAGGAAACAAGCTCCTGCAGGAACTTGCAAAATTGCAATATAGACTTGATAAAAATTATGCTAAAGAAAG
>OHDD01000989.1_pt1 | contig 13130 bp, 6 predicted proteins | sample 1566941 | NCBI WGS metagenome assembly OHDD01 (sample SAMEA3879580, study PRJEB24766) | human gut metagenome | biome: human-associated habitat; feature: feces | place: USA | collected 1985/1987 | reverse complement strand
TTTTTATTATTAATTATATTCTTATGCAGGAAAAATAAATAATATTAAGTATCAAGTGTAATTTTGTTGAAGTCATTCTTTATATGTGTATTTTGGAGAACTGGTAAAAATTAATATTAGAATGTAGAAAGTGCAATTAAAATGAAAAAAAAGTTGAACATAGTGATTGCATTATGTGCAATTATTTGTTTGATTATCTGTATTTGTGAAACAGATTCAAAATTAGCAATAGTAGTGTGTAGTATTGGAATTGGAATGCAGTTTATGCTAATACTTGATAAAATAACTAAAAGAAATTAATTTGATATTGCATACTAAATAAAGTGCAGGTATACGATTATTTGCAATAAATAAGTGCCTATTATATTTTAATCATATGATAGACACTTATTTTGTTACGCTCATATTAAATTATTAAGATTTAATGTATAGTATTTAATCTCCTCAGCAACAGTGAACCCCTCTGACTTATAAAGATTAACCGCAGGTATATTAGTGCCTGAAACATGAAGAATAAGAGGAAGTTTATGATAATTGCTTTTATTTTTCCAATCTTTTATGAATTCTGATAATAAATGTCTGGCATAACCGCATTTTCTCATATCAGGAGCAGTCCATACATCATGTATACATATGTGTGTATCGAAGATGTCGAATGCAACTGATGATATAAGCTCGTCAGTTGCGTTTGATACAAGCTGGTATTCGTCATCATATTTTAACAGTTCCAAGGTATCAGGAAGAGAGGATAAAGCAGCGGGTTCTGTATATTCCTGTGTGTTGTGCAGAGACATAAGATAATCACTATAGGCATATTTTATATTAATAGTGCCAGCATTGGAACTATCAATGAAATTATCTTTTATAGATGCGATATATCTTATATTATTATTGTTAATCTTGCTATTCTTATTGCAATTGTTATGACTATCAGATATAGAACTGATTGTATTAATAAGTGCCTGAAATAATCTTATAAAAATATGCTGGCGTCTGTAATCAGGAGCAACCATTGCAGTGATTTCTATAGTTGTATTATTATTATCTGGTATATTGCCTGTTGTATTATTTAGCTCAGGCTTTAAACAGGAAATAAAGCCGACAAGAGAGTGGGAATCACTTGAAAAAGCGGCAAGCTGTATTAAATCATCTGCTGTATATTCGTCAAAATATGGTTCGTAGCCGCATAGTCTGGAAAGTTTTAATACATCATCATATGAGAATACATTTTCTATACTGATATTGGAATTAGCGCTGTTGTAGGAATTAGCGTTATTGCTGATATAAGAATAGTTATTGTGTTTAAGTCTGCAGGCTTTATGATTTACTGACATTGTTTGATCCCCTTGGCTGGCGTATTTTTACATCATTTAGATGACAATAATTCGTCAATATGATGTAAATTTTATTTAAAAAATATTGTAGCAAATTAAAAGATAATGTACAATAATAGATAATATTTGTTTTATATTACAAGCAGATACGAATAAACAGCTATGTTTCACAGCATATTAAGTGGAATGTGAATAATAGAAAGGGCGATTTATGAGTAAAGTAGCAATATTAACAGACAGCAATAGCGGTATTACACAGGCACAGGCTAAGGATATGGGTGTTACAGTTATACCTATGCCTTTTTTTATAGATGGTGTGGAATACCTTGAGGATATTAATCTTACACAGGAAGAATTCTATGAAAAGTTGAAAAATGATGCAGATATATCTACATCACAGCCATCTATAGGAACATTGCAGGAATATTTTGATGAATTGTTAAAGGACAATGACGAGGTTGTATTTATACCGATGTCAAGTGGACTTAGCGGTACATGTCAGACAGCAACAATGGTAGCTGGTGATTATGATGGCAAAGTACAGGTTGTCAATAACCAGCGTATATCAGTAACTATGCGCCAGTCGGTTATAGATGCAAAGGCTTTGGCAGATAAAGGAATGAATGCTGAAGAGATTAAGAACATACTTGAGAAACACAAGATGGATTCAAGCATATATATTACTCTTGAGACACTTAAGTATCTTAAAAAGGGTGGAAGGATAACACCTGCGGCTGCGGCAATCGGAACTATGTTAAAGCTTAATCCTGTATTACAGATTCAGGGAGAGAAGCTTGATGCTTCTGCTAAGAAGATTATGCTTAAGGCTATGAAGGATGACTGCGAGAACAGATTTAAAGATTATGCGGCTGAAGGAAATCTTCATATGGAAGTTGCATATACTGGTAATGAAGAAGAAGCTAATGAATGGGCTGAGGTGGTAAAAGAAGCATTTCCAGAATATGATTTTCATATGGACCCGCTCTCGTTAAGTGTTGCCTGTCATATTGGATATGGTTCATTGGCAATAGCAGTGTCAGCTTATGTACCGGAGGCAGAATAATGGCAGCACCTTTAAGAAGTGAGATTGATAATGAGTTCAAATGGGCAGTTAATGACATCTACTCATCAGATAATGTGTGGGAGGAAGATTACCAGAAGCTTATTAAACAGGCGGGCGAGCCCTGTGAATATCAGTCTGTTTTAACTGAGTCGGCTGATAATCTTTATAATGTATTAAGGGAATTAAATGATATAGATTATCTTGTTGAGAGATTATATGTATATGCTTTTATGAGATATTATGAGGATACAGCTAATTCAATGTATCAGGATATGTCAGGCAGGGCGCAGGCGACAGCAGCTAAATGTGCAGAAAAGTACGCATTTGTTGAGCCTGCAATATTAAGTATGGATGAAAATGTTCTCTATGAATATTTAAAAGATGACAGACTTAAGCTGTATAAGCATATGATTGATGATATGTTAAGCCAGAAAGAACATTCGCTGCCTGAGAAGGAAGAAGTTCTTCTTGCAAAGGCATCGCAGGTAATGTCTGTTCCTAATGAGATATTCTCCAAATTTAATAACGCAGATGTCCATTTTGGCAGTATAATTGATGAATCTGGGAATAAGGTTGAGCTGACTAACGCAACATATGTAAAATATATGCAGAGCCAGCAAAGAAGTGTAAGAAAAGAAGCCTTTGAGTGTCTTTATAAGGAATATAAGCAGCATATCAATACGCTTGCAGCCTGCTTTTATGGCAACGTAAAACAGGCAGTATTTAAGGCTGAAGCAAGAAAATATGAATCAACATTACATATGTATCTGTCTGATTCATTTATTCCTGTAGATGTATACAAGAATCTCATTAATACTGTAGATGACAATCTTAATCTTATGCACAGGTATGTTGATATAAGAAAGAAAGCTTTAGGAGTTGATGAGCTTCATTTTTATGATATATATGCTCCGATGGTAGCGGACTATGAGTGGAAGGTTACCTATGATGAAGCCAGACAGATGGTTCTTGAAGCTTTAGCACCTATGGGTGAAGAGTATGTTGCTAAGGTTAAAGAAGGCTTTGAAACAGGCTGGGTTGATGTATATGAGAATAAAGGAAAGCGAACAGGAGCATTCTCGTGGGGTGCATATGGAACACACCCTTATGTATTCCTTAATTTTTCTGGAACATTAGATGATGTATTTACGATTATCCACGAGATGGGTCACGCAATGCATACATACTATTCTAATTCTAACCAGCCATATATATATGCGGGTTACAAGATATTCGTTGCAGAGGTTGCCTCTACATGTAATGAAGCACTTCTTATGAATTATCTGTTGGAAAGCTGTAAGAATGACAAAGATGATAAGAGAAGAAAATATCTTCTTAACCATTATTTTGAGCAGTTTAAGGGTACTTTGTTCAGACAGACAATGTTTGCTGAATTCGAGATGACAACCCATAAAATGGTCGAAGAAGGAAATGTTCTTACTGCTGACAATCTGTGTGATGTATACAGAAAGCTTAATGAAAAGTATTTTGGAAGTGAGTGTGTTATTGATGATGAGATAGCATACGAGTGGGCAAGAATACCACATTTTTATACTCCATTTTATGTATACCAGTATGCAACAGGATATTCAGCAGCTATAGCAATAGCAGCTGGAATATTAAAGGGCGATAAAAACATTAAGGAAGGATATAGGAAATTCCTTTCAGGTGGCTGCAGCATGCATCCTATAGAGCTTCTTAAGCTGTGTGGAATAGATATGGAAAAACCGGATGTTGTTCAGTCAGCGCTTGATGTGTTTAAAGAACTGCTTACAGAATGGGGTTAAGTTATTAACACATTTTGTTCTATAACCCTGATCTGCATTTTGTTATATAATCCTAAGAATAGTAAATAGTAAAAGAACCCTGCGGTATAGCAGGGTTCTTTTTTAGAGGTGTAAAATATGATAAACAAAAAATTTAAGTAGTTGTCTGTTAAATAAGGCTCTTATAAAGCTCTGTTATCTCTTCAACACTTGTTTCTCTTGGATTACCAGGTCTGCATGCATCATCATAAGCTGACTGTGCAAGGAATGGAATATCCTCTTCTTTAACAATATCTTTAAGATCAGCAGGAATACCAACATCCTGTGACAGCTTCTTAACAGCATCTACAGCAGCTTTTCTGTATTCTTCCTGTGTCATATCATCTGTACCTTTAACACCCATAGCTTTCGCAATATCACGATATTTCTCACCAGTTGCTGGAGCGTTGTATTCCATAACTGTTGGAAGGATAATAGCGTTAGCAACACCGTGTGGTGTATCATAGAGAGCACCAAGTGGGTGAGCCATGGAATGAACAATACCAAGACCTACGTTAGAGAATCCCATACCTGCTATATACTGACCAAGTGCCATGCCTTCTCTTCCCTCAGGTGTGTTTTCAACAGCACCTCTAAGGCTCTTAGAAATGATTTCAATAGCTTTAAGATGGAACATATCGGATAATTCCCATGCACCAGCTGTGATGTATCCTTCGATAGCATGTGTGAGGGCATCCATACCTGTAGCGGCTGTAAGTCCCTTAGGCATACTTGACATCATGTCAGGATCAACTACTGCAACAACAGGAATGTCATGTGGGTCAACACATACCATCTTACGATTCTTGCTTGTATCTGTGATAACGTAGTTGATAGTAACCTCTGCGGCTGTACCAGCAGTAGTAGGAACAGCAATGATAGGTACTGCAGGTTTCTTAGTAGGAGCAACACCTTCAAGACTTACAACATCTGCAAACTCAGGGTTGTTGATGATAATGCCGATAGCCTTGGCTGTATCCATAGAAGAACCGCCACCGATAGCGATAAGATAATCAGTACCGGCATCCTTGAATGCCTGAACACCAGTCTTTACATTCTCTACTGTTGGATTAGGCTTGATATCTGAATATACTTCATAAGCTAAGTTGTTTTCATCAAGTACATCAAGAACCTTTTTAGTTACACCGAACTTGATAAGGTCTGGATCTGAGCAGACAAAAGCTTTCTTAAATCCCCTTGCAACAGCTTCTGTAGCTATTTCCTTAATAGCTCCCTTTCCATGATAAGATGTACCATTAAGAATAAATCTCTGTGCCATAATAAATATTTACCTCCATTCACGTTTTAATTCATAGTTACATTTTAACACTTTGTCAGAAATATACAAGCAAAAATATCAAAAAATGCAAAATTGTGTCTAAATTCATAAAAAACATTATATATATGTATACAATCGAGCACATAAAACGAAAAAAATGATTATTCATGTCGAAAAAATTGTAATTCATGCAGATTGTTCCACAGACGTGGATTAATTATGTATTATAAGCATAGTATCAGGGAACTGTTATCCAAAGATAAGTATAAGGGTGAGATATATTTTTATTCTTTATATTGTAATCTTTATAGATGATGGTTAAAGCGGGAATTAAATAAATACATATAATTTACCAATATATAAGGAGGCGTTAATATGAAAAGGTTTTTGAGTGTACTTTTGTGTACGGCAATGCTGATTACAGCAGTACCGGGGATGTATTATGCACAGGGGTTTGGCAGTCAGACTGTATATGCACAGGAAAAAAGCGACAGTGATATACAGGAAATCGATTACCAGCTTAATGGAGGCCACTATGTAAGTGGATATGAGGCTCCTGTGAATTATCCGGTTCAGGAACTTCCTGATAAAGATAAAATAATTAATCAGGGATATGAGTTTGGAGGCTGGTATGATAATGCACAGTTTGAGGGAGAGCCTGTTACTAAGATTGATCAGGGTGATTATACAGGTGTAGTTGTGCTTTATGCCAGATGGATAGAAAGATATTATTATATTGATATACCTCAGAATGTTGATACAGCTGGTAAGGAGACTGGTGAAATACAGGTTTCTGGACATGCAGGAGGTTTATATGAAAAGGATAAGGTGAGTGTTTCAGTATCATCAGATAATAAGTGGAAGCTTATTAATAAAAATACTTCATATACTGATATTATGCTGGATTATGGACTTTATCCGGATGGTAACAACGAAGCACTTGTGGATAATTCTATTGTATCAGAGCTTTCTAAAACAAAGCTTGATAACACAAGTAAGTACTTTGTAAGATTAACAGATGCACCGGAGTATGCTGGTACATATTCAGACAGTCTTACATTTGATATATCCTTTGAAACAACTAATTATAATATAAAGTATGTTACAAACGGAGGAACTCTTTATTCAAAGAATAAGGATGAACAGCATGGCAGCGTAGAACTGACGGAAGAGACCTTTGAAGCTGGTACTAAGCTTTCGCAGCTTCCATCACCTGGAAAGGCTGGTGCGGTATTTCTTGGCTGGTGTTATGATTCGACATGTACAGATTATGTAAGCTCAGAGGACAGGCTGTTAAGCGATGTAGTGTTGTATGCAGCATGGACTGACACACAGGAGTTAAGGACTGTAAGCCTTGAATCATTTGCAAGAAGTTATGATGTTGATGCAGATAGTTTTTCAATAACTGTAACTGATAAGACAGGCAGTCTTACACAGGATGATGTAAGAAGCCTTATAACAATAAAGAATACAAGTGACCTGTCTGATGAGACATCAGCAGTTGTGTCTGCAAAGGCTGTTTTAGATGGAGAATATACATTTTCAGTAGAAAGCAATACAGGCTGGCAGCAGGGCAGTTCATATCGTCTTGAGCTTAATGATGACAGATTATACTTTACAGGTTATGATACAACTATAAGAGAGTACGATTTTACTGTTTATAAGCCAGAGGTGAAAAATGCCGGGCTGAATAATGATATAAAGTATATAAGTTCAGGCAGTCTTAGCAATCTTATGGTTGATGGCAAGTCAGTAGATAATATATCTGTTTCTGCCATGACAGTTGGTGTTGATGGAACTATAACAGATTCAACAAAGGTTACCGGAAGCTTTACATATGTACAGGGTACATTAAGCTTAGGAGATAAGATAGCTGTATATGAAGGAAATGTTATTCCTTCACTTGATACAACATCAGTTTCAGATGATGATGTGTCATTTTTTGAGATAATTGCGGTAGATGGAAGCAGTTATTCATACAGGGGACTTGCAGCTAAGGAAATACTTTTTGTTCCTGATGTACTTCCTGTTAATATGATAGATGATAAAGACAATGATGCTGATAACAATAGTGTCACGATAGCACAGGACAAGCTGTCTTATAATAATGATACTAACAGTACAGATGATAATCCGTCACTAGGTGAAAATACAACTATAGATAATGGGGATTATCTGGCTTTATATAGTGATACAGAGGATAATATCCAGTATGCAGTTATAACAGAGGTTTCTAAAACAGATACAGATTATATAATTTTATACAATATGGTTACCTGGGAAGAAGTACAGGCAGCTATGGATATATATCAGACAGATAACATCAAAGGTGATGATATATTAAAGAACCAGGATGTTAACGAGATTGAAAGAAGTGTTGAACAGCAGGCAGCAGATAGTGGGTTTGCACAGAGTGTTGCTAACGAAGTCGCAAAGGCTGTTGTTATGACAGATTCTTACCAGGAACTGAAAGAATACTTATCAGACAGACTTTCGGCTGATATAAGTGTCAGTGCAGTCAATGATGAAGAAGATGATTATGCTATGCAGTCAGTTGACGATGGTATAGCAGCATATGCAGATGATAATAAACCATCTGTGGGCATAGATCATATAAAAGCAGATCTTTCAACAAAGCTTAAGCACTTTGATAATATAAGTGGATTAAGGCTTGCACTTGATATTGGTGTAGAGATTGAGTTCTCTAATATGAAGGTAGTTGTTTCTGCTGCGTTTGAGCAGGAAGTAAAGATGAATATCAATGTAAGCGGTAAAGCTGTATGGAAAAAGTGGAAGGATATAATTCCTTATATAGATGATTACAGAGTTGCAGTTTCGTTGGATCTTTATGATTATACAGGCATTAATTTTAATGTTGATGTAAAAACAGCAGAAGGCGATGACGAAGAAGATGAAGATTCAACAAAGCTTGATATAGTAGTCAATAAAATAGCAGAAGAATTAAAGAATATGATGGAGCTTGGAACTACATATATTTCTGAGAATTCTGATATATCAACAAGGCTGGAAGATATAAATGACTTAAAGAAAGATGATAATGAAGATGATTCAGAGGATGACAAGGAAATATCAGTGGCAAAAAGTCTTGCCGAGAGATATTCTGATATGCTTGAAAATGAATCTGACTGGGTGGATTTGTACACGAAGTCGCTCACATCATCACATGTAAGGGTTATTGGAATCATTGATGTAGCTTTTGATGTTGAATTCGTAGTATCGGCTAATGTTAATATATCCATGGGAATGACATACTGGTATCAGAATGGTAAAAGGTATGTATACAGCATAATGGTATTCAGTAAAAATGTTACAAGTGATACTATAGACTTAAGTGAAGAAAAGTATGAGCTCTCTGTATATGCCATAGGAACTATAGGCATAAGAGCTGGTATACGTCTGAGTGTCAGTGTTGGTCTTATATCAACAAAGCTTGCCAGTGTAGGATTTTCGGCAGAGGTTGGTGGATATGCACAGATATGGGGATATCTTTACTATCAGCTTAAGTACGCAGCCTCAGAGGGAAGAAGCACAAGCTCTATGGGAGCGATATATATGGAAGTAGGCGTATATATGCAGGTTGATTTCCTCGCACAGGCTTTGGCAGGAACGTTCAGTTATAATCCGACACTTTTTGAGAAACAGTGGCCTTTATACAGTGTAGGTATTGTTGAAAATGTATGTGATTTCTCACATGACCAGGAAGAGTATAAGGATATAAAACTTAAGCGTGATATCAAGGCAGTGCGTATACCGGAAACATATTTTAGTATGCAGTATCTGGATATGAAGGAAGGTCTTGACGATGGTGAGTATTCCAACAAGATATTTGCTGATGACAGCAGATACTATGCTATTACAATGACTAATCCTGCATTTACATATGATCCATTAACGAACGTCATAACTGTTGATCCAGGTGATAAACCAGAGCAGGACGGAGAGATGATAATAACATGGAAGAGCCAGAAGGGTTCCTTCAATACTAAACCTATTATAAGAAGAATCTCTCTTCACTGGGATAACTTAAGAGATGGATATTATATAGCATTCCAGACTAATGGAGGCTCTATAGTAGATACAGTAGTGGCTAAGTATGGAAAAGAAGTAGCTAAGCCTGAGAATCCGGTTAAGACTGGTTATACATTTGCAGGCTGGTATGAAGATGAAGCTCTTACTAAGAAGTATGAAATACCGGATACTATGCCTAATGAGGATAGAATAGTGTATGCTAAGTGGGAAGCAGCAGATATGACATATAGTGTTGCTGACTATGTAGAAGGCACAGATGGCGTATATAGTCTGGCATCTATACGTACAGAAACTGCAAAGACTGATGATACGGTAACAGTACAGCCATCAGAAAGAAGCGGATTTATTACACCACCTGTATTATCATATGTAGTACAGGCTGATGGAAGCACAAGATTTAACTACTATTATGCAAGAAACAAGTACAATATTAAGTTTGTATCAGAAGGAGAGACAGTTTCTGAGGGCAGCTATACATATGGAACACAGATTCCGACACCTTCCGTATACAGACCAGGATATGAGTTTGTAGGATGGGAACCAGAAGTGAGTTATACAGTTCCTGCAAGAGATGTGACTTATACAGCTATATGGAAAGAGTCAGATGATGTTGTGTATACAACAAAGTATTATCTTGAAGATGAGAATGGCGGCTATGTGATAGATAAGGCTGGCATATCCAAGGGAACAACAGGACAGAATGTTACAGCTGCAGCTGCGGATTATGATGAAGGCAGTTATATAGTAAAAGATATACCTTCTGGTATAGTAAAGGCGGATGGCAGTCTTGTTCTTAAAGTATACTACGATAGAAGTACATATGATATTACATATGATACAACAGGCGGCAAGCTTGAGAATAACAAGCAGTCAGTTAAGTGGGGAACAAAGGTTGTTACACAGGTTCCTGTAAGAGATGGTTATGCATTTGCTGGCTGGTATACGGATAAGGAGTGTACAAACAGCTTTAATGGTGTTATGCCTAAAGAGAATATAACGCTTTATGCAAAGTGGGATATGTCAAAGGTTAATTATACTGTTGAACATTATATGGAAAAAACAGATGGAAGTGGATATGAGCTTACAGACAGACAGGTTTATACAACTGATGTAGAAAGTACAGTCACTCCTGATGTGAAAAATGTTAAGGGCTTTACATCTCCACAAAAACAGTCCGTAAAGGTTACAGACAGTACAAAGATTGTTAAGTACTACTATAAGAGAAACGTACATAAGCTTACACTAAAGTATAATAATGGAGAAAATGATGGAGTTTATGAGTATAGATATGGTACTAAGTTATCTGTAGGACAGCCGGTAAGAAAAGGTTATATATTTACAGGCTGGGATAAAGATATAGCAGAAACTATGCCGGATGAAGATATAACATATACTGCAGGCTGGAATATAGCAAAGTTTACTATAAGCTTTAAAACGGATGGTGGAAGTAAGATAGACTCTATAACACAGGATTATAATACAGCTATAAGCGCTCCTGCTGCTCCAGTTAAGAAGGGTTACACATTTACAGGCTGGGATAAGGATATTCCAGACCGCATGCCGGCAGAAAATATGCTTCTTACAGCAAAGTGGAGTAAAGATGTATATAAGATAGCATATAATCTGAATGGTGGAGAAGCAGATAACCCAGGTACTTATGAGGTTGACAGCAGTGTTATTACACTTAAGACACCAGTGCGTAAAGGTTATACGTTTACAGGCTGGAGTGGAACAGGCATAGATGGCACAAGTAAAGAAGTAGTTATAACAACAGGTTCTACAGGAGACAGGACATATACAGCTAACTGGAAGGAAAACAGCTATACTGTACAGTTTATACCTTATGGTGATGGAACAACAGGTTCTATGAAAGAAATGTCACTTATGTATACAGCTGAGGCAGCTATAGAGGATAATAAGTTTGTAAGACCTGGTTATACATTTGCAGGCTGGTCTGTTGAAGCAGGCGGCGAGAAGAAGTATGAGCCTGGTGAGGTTATAAGCAGACTTAAGTCAGGTGATGGCGAAAGAATCACTCTGTATCCAGTATGGACAGCGAATGAATATACTGTACATTTTGATACAGGTGCCGGTGAAAAGCCTGATGATATGGTTTGTACATATGATAAAGAATATGAACTGCCAGTCACTACAAGAAGCGGCTATAGATTTATGGGCTGGAGTGTTGAGGATGGTGGAGCAGTTATATATCTTCCAGGAACATCAGCATCTAATCTGGCATGCGAAGGTGAAGTGACACTGTATGCAAGCTGGCTTAAGGTAGAGTTTAACTATAGCACATATAACAGCTATCATGTTACAGATGCTAAGAATGAAACACCAGTTAAGTTCCATTTTATGATAGGTGGAAGCCAGGCGGGCAATTCATCAACAGATGGTGGACGTACCAATGTTATATATATGGATGGAATGAATTTGGAAGAGTTAAAGCGCGTATGCAGTACAATGACATTTACTATTACGTATAAGCTTGATATGGATGAAGATGGATATGCAGATATGGATATAACGTATAGGAAAGCTTCTAACCAGAGCTGGCATGGATTTGCAGAAAAAGATATAGATATAAAGAAGAATAATGGTAAAACATTAACTTACACGTATTCTATAAATATTTCAGATGTGGATGCTATATGCTATAGATTTGATGCACATGGATCTTTATCTGATAAATATTGGCTTAGAAATATCAGATTCAATGCAAAGTTTCATTAAAGAGTATCAATAATAATATATAAAGAAGTTTATAATTAAAAATGAAGCATAAGAGTATTGTTTTCTTCGACGAATAAGGATATCATAGTCAAGTAAGACATAGGTTTTCCTATGTTGGTGTAAAAAGCAGGAAACCAAACTTTGGTCGGGGAGGTTCCTGCTTTTTGTTTATATGTAACTTAGATATAATAACAGCAGGTACAGGATAAAACAATCTGGCGTAAAATACATAAGATTAATTTATGCTGTACCTTTTTTAATTTGCTTGAAAATAGAAAAAAAGATGTATGGAAAGTTACGATTTACAGTCCGTTGCAGAACTTCTGGCAGGGGAATATGTAGTGAATTCCAATCGTTCAGTTTGTGTAATTGTAAAATCGGAATTGTATCAGCGTAAGAAGGAGAACAATATCATGTTTAGAACAATTCGTAAAAAGAAAAATGAAATCAGCATCGACACTGCAAAGGCTCTTTTGCAGTCCAGCCGACGTGGCGTTCTTGCCGTAAATGGAGATGACGGATATCCCTATGCAATTCCTATCAACTATGTCTACGATGACGATGCACAGAAAATTTATTTTCATGGAGCACGTGCCGGCCATAAAGTAGATGCACTGCGTGCCTGTGACAAAGTATGTTTCACGGTATATGGAAATGAAACCATCAAAGAAGAGGTGTGGGCACCGTTTGTACAGAGCACAGTTGTATTTGGCAGATGCCATCTGGTAGAAGCCGGAGAGAAGGCTATGGCAATGTTGAAGCAATTTGCCATGAAATATTATCCAAATGAACAGATGGTAGATGAGGAGATCGCAATCGCAGGTAAAGCAGTACAGATCTTTGAGATAGAAATCGAGCATTTA
>OHDD01000978.1_pt1 | contig 13257 bp, 11 predicted proteins | sample 1566941 | NCBI WGS metagenome assembly OHDD01 (sample SAMEA3879580, study PRJEB24766) | human gut metagenome | biome: human-associated habitat; feature: feces | place: USA | collected 1985/1987 | reverse complement strand
CGAGGTCCATCGCGCCGAGGCCGGAGAGGAATTCATCGCCGATCTCACCGTCCAGCACCCGCCACATCTGCTGGGCATCGCTGTACAGGTAAGGCAGCTGCAACACGCTGAGCTCCGGCTCGTACTCTGCCAGCTGGCTCAGGGACACGCGGGAAAAATCCACCCCGCCGAACTGCATCTGCTGGATGACGCTCTGCTCTGCGCCCAGCTCTGCCCCGCTGTAAACCAGCACCTTCACCCGGCCGCCCGTGCGCTGCGCCACAAGCTCGGCAAAGGCCTTTGCCGCCTTGCTGGTAGGGTAGTCCTCCGGCTGGTTCTCCGCATAGCGCAGAATGAGCGGCTTCTCCTGCTGCGAAGAAGCAGACTGCGCCGTACAGCCTGTAACTGCCAGTGCCGGGGCTGCCGCAAGCAGACGCAGCAGCTGACGGCGGGTCACAGCCGCGCCTCCCGGGCTGCCTTTGCCGCTTCCTTCCGGTACTGGGTGGGGGTCATGCCGGTGCGCTTTTTAAAGGCGCGGGCAAAGTAGCTGGCGTCCTCGTAGCCCACCATGGAGGCCACCTCCGCTGCGGAGCGGAAGGGGTCGGCCAGCAGTTCTTTAGCTGCGTTGATGCGCAGCTCGGTCAGACAGTCCAGAAAATTCATCTTCTGGTATTTTTTGAACTGCGCCGAAAGGTACGCCGGGCTGATGTGCAAAATTTCGCTCACGCTGTCCAGCGAGAGGTCGGCCATATAGTTATCTTCCATATACTTGCGCACATGGTCCATCACCAGTGCATTGCGGTCGCTCTCCCCTTCCCCGGCGGGCTCGGCCTCCTGCTCCGGGGCGGTTTCCGGCTCCGGGGCTTCCGCAGCCAGCTCGGCCAAGCGGCGGCCGGCCTCGATCTGCCGGATAGCGCGGCGGATGGCGGCCTCGGTCTCGTCCGGGTCCACCGGCTTCAGCAGATAGTCGCAGGCGCCCAGATGCACCGCCTCGTGGGCGTACTGGAACAGGCTGTATGCCGTGATAAAGATCACCTTGCACTCCGGGCGCTGTTCCAGCACCGCGCGGGCGGCATCCAGGCCGTTCATGCCCGGCATCTCGATGTCCATCAAAATCAGGTCTGCTTCCCAGAGCACAGCGGTGTCGGCGGCTTTGCGGCCATTTTCCGCCATCTCCACCGTCACCTCATGCTCGAACCGGCGCATGACGATATCCGCCAGCGCCTCCCGCTCCATCCTCTCATCATCCGCGATCAACAGACGAATCATTCCTCAAATTCCTCCTCATTCTCCACCAGCGGCAGATACAGGATCACCGCAGTTCCCCGCCCCGGCCGGGAGCGCACCACCACCCGGCAGCGGGCATCCAGCAGCCGCAGGCGGGCGGCCACGTTATAAATACCGATATGTTCCCAGCGGGGTGCGGGCTGCTCCAATGCCGTGCGCAGCTGTTCCAGCTGCTCCGGCTCAATGCCAACGCCGTTGTCCAGCACCCGGATGCACAGCAGACCTTTTTCCCGCAGGGGAATCATACGGATGCGCACCACGCCGCCCTCTTCCTTGGGGCAGATGCCGTGCTTGAAAGCGTTTTCCACGATAGGCTGCAAGATAAAGGACGGCACCATCGTCTCGGTCAGGTCCAGCGAATCCGAGAATGCCCACTCCATCTGCACCCGGTCGCCAAAGCGCACATGGTAGATGGAGTAGTACTCGTCCACAACGCGCACCTCCCGGGAGAGGGGCACCTGCTCATCGTTGCTCATCAGGCTGTAACGCAGCAGATGGGAAAGCGCCATGATGAGCGCCTGCGTGCGGTAGGCGGACTCTGTGCCCGCCATCTGCTGGATGACGTTCAGGGTGTTGAACAGAAAATGCGGGTCGATCTGGCTGCGCAGCTGCTGTAACCGACTGCGCTCCATGCGGTTCTGCAGTTCCAGCGCCTCGGTCTTTTGGCGGTGCAGCTCTCGCTCGATCTCGTTTTTCTCCTGTAAGGTGCTCACCTGCTGCGCCATAGAGTGCTTCATGCGGTTGAAGGACTCCGCCAGCTGGCCGATCTCCGGTTTGCTGCTCTGCGCCTGGCGCACCATGCGGATAATTCTTGCCAGCGTGGTCTGGCTGCCGACGGCGCTGGCGGTAAACAGCACGCTGCCATCCTGCACCACGGTCCCGGCGTGAATGGCGTCGCCATCGCCTTTTTGCTGCGGCACCGGTTCGCCGGTGAGCATCGCTTCATCAAACCAGGCTTCGCCCTGGCTTATCATGCCGTCGACCGGGACGCGGTCGCCGGTAGTCAGGCGCAGGGTCATGCCGGCCTGAACTTCCGCGAGCGGCAGATCTTTCTCGCCCTCGGGCGTGACGACCCGCGCCGAAGGCGGCGTCAGGTCGAGCAGTTTTTCCAGCGCTTTCGAGGAGCGCTGACGCGCTCGGGCCTCCAGCATATGGCCGAGGTTAATCAGGCCGATAATCATCGCGCTGGCTTCGTAATAGAGATGGCGGGCTTCCATCGGGAACCACTGCGGCCACAGGTTGACGCTCATCGAGTACAGCCAGGCGACGCCGGTGCCGAGCGCCACCAGCGTGTCCATGGTGGCGGTGCCGTTTTTCAGGCTTTTCCACGCGCTGCGGTAGAAGTGGCCGCCGGCGAAGACCATGACGGCGAGGGTGACAAGGCCGATAACCAGCCACAGCGAACGGTTGTCGTCGCTGACCATCATGTTATCGCCGATCATGCCCCAGACCATCACCGGCACGCCGACCAGCAGGGCGACAATCGCCTGCCAGCGAAAACGTTTCATCGTCGCGAGGGCGGTTTCCTGCTGGCGTTCGCGGCGTTGCAGATCGTCTTCGATCGCCTCCGCGCCATAGCCGGCTTTCTCCACCGCCTGCACTAATTCTGCGGCGGACGCACTGCCCATCACCAGCGCCGTGCGTTCCGCCAGGTTAACCCGTGCCTGTGAGACGCCCGGCACCGCGGCAAGCGCGTTTTGTACCCGGGAGACGCAGCTGGCGCAGCTCATGCCGTTGATCAGCAGCTGTTGACTGTCATCTTCGTCATGGGCTGCCGGAAGCTCAGGAGTGGCCGCTGTCAGTGCTTCCGACGGGATTGATGATTCTGCCAGCGGTTTAGCCTTTGGGTGGCTGAGCTCCGCGCCGTATCCGGCTTGTTTAACGGTATCAATCAGCGCTTGCGCGCTGGCGCTGCCCGTCACATGGGCTTCAGTGAGGGTGACTTCCGCTTGCTCAACGTCAGGACGCTGCTCCAGACTCTCTTTCACGCGTTTGACGCAGTGGCCGCAGGAGAGGCCATCCAGCGTCAGGTCGATAGTGTTAGACATAAATAACTCCTGAATAATTTTCCGGTCAACGATTGACCAGAACCACTCTTTCATCGAGTATTAAGAAGGTTAAACCTTCCAGCAAGGGGAAGGTCAAGGAGAAAAAATGAATATCAGCGATGTGGCGAAAAAAACCGGCTTAACCAGCAAAGCGATTCGTTTTTATGAAGAGAAGGGGCTGGTGACGCCGCCGTTGCGGAGCGAAAACGGCTACCGCACCTATAGTCAGCAGCATCTCGATGAGCTGACGCTGCTGCGCCAGGCGCGGCAGGTGGGGTTTAACCTGGAAGAGTGCCGCGAACTGGTGGCCCTGTTCAACGACCCGTCGCGGCACAGCGCCGATGTGAAAAAACGCACGCTGGAGAAAGTGGCGGATATCGAGAACCATATCCGCGAGCTGCAAAATATGCGCGCGCACCTGCTGGCGCTGGCCGAATCCTGTCCCGGCGACGACAGCGCGGAGTGCCCGATTATCGATAATCTTTCCGGCTGCTGCCATCGCAAGGCGCAGGCTTAACGGACGGCGGGTCTGATTCGTAGCGTAATCCCTTCTACGGCAATCACTTCAACCTTGCTGCCCGCCGCGAAGTCTTCATCGGCAATCACCGGCCAGGAGCTGTCGCCCACGCGGACGTGGCCGCGGCCGTTCACCAGCGGGGCATCCAGCGTCAGGCGGCGGCCCACCAGTTGCTGCCCGCGCTGGTTGAGCTGGGCATCGGCCGGGCGCTGCGTTTTGACGCGCTTGCGCAGCCATTTCGACCACAGCCACGCCGCCAGCAGGGTGAGAACGGCAAACAGCGTGCCTTGCCATTCCCAGCTCAGCGGCAGGAGCCAGGTCAGGGCGCCGTTGACGTAATACTCCAGAGTGGGCCGACTCTTGCCGCCGGTCACCACGCCGGCGACGCCGCTCCACAGCAGGTATCCGCTGCCGCCCAGCATCTCGGCCGCCAGCAGCAGCCCGCCGAGGCTTAGCCAGAACAGATGGGGGTGTGCGAGGATCATGCCGATCATGATTTTTTCCGATCGCCAGCGCCTTCTTTGATCAGCTCGCTGATCCCGGCGATCGATCCCATCAGGCTGCTGGCATCCAGCGGCATCAATACCACTTTGCTGTTGTTAGCGGCGCCAATCTGCTGCAGCGCATCGGTGTATTTCTGCGCCACGAAGTAGTTGATCGCCTGAATATCGCCCGAGGCGATCGCCGAGGAGACCATTTGGGTGGCGCGGGCTTCCGCTTCGGCGGACCGTTCGCGTGCCTCCGCCTGCAGGAACGCGGACTGCCGTTCGCCCTCGGCCTTGAGGATCTGCGACTGCTTTTCCCCTTCCGCTTTCAGAATTTCCGCCTGTCGCACCCCTTCGGCCTCAAGGATGTACGCGCGTTTGGTACGTTCGGCTTTCATCTGGGCGTTCATCGAGGCGATAAGCTCCGCCGGCGGGCGAACGTCGCGAATTTCGACGCGGGTGATTTTCACCCCCCACGGGTTGGTGGCGTCGTCAACGATATGCAGCAGGCGGGTGTTAATGCTGTCGCGCTGGGAGAGCATTTCGTCCAGCTCCATTGAGCCGAGCACGGTACGGATGTTGGTCATCGTCAGGTTGACGATCGCCTGCTCAAGATTGCTGACCTCGTAGGCGGCCTTTGGCGCGTCGATCACCTGAATAAAACAGACCGCGTCGATGGTGACGTTGGCGTTATCCCGGGAGATAACCTCCTGCGAGGGGATATCGAGCACCTGCTCCATCATGTTCACTTTGCGGCCGATACGGTCCATAAACGGCACGACTAAGCTTAATCCCGGCTGCAGCGTCTGGGTAAAACGCCCGAAGCGCTCCACCGTCCACTGGTAACCCTGCGGGACAATTTTCACCGCCGCGGCCACAATAACCAGCGCGACGAAAATAAGGATAGGAATAAAAATCAGCATCAAAAACCTCCTGTCTTGTTGCCTGGCGGGGCGCTACAAGGAAATAGCGCATCTTTAAACTGAGTATATCTTTCTCCTCATCCTGGAGAAAGGAAAGTGCGGTAAACTAGCGGTGTTTCAGAAAATAATCAGGAAGACTCATGAAGGAAAATAACGCGCTTTTGCGTCTCGACGGTGTGGGGTTTAAGACCGACGACGCCGTTATTTTACACAATATCAATTTTCAGCTTCGCGCCGGAGAATTCAAGTTGATTACCGGCCCTTCCGGCTGCGGGAAAAGTACCTTGCTGAAGATTATCGCCTCGCTGCTCAGCCCAACCTCCGGGCGCCTGTTCTTCGACGATGCGGATGTCGCGACGCTGTCGCCGGAAAGGTATCGCCAACAGGTCTCTTACTGCGCGCAGACGCCGGCCCTGTTCGGTGATTCGGTTTACGATAATCTGATTTTTCCGTGGCAGATCCGCAATAAACAACCGGATCCGCAGGCGCTGCTGGCCGACCTGCAGCGCTTTGGCCTTGACGAAAATATGCTGGAAAAATCCATTAACGAACTCTCCGGCGGGGAAAAGCAGCGCGTATCGCTGATCCGCAATCTACAATTTCTGCCGCGCGTGCTGCTGCTGGACGAAATTACCAGCGCGCTGGATGAAAGTAATAAACAGAATGTGAATGAAATTATTCATGGCTACGCAACGGAAAAACAGGTCGCTGTTCTGTGGGTCACCCACGATCGCAATGAAATTTCGCATGCCGATGAAGTGATTACGCTGCAACCTGCCGGCGGAAATATGCAGGAGGTACAGCATGAACGGGCATAACATTACGAACGAATCGCTGGCGCTGTCGATGGTGCTGGTGCTGATCGCTATTCTGGTCAGCTATCGGGAAAAGCTGGCGCTGGAAAAAGATATTATCTGGAGTATTTGCCGGGCGATCGTGCAGCTGATAATCGTCGGCTATGTGCTGAAATATATCTTTAACGTCAATCATGCGGTTCTGACGCTGTTGATGGTGCTGTTTATCTGCTTTAACGCGGCGTGGAATGCGAAGAAGCGCAGTAAATATATCGACAAAGCTTTTATCTCGTCGTTTATCGCCATCACTACTGGCGCTGGACTAACGCTGGCGGTACTGGTGTTTTCTGGCTCGATCGCCTTCGTGCCGATGCAGGTGATCCCGATTGCCGGGATGGTGGCCGGGAACGCCATGGTGGCGGTAGGGCTGTGCTACAACAATATGGGCCAGCGCTTCAGCAGCGAGCAGCAGCAGATTCAGGAGAAGCTGAGCCTCGGCGCGACGCCGAAGATGGCCTCAGCGCGGCTGATTCGCGAGAGCATTCGCGCGTCATTGATTCCCACCGTCGATTCGGCGAAAACGGTCGGTCTGGTGAGCTTGCCTGGGATGATGTCGGGGCTGATTTTTGCCGGTATTGACCCGGTGAAGGCGATTAAGTACCAGATCATGGTGACCTTTATGCTGCTGTCGACCGCCAGCCTGTCGACGATTATCGCCGGCTATCTGACCTACCGGAAGTTCTTCAACGCCCGCCATCAGCTGGTGGTGACGCAGCTGAAAAAGCGCCCGTGAACGATCCCGGGTTGCGGCGTTCACGCCTTACCCGGGCTACTTAGGCTACGTTCCGCATAGTTCGCGTAGCCCGGATAAGCGCAGCGCTATCCGGGGAAGGCAACGGATTAGTACAGCAGCGAATAGAGCTGACGACGATATTTGGCGGCCAGCGCATCGCCGGTACCGAGGGCGGCGAGGATCTCCTGCAGCATCTTGCGCGCCTGGCCATCGCCGGCGCCTAAATCTTTCTGCAGATGGCTGAACAGCAGGGCCAGCGCTTCTTCATTACGCCCGACCTGATGCAGCTGCAGTGCCAGCTGGGAGGCCAACTGCGCATCCTCCGGATTCTGTTCCACCTGCTGCTGCAACTGCTGGATTTGCGGGGTGTCGGCGGCCTGTTTGAGCAGCTCAATCTGCGCCACCAGACCCTGATAGTGGGTATCCTGATCCTGCAGAGGAATGGTTTTCAGCACGCTTTCCGCTTCATCGGAACGGTGCAGAGCAATCAGCGTTTCCGCCAGCAGCAGGCCAATCTGGCTTTCCTGATTCGACAGCTGCCAGGCTTCCTTCAGCAGCGGCAGGGCATCGGCGTATTTTTCTTCCTGCATCAGGGCCAGCGCCTGCTGAGCTTTCAGCTCCTCTTCACGGGGCAGGACTTTATCCAGCAGGGCGCGGATCGCTTCTTCCGGCTGCGGGCCTTCAAAACCATCCACCGGCTGGCCGTTCTGGAACAGATAAACCGTAGGGATGGCGCGCAGACCAAACTGTGAGGCGAGCATCTGCTCGGCGTCGCAATCGACCTTCGCCAGCGTGAACTGGCCGTTGTATTGGGCTGCCAGGCGCTCGAGCACCGGGGTCAGCTGTTCGCAGTGCTGGCTGCGGGCAGACCAGAAATAAAACAGCACCGGAACGTTCATGGACTGCTGTAGCGTCTGCTGCAGGTTCGCTTCGCTAATGTTGACAATATTCTGTTCGGACATGGGCATTTCTCGTTAGTCGATTTCTGTTTTACATGGGGGCGGCATTCCGCGCTTCAACTCAGCCGTGGATAATTTTGTCCATCGCGCGGGCAGGCAGCAGGCGCTTAAGCAGCGCCACCGCGTGGGTGACCAGGGTGACCGGATAGCGCAGCTTTGGTTTATCGCTGGTAAAAGCATGGCGCACTTTTTCCACCACCGCCTCCGGCCCGAGGGTAAAGCGGGCGGCGATACCCGGATTTTCTACGGGCTTATCGCTTTGCGTCTGGTTGACGTTATCGGTAAAGCGGGTGCGGATCGGGCCCGGTTCAATCAGGCTGACCTGAATACCGCTGTGGCGCAGCTCCATGCGCAGCGCGTCGGACCACGCCTCGAGGGCATATTTACTGGCGGCATAGGCTCCGCGGCCGGGACTGGCGATAAGCCCCATCACCGAGGAGGTCATCACGATGCGCCCTTCGCCGTGCGGCGTCATCGCCGGCAGTAGCAGCATGGTGAGCTGATGCGCGCCGAAAAAGTTAGCGGAAAATTGCTGTTCCATCTGCTGGCGGCTGATGGTGTTCAGCGGGCCATAGACGCCATACCCGGCGTTATTGAACAGGCCGTAGAGACGATTATCGGTCAGCGCAATCACCTCCGCTGCCGCGCGCTCCACGCTCTGCGGGTCATCCAGATCGAGCAAAATACCGGTTAGCCCCAGATCCTGCATCCGCGCGATATCCTCTGCTTTGCGGCAGGCCGCCAGCACGCGAAAGCCCTGGCGGGTTAAATCCAGCGCGCTTTCCAGACCAATTCCGCTGGAACAGCCTGTCACTAAAACCGTTTTTTGCATAACTTTACCTGTCAGCGACCCCTGGCGTTCAGGAGTCATGATTAACTAAGGGAGCCAGCCGCTTCGCCATCCAGTCGGCGATAAACGGCTGCGCGTCGCGATTTGGATGAATGCCGTCGTCCTGCATCCATTGCGGCTTGAGATAGACCTCCTCCATAAAAAAGGGCAGGAGAGGAATAGCGAACTCTTTGGCCAGGGCCGGGTAAATCGCGCCGAAGGCTTCATTATAGCGGCGGCCATAGTTCGCCGGCAGGTGAATTTGCATCAGCAGCGGCTCGGCGTTGGCCGCTTTGATATCTTTAATAATGGTGCGCAGCGTCTGCTCGGTCTGCTGCGGCGGAAAACCGCGCAGTCCGTCATTGCCGCCGAGCTCAACCAGCACCCAGCGCGGCTGGTGCTGCTTAAGCAGCGCTGGCAGGCGAGCCAACCCCTGCTGCGAGGTATCGCCGCTGATGCTGGCGTTCACCACCGGCGTTTTCGCCTGCCACTGCTCATTGAGCAGCGCAGGCCAGGCGGCGTTGGCCGCCATCCGATAGCCAGCGCTCAGGCTGTCGCCGAGGATCAGCAGCGTGTCCGCCGCCATCGCGCGGCAGGTAAACAGGAACAACAACAGGAAAGGCACATGCCAGCGGAAAACATACTTGAAGTTCATCATCTTAAGAAGTCCGTCGGTCAGGGGGAGCATCAGCTCTCCATCCTTACCGGAGTTGAGCTGGTTGTCAAACCGCGGCAGACCATCGCCCTGATCGGCGAGTCGGGTTCCGGTAAATCGACCCTGCTGGCGATCCTCGCCGGCCTCGACGATGGCAGCAGCGGGGAAGTATCGATGCTGGGCAAACCGCTGCACCGGATGGATGAAGAGGCGCGGGCGGCGCTGCGGGCGCAGCACGTTGGTTTTGTTTTTCAGTCGTTTATGCTGATCCCGACGCTCAACGCCCTGGAGAACGTCGAGCTGCCGGCGCTGTTGCGCGGCGCCAGCGATAGCCAGAGCCGGGGCGATGCCCGCGCGCTGCTTGAGCAGCTGGGACTTGGCAGACGCCTGCACCACCTGCCGGCGCAGCTCTCCGGCGGCGAACAGCAGCGGGTGGCGCTGGCCCGGGCCTTTAACGGGCGCCCGGCCATTCTGTTCGCCGATGAGCCCACCGGCAACCTCGATCGCCAGACCGGGGACAAAATTGCCGATCTGCTGTTCTCGCTTAATCGCGAACACGGCACCACCCTGATCCTCGTCACTCACGATCCGCTGCTGGCGGCGCGCTGCGATCGCCGTCTGCGCCTGGTGGATGGCCAGCTGCGGGAGGAAGCATGATCGCCCGCTGGTTCTGGCGCGAATGGCGCTCGCCGTCGCTGCTGATCGTCTGGCTGGCGTTAAGCCTCGCCGTGGCCTGCGTGCTGGCCCTGGGGTCGATAAGCGATCGGATGGAGAAAGGCCTTAGCCAGCAAAGCCGTGAGTTTATGGCCGGCGACCGTACGCTGCGCAGTTCGCGCGAGGTACCCGCCGAGTGGATCGCACGGGCGCGGAAGTCAGGGCTGACCGTCGGCGAGCAGCTGAGCTTTGCCACCATGACGTTCGCCGGGGATACGCCGCAGCTGGCGGACGTTAAGGCGGTGGACGACCGCTATCCGCTGTATGGCACCCTCGAGACGCAGCCGCCGGGGCTGAAGCCGCAGGCGGGGAGCGTGCTGCTGGCGCCAAGGCTGATGGCGCTCCTGAACCTGAAAACCGGCGATACGATTGACGTTGGCGATGCCACGCTGCGCATTGCCGGGGAGGTGATTCAGGAGCCGGATGCAGGGTTTAACCCCTTCCAGATGGCGCCGCGACTGATGATGAATATGGCCGACGTGGCAAAAACCGGGGCCGTGCAGCCCGGCAGTCGCGTCGCATGGCGCTATAAGTTCGCCGGCGACGCTGAACAGCTGGCCAATTATGAGCAGTGGCTGCTGCCGAAGCTCGGCCCGGAGCATCGCTGGATTGGCCTTGACCAGGACGACAGCGCGCTGGGCAAATCCCTCGAACGCTCGCAGCAATTCCTGTTGTTATCCGCGCTGTTGACGCTGCTGCTGGCCGTCGCCGCAGTGGCGGTAGCGATGAGCCACTACTGCCGCAGCCGCTATGATCTGGTCGCCATACTTAAGACGCTGGGCGCCGGACGGTCGCAGCTGCGCAAGCTTATCGTCGGCCAATGGCTGCTGCTGTTGACGCTGTCGGTGATAACCGGCGGGGTGGCGGGCCTGGCGCTGGAGCGTCTGCTGCTGCTGGTTCTCAAACCGGTGCTGCCCGCCGCGTTACCCGCTGCCAGCGGTTGGCCGTGGCTGTGGGCTATCGGGGCGACAGGCGTCATTTCCCTGCTGGTGGGCCTGCGACCCTATCGACTGCTGCTGGCGACCCTGCCGCTGCGAGTGCTGCGTCAGGATGTGGTGGCTAACGTCTGGCCGTTGAAAATCTGGATCCCGGCGGTTAGCGTCGTGGTGGTGGGCCTGTTGGCCTGGCTGCTGGGCGGCAGCCCGCTGCTGTGGTCGGTGCTGGCCGGGGCGGTGGTGCTGGCGCTGCTGTGCGGCCTGGTGGGCTGGGGATTGCTGTGGCTGCTCAAACGCCTGACGCTCAAAGCCTTGCCGCTGCGTCTGGCGGTGAACCGCCTGCTGCGCCAGCCGTGGTCGACCCTCAGCCAGCTGGCGGCGTTTTCCCTGTCGTTTATGCTGCTGGCGCTCCTGTTGGTGCTGCGCGGCGATCTGCTTGACCGCTGGCAGCAGCAGTTGCCCCCGCAGAGCCCGAACTACTTTCTGATCAATATCGCCCCTGAGCAGATAGTGCCGGTGAAGACCTTCCTCGCCGAACACCAGACGCGGGCGGCGGAATTCTATCCGATCGTCCGGGCCCGTCTGACGCAGATCAACGGTCAATCCACGGACGGAAACAAAGACGAAGCGCTGAATCGCGAGCTTAATCTCACCTGGAGCGAACAGCGTCCGGATCATAATCCGCTGGTGGCCGGCAGCTGGCCGCCGAAGCCGGGCGAGGTATCGATTGAGGAGGGGCTGGCGCAGCGGCTGGGGATAAAGATCGGCGATACAGTGACCTTTACCGGCGATACCCAGGAGTTCAGCGCGAAGGTCAGCAGCGTGCGCAAAGTAGACTGGGAGAGCCTGCGGCCAAACTTCTTCTTTATTTTCCCCGCCGGGGCGCTGGACGGGCAGCCGCAGAGCTGGCTCACCAGCTTCCGCTGGGATAACGGTCCCGCGATGTTGACCCAGCTGAACCGCGAGTTTCCCACCGTCAGTCTGCTGGATATCGGCGCCATCCTGCGTCAGGTCGGCCAGGTGCTCTCCCAGGTCAGCCGGGCGCTGGAGGTGATGGTGGGCCTGGTGACGGCCTGCGGCGTGCTGCTGTTGCTGGCGCAGGTGCAGGTCGGTATGCGTCAACGCCATCAGGAGCTGGTGGTCTGGCGCACGCTGGGGGCAGGAAAATCGCTGCTGCGCGCTACGCTGTGGGCGGAGTTTGCCCTGCTGGGGCTGGTTTCCGGCCTGGTGGCGGCGATAGGCGCGGAAGTGGCGCTGGCGATGCTGCAGACGAAAGTCTTTGATTTTCCCTGGACGCCGGACTGGCGCCTGTGGGTGTTGCTGCCGCTGACGGGAGCGGTGTTGTTATCCCTGTGCGGCGGCGGGCTGGGGCTGCGTCTGTTAAAAGGAAAAGCGCTATTCCGCCAGTTTAGCCAGTAAGAATATTGCATTTTGATGATGCGCCGCCGTTTTTGGCGGCGCTTTTATTTTAAACGCACAAATTGATAAATCATTGATTTTTAAGAGCACAAAACATTAAAAACCCAACAACACGCTATGCTGATTCGCGGTTAATATTCAACTGGAAAATATAAGGTGGCTTATTAATCAAGGAAAAACTATGGCACACACAATAAAAGCGCTGGCGATCTCGATCGGCGCAGCATTAGCGTTAACGTCATTGCCTTCCCACGCGGAGATTACGCTGCTGAAACAAGATCCGCAGGCGGGCGATCCGTTAAGCCGGCTTAACTTTACCGTCGGCGGCAGTATCCGGCCGCAGTTCAACATGATGACCGGCGATGGCGACAAAGGCTCCTATAAGCGTAACGGTTTTGACGGCGGCACCCGCTTCCGCTTCGCGGCGGATTACTACCTGTTCGATGATATTAGCTGGATCAGCTACTATGAGCTGGGCGTGAACATTCCGGCGCTGTTTGACTGGGATAACCACTACGCGGAAGGCGCGAACAATACCACCCGCCGCATGCTGTATACCGGCCTGAAAAGCGATACCTGGGGTACGTTAACCTACGGGCAGCAGAACAGCATTTACTATGATGTGGTGGGGGTGAAAACCGATATCTGGGACTACGATATGATCGGTCAGGCCCCGGGGAACGGTATTAATGGCGATTACGATGGCTCCTATCGTTCACGTAATATGCTGAAATATAAGAAAACTGTAGGTGATGTCGATCTTTACGGCTCTTATCTGTTCGAAGACAGCGAATACCTGCCGGGTAACGGCCTGCGCTACAAGCGTAAAGGCGGTGGTTCTGTTGGCGCGGACTACCACATCATGAAGGATCTGACCTGGGGTACCGCGTGGAACTACACCCGCGCCGAAATGCGCGACC
>OHDD01000963.1_pt1 | contig 13417 bp, 10 predicted proteins | sample 1566941 | NCBI WGS metagenome assembly OHDD01 (sample SAMEA3879580, study PRJEB24766) | human gut metagenome | biome: human-associated habitat; feature: feces | place: USA | collected 1985/1987 | reverse complement strand
ACTGCCGGAATTGAGTGGCACGAACAGAATTGACACGATATCCGACACTGATAATAGCGTCGAGATTATAGAACATTGTTTGATAGTTTTTTCCGTCAGCGGCAGTTGCCGAGTTTTTCTCGGCAACTGAATCTTTGACAAGTTCCCCAGATGCAAATATGTTTTTTAAGTGCAGACTAATATTGTCAGTTGAGCAATCAAAAAGCTGCGCCATCGCCTTTTGTGTCGTCCAAATGGTCTCACTCTTATACATCACTTGAATCCCATCCTCTTTACCTTCAAGCATGAAGATGAGAAACTCAGCTGTACTATTTCGTATTTCTATGTTTTTTGCCATATTTCAAATTATCATTTTCATGATATTCATTTCGATTTGCCATAATTTTCAACGGATTCTGCCACCATACTATATTCTTCTTCAGTTGTCTTATAAGATTTGATTCTTCTGTCTTCAAGATAAATATGGCAAAGCGTATATTCCAAAGCATCTAAAGTCTGTTGGCGGATTTTTGGTTTCAACTGACATTCCCAAACGGTAATACAATGCCATCCCATTGAAGTTAGCTGTTGTCGTTCTTCTATATCTCTACTCCGATTGCGTTCAATTTTATTCTTCCAAAATTCAACATTTGTCTTTGGTAGAACATAATATTTGCATCCTTCGTGACCATGCCAAAAACAGCCGTTTACGAAAATAATAGTTCTGTATTTGCGCAAGACCAAGTCGGGATGTCCGGGAAGCCGTGGGTGATTTAGCCGATAGCGGAAGCCACGGCTAAAAAGGAACTTTCTCACTATCATTTCAGGTTTTGTATCCCTTCCATGTATAGCAGCCATATTACGATGACGTTGTTCTTTGGTCAATCTATCCATATCAGTACATTAGATGAAATATCTGTAATCGTACGTTCTACCATCGTAATGTCCCAATAATTGTCCAACTTGCGCCAATGTACTAGACGTATCAATTGTAGCTGGAAATTTTGTATAAAAATTAAAGGAGTTCCAATTCATTTTGGTAAACCCAAGAATCTCCTTAACTATTGTTTGCATCGAACCATTACCATGATATTTAGCTATTCTTAAAGGCGAAGGTATGCCCCGTCCTCCAGGGAAGTAATTTCTATCTTGCCTTACTGAGTCTATAGTTCCATGTGTCCACAGCAAACATTCATATTGGGAGACGGGGAAACAAATTCCTCGCATAACCGGAAAACTGGCATTGACAGGATATCCATTGTTTAAATATTGGTCAATACATTTTATGGAATCTTCCATTGTTATCGTTATCAAATCTATATTTTTGATTCCTGCGTGAGACAAAGCATCGGTTATACCTTTGATTTCTTCTTCTTTGAACGGTGTTCTTTTATGTACAACCACTCTTTGAGGCAGCCTATCCATAGACTTCACAAATAATTCTTGAACATTGATACCTAACTTGTATGCTTCTTCATAAGACAGATAAGGATTATTCTTCCTATCTAAAATCGGATTGTCTATTTTGGATAACTTGTATCTTAATCCTTGCCCTTTGGAATTATATATATGGCTACATCCTACAACAATGTTCGTTTTGCCATTTGCTTCCTTCTTGACACTATATCCAATGCCAGCATAAGCTGTATCTGCGTCCAAATCAGATAAAGTCCACGGCGTTCGCATCGATTTGACAAACAAAGCTAATGAAAGCCACCAATATATTTGGTTCTTCATGTAAGTATTGAATATTGTTTTTTCCTCAACAAATTGTGTGGTAAATTCATACTGAGCCGCATATGCTTTTATATAGCTGTGCATGTCAAAAGTTTCACCATCTTTTTTGAAAGAGCGATGGCATTCCCATGCTTTAGGAATAAAAATAACAACGATAATATTCGGATTGTTATTGGCAATTTTATGGGCGAATTTACATATGTTTTGCGCCAAACCTACAGAATCTTGTTGTATCTCACGACAGCTAATCCATAAATTAGAATTAACTGCAGGTATATCTAGCGAAGCTGAATAGATTTGCTCAAAACCTATATATGGCTGCAAATAATCTGTTTTTGGAGCTGTTATATTTCCATTTAGACCATTAAGAAAATCCCGAAATTGATTTGTATAAGTACTCGGACAGATTACGCCAATTTTAACATTAGTATTAAAACTGGACTGGAATTCATAATCATATGGATTGTTTTGTAGAAGCCCTCTCATCGGATTAGTATCGTGGATTATTTTTCGAGATGTCTTACTACAAAAGGCAAGATTTGGCTCAGATATATAAATCCCAGAATATACTATTTTTTTATCAACAAACTGAGTTTGAGATATAAGACCTTTTTCCGTATAGTCTACCGCAACCAATCCTCTATTATTACTTATTTTGAAATTGAAATTATAACCACTATTTAATGGATAATCAAATGCACGCTGATGCCCATTAAAAAGAATTTGTTCCCAAATAGAGATAATCTCATCATATTGAGTATTGTGTTTTTTGTCAAGATATTCCAACATTAGATTCTTACGTCTGTCACTAGTGATATTTTCATCTTTAAAATACAATGTTGGAACAACAGACATAAGGGAATAATTCTTATTGTCCAAAAATACAATATCTATTTTTATTGCTTCGTAAACATCTTTATAATTTCCGAATTGACGTGTTTTATCCCAAATCAAACGTTTGGAAATAACCGCTTCTTTACCACAACTAGAAGATAGTCCACAAATCAAAGTTTTGATTACGACAGATTTCAGTGCCTGATTACCCTTCAATTCGTTAATTGACAATGGTAAACGAGATATACTATCCTCTTTAAGACAATCGGAAAATGCTTGATGTATATGCTCTGAATAGCCAAAAGCAAATACTTTCCCCTTATAAGGGATAGCAATAATATCCTTCCCTTTTATTCTGCTTTTGAGAAAATTCCACGGTGTCTCATTTTGAGGAAAAGCAATCTCAAAAGTAAATATATCAGAAGGAATAGAAAGCGGATACAGATTTGTTTTAATACACCCACTTGAATTCAATCTGTTCAAAGCAAATGGTGTAATTGAAATCTCCGTATTTGCTTCTTCCAGTATCTTATGAATTTCTTGGTATTTATCTTGCTCATCATTATATGTGGAAAGGAGTATAGATATCATTGTCTTGTCAAAACCATCCGTTTCAACAAATACAGCATCTCTTCCTGCATTTCTAGCAGCAACAAGTAAGCTCTTAACGTCTTCATTTATAAATGAGCCATATCCACACCAATATAAACGGCCTGCCCCCGGATGACTAAAAGCTTCAGTCAGTGCTTCCATCAAAGACTTATCTCTTCCACTGTATCCGATTACTATTAGATTTTTGTCTACAAAGTATTCTTTAAGTCTATGTTTAAATGTATCCTGTTGAGAATCTAGTTCTGTAGCAGTATTCTTAAGTTCAGAATATTTATAATCACCATGTAAGGCAATATATAATAATTCCTGGCTATTTTCAGTGCGATGAATACGTTCAGGATTGTCTAAATTTATATTTATTGGAGTTATGTTTGCCTGATGAGCTACCCTTTCAACTAGCCCGTCAAAATTTGTAGTCCAAACAGATTTTAAGACTCTATATTTATGCAATAAGCACAAAAGTTTATATCCAATATTCGGATTCTTATCAAAACATAGACTCTCAAAATATCTTGTTCTATCGCCAGACAATGGGAATGCTTTTTCTGCATAGAAAACATATTCTTCATCAGATTTTTCTATTGGATAACCTCTTTGCTCATTAAGCCATGTCTGAATTTTTTTCCTGCAACAGTCAGAATGTATATCAAGAAATGCTTCATTTGTCGGGTTGTTTGTTACATATATAAGTTTTTTCCAATCCCAAATACAATCTTCCGCAGATTGGACACCTGATGTAATGGACGCACCCGCTCCTAATAAGAACGCAAATGAGCCATTCTTACTTTGTTTGAAAGATCTTAAAAAAGCATCGAAATCCATTCTGAATTGTTTTTCCTCCATTGTCTTAAATCCTTTGTTCGTATAATTCCACCATCAAATCATTGGAAATCAATTCTCCAGGCTGCATTTTTATGCGATATATGGGAGTTCGATTACTGCCCAATGAAATAAAGGAGGACAGATTCAACTTTAAGCATAGCTTTCCGTTCTTAGTGCCAAAATATACTTTATCCACTTTATAATAACCGTCAATCTCTCCGCCAACCATAGGCAGTAAATATCTGATATCCATCACATTGACAGATGTCGGTATCTTCTCCATAGTATATGTCTTTGCGATATGACTGTCAAAATCGGAATAATCCGCATCTGTTTTTCGTACTAACCCTGTCAGAATATTCTTAATCTCTTGTTTCGGTTGTTGAGTCAAAGTGCCGACATTGTCAATGCTATCGATATGGAACTCCGTTTCAAGTTCAAACGGATCGCTGACATAGAAATGAGTCTGTAAAGCATCCACAAGCTCTTTGCTTTGAGCCGTTTCCCTTTTTATTGTTGAAGATTTTATTTTGAGAGACTTCCATATATTGGAATCTTCCTCCTTCATCAAAGCAAGAATCAGATAATTACTATCACTCTTCGGACGATACAATTTGCCGTTCAGCCGTTGGAAATTATCCTGAATGAACTGATAGCAATCCATGCCATCACGTGGCTGCAGAGTTCTGAAAGTGTAGAGTCGATTGAGAGTGCCTTGAATCTTATTTCTGAATTCTTTGCGGACATAGTCTCTCCATGCTGCTTGTGCACTCTTATTGTTGCGACCATACAACGATACGATGTACAAAAAGTTAACATCATAGTGGCACAACAACAGCGTATCCCTGTCAAACAGACGATTTTCAAATTGGCGGTTCAACTGTACTCCACCATCCTGTGCTTTCAACTCCTTATCATCAAAGGAAAGGAATTTACCGCCACTTGTCTTTTTGTCAGGAATCCGTGCACTGATAAAGAAATTGGGGATGGGATTATATCCTTCAGTCAATGTGTCCCTTAACTGGGGATGCTCCCCGTTTCCGTCACCGTCCAAAAACAGATTCATGTTCCACTGAATGACATTTCTGGCATATGTGTATTGCTTGTATATCGATTTGTCGCCAAGCTGCGTCCTGTCATTCCTGGAACGCTTGTAATACTTGCTGTCTCCAATGTAATAAGTAAGCTCAGATGTCAAATCCGATTGTTCAATAAGTCCTTGCCCGACGAACATGTGGTCAACTAACTTGCCGTCCTTTTGCTCTGTGAGTTCTTTCGGTAAATTTTGTTTGTCATTGCCACTTACCAAAGCATCAATCATGACCTCAAAGATGTGCTCGAAATCTTTCGCCAGCAGATAGTCTTCCGCCTGCCTGTTCATCGCAATCTTATATTCCCTGTCAAAGAAAGCATAGCACAAATCCCATATCCGAAGAGCCTTGTCCGAGAAATACTTGTACTTGATTTGTTTTAGTCTTCGGCATCCCAGATTCCTGCCTATATAGGACTTCTTCAACCTGTCGCAGCTGATAAGAGGATACTGGATATTAATTTCAAAAGAGAAACCATGCGTCTCCCGAATGTAATTCAAAATGGAGAAATATATGACAAGCAGCTCTTCGTCAAAATTCACCATTTTCTTTTTGTTTACAGGCTTGATGTAAACAGGACTTCCGCTTTGTATGATGGCCTGCGATGAAGTAATGGTCCTGTTCCAGTTGATTTTGTTATAACCGGAATGAACGTTCCTGGTCACGAAGGTAAAATAGTCCTGATTGCTTCTGTTGAAATCCCTCAGTGCTATTATCACATCAAGTAATGTGTTGTGTTTCTGTTTTCGTCCTCTGCTTTCGGACTGATATTCCTTGCTTTCAAGTATATTGTCGTTGTGAGATTGTTTATATACGCTTATCGTCCGGTATATCCAAATCGAAAGTGTGGACAGGAATTCCTTGTATTCTTTGCAACCTTCTTCCGTAAACTTAGTCTTTACCTTTTCGGACTCAAAGTCTATTATTTCCTGTGGCGAAGCACCGAATATCGTATCATCCCCACTCTCCTCGTTTATCTCACCTGTCAATACTACTTTGGGCAAGAAGAATACAACATCTTTTGCTGTCTTGCTATAACAATACCCGACATACCCGAAAGAATATTTGTCCTCCTTTACAGGAACTGACACAACATCTTTGAGTACATCTCTGACTGTCAAACCATCCTTGACAATATCGTTCAGACTATATGGGTATCCTTCAATAAACAGCAGCATAAAATTTATTCAAATTAGAGTTCTGTATTCTCCGCGTCATTTTCAATAGTAACCTTATTGCCGTTAGGGTCTGTGACTCCGAGATAGGACATCATTTTCTTTAATGTTTTAGTCCCATTTTCTCCATACAATTCAGAGAAGGAAATATCTTCAGTCTCACCGACTTTGAATATATCCCCTTCACCATCTTTGCAGACATCATTCCATAGATAGAACAATATTTTGTTCAACAAGACTTTATCGGTAATTATTCCATCTGACGGATTTACGAAATAATCACCTAACATCTTATCTTCGGAGCTATTTGCCCTCAAAATCTTTTCGTTGACTATTCTTTGGAATGAAACCCAAGAATATACTGTACCGTCAATAACTATCTTCCAGCCTGTATTCTTATACTTAATCGGCTCATACTCCCAATCCCAACGTCTCTTGAATGCGCTATCTATCGGGAACAACGATTGGTCTGAAGTATTCATGGTTGCATAGATATACAGATTTGACGGCAGACAAAGTTCTCCGTCTTTTATTCCTTGATTATCCTCGCCAAGCTTCTCTTCTAGAAAAGCCCTCAAATCTGCATCAGCCTTAATGCCATACTCCGATTTGCCATTAACATCTCTATCAAGAAGCTGGAACAAATCTCCGAATATTTGTGCGCAATTGCCTCGATTGATTTCCTCAATAATAAGATATACTTTTTCTTCCGATTTTTTGTATGCCTGTATATAAGCATTAAGAAATGCCTGAGGAACGAAAGAATAAATTATACGAGATTCGTTTGAACAAGCAAGATATTCTTCTCCAACAGCCATTCCTTTATCAAATTCAACAGTGTAATTATCAGACATACCGCAAGCTTGGAGTATATCCTTCTTGTCAGAAAGATTCAACTGTTTTAATGAACGCCAATATTTCGCTCCAAATTTTTGGGATGAATACGTGACACCTCCCTCTTTCATTTCGGTTAATTTGCTAATGAGCTCTCCCTTGGCATATATTTTATCAATTGGCTTTTCCATTGTCGGCTTGTATGCCCCGACAAAAGTTGAATAATCACTGTCCGGATGAAAAGTAGTTCTAAAAATATTTGCTTTGGGAACTTTTTTATCCGCAGGACACCCTTCGTATTCTCCAAGTATTTCCTTAATTTTATGCGATTTCCCTGTTCCAGGAGCACCATAATAAATTATTTGACGACTAATTTTATCATAAGACTCTGTTTGAAGTGAGGCAACATCCTCTAATCCATCCTCTTTACCATCATTGTATGGCTCTGTCACATTATCTATTCTTACATCAAATATTCCATCTGACGCCTTCTTTATATTTAGATTTGAATAGCCTCCAGCAAAATAGTTCCTTATAGTGAACTTAGTTATTTGAATAGCACCAGTATGATCCTTATACTTAACTTCCTTGAGTAGATTGTTGAAGTAAAAACGATTGTCTATTTCTCCATTCTTTTTTAGTACATCTTTTCTGGCATTCCATTTTTGGGTAAATGTATTTACTGAAACACCATTTTCTTTAAATAAAGCATCAAGTATTGCTAATTGATCAAACACAAATCCATCTGAATAATTTACAATATAATGATTAGCAGATTGGTCAAATTTTCGTGGAAGAATAGACGCAATAAACAATATCGCCTGTGTAAGATTTGTCTTATCAAATCTTACGGTTATCTGTTCTCCGCAATCTTGGAACAATTCGTAATGCTCATTATCTAAAAACAAATCGGTATTTTTAGCATCTCCTGCTCCGATATGACGATAACTAGCGTTAGTATCGTTTATGTGTTTAGCAATTTCTTCCATATTATTGTCATTTAATTATTTTACATTTAATGAGATAATACAATACCGCATATATTGTATTGACGCTTACAGCATTGCCAGCTTGTTTATAAAGAGAGCCATCAGCAACACCGTATGCGCTACCTTTTCGAGCGAACTCAGCAGGAAACCCCTGCAGCATAAAGGCTTCTTCTGGAGTAAGTTTGCGAATTGGAAGTTTAGCCAGTTCCTCCTTTGTCATTGTGTCAACAGGATTTATCTTACCATGTGACTCTATATAATCTTGGCTATAATAATTATCCTGACACGCTCTATGCATTTTATGCATAGTCGCCGTTAAAGGACGAGCTATCTTCATATTTATATCAGACTTGGATTTAAAGTTAGAAGAACCATCTGAAAGCAATGTTGGTTTTATGCGTTCAGAAAGATAGTACTTAGAATCCACATCCTGCATTAATACATCAGATATCGTCTCAAAATACTCCAAACTCGTTTCTTTATACATTTTATCAAACTCTTTCGCAATCAACTTAGACGAGAAGTCAAAATCGTTAGAAATTTTTGCAGTTGTAGCAAAAATCAACACTCTATTACGTGTTTGTGGCAAATGGAAATCTGATGTATTGAAAATATCGGCATAAACACGATAACCTATTGATTCTAATTCATGTTTGATTCTATTAAATGTCCTTCCTTTATCATGATTTCGAAGATTCTTGACATTCTCCAATAAGACATATTTGGGCTTCTTTATCGCCAATATATCCATAATACGGAAAAACATCTGTCCGCGATCCTCTTCAAATCCAGCTTGGCTTCCCATCATACTGAATGTCTGACAGGGAAATCCACCTGTTAGTAAGTCGAATTTAGGAAGAGATTTTATGTTCTTTTTATTACCGGTAAAAGCAACAATATCCCCCAGTACAAATTCATTTTCATCTATGTTATAATTTGCACGATAGGTCAATTCCGCCTTAATATCAATCTCTGAATACCCGACACAATGAAACTCCATGACATTGTCCTTCGTAAGAAGATCCATTGCCCTCCTAAAACCACCAATACCAGCAAATAGTTCTAAATGTTTCATAAGAATTTCATTATACTACGTCCTATCACTTCAGCAAACTTCACTGGTACTGCATTTCCAACTTGTGCATACCATGAGTTTTGAGCTCCTTTCAATATAAAATCATCTGGAAATGTTTGTATGCGTGCAGCCTCCCTTGGAGATAATCCACGCGCTTCCCATGGATGAATATACATATTACAATCATACTTCATATGAGAAGTGATAGTTTTACATATTTGGTTCTCATCAAGTTTAAAGTACTTATCTTTAAATATGTTATTACGCCTTTTATACGGCATTATATCTTGTATGGATTCATGTAAAGAATTTGCTCCCTGAGGCAATCTTCTATAAATCTCAATATCACGTAAATTATTATATCTATTTTTGTGATTATATAATTTAGTAATGATTCTATCACCATTAATAAAGTGATAAAAATCTGTATCCGGATATGAAAAATCTCGTTCCGTAAATCCACACTCTTCAGATTCATACTCTCCTTGATTCTTTGCTTTTCTAGCTTCCAAATGTGGCAGCCCAAACAATACATCTCTTAATAAAAAAGGATCTCTTTTGTAACGTTCAATTTCTGCAAAAATATCATTTGGAGCAACACCCATTCTGTTACCAATCATTATGAAACGTTCTCTATTTTGAGGTATACCAAAATCTTGAACTTTCAATAACCGATAATCATAAAGGTACTCATCTCCTAAGTACTCTTTGAAATTGGCAATTATCTCATCGAACTTATTAGCCATTCCTTTTACATTTTCCATTATGAAAAATTGCGGTCTAATTTCCGAAAGGAATTGCAAATAAGCCTTATAAAGCTGATTTCTTGGATCATCAATAATCCTTTGCCTATTCGCCATCGAAAAGCCTTGGCAAGGAGGGCCTCCACATACTAAAGTAATTGGTCTATCCGGATTCTTAAGTGTATCTCTATATTTGTCTAAACAAGTATTCAATTCATTGATGTCTCCAATAAAATACTGTCCTTGTTTTAGACTATGATTAGCCAAGTAAGTAGATGCAAAGGTTTCAACAATCTCGTTCATGAACACAACTTCAAACCCTGCCTGTTCAAGCCCAAGGCTCAACCCACCACACCCTGCGAATAAATCTATAAATGTATATTTTTTTTGTCTACTCATTCTACTTCATAATTAAAATCGGCCTCTATAAGGTCTTTAATATCCACTTTAAGCAGTTGGGCTATTTCTACAAACTGAGCCATTGATGGTTGTATCTTATTAGTCTTCCATCGTGACACTGTCATATCGGTGACGCCCATCTGTTCTGCCAGCCAACGATTGGTTATTTCCTTTTCCGCTAGAACTACACGCAATCGGTTTGAGCATTCTATTTTCGCCATATTGCTTCGTATTATATTTCAAGTACAAAGTTAAACATAAAAAGATAATATTCAAAACAACATGATAAAAATATCATATAACGTCGTTACAAAAAGCATTATGCTGCATAAACATAATGTTGATTCCACATAATTTGATTCCATTGTATCGGTCGCATCATCAATCTATCATATAATATGCAAGAACACACCTCTTTCTTTACTTTATGATAGGTTATTGCTTTTATTCGTCATCTTCATCGAGATAAGTCCAGTCTTTTGACGCATATTCCTTTTCAAACTCCGTCAAGTCTTCCTTGATGCGTTCACGGAAACACTCTTCGCTATCATCGCCACTCATCATCCAGTCTACTCGTTCCGCATATATTTCTGCTATACGAATTTGCCGATACGCCTCCTTCATTGCATCTATCGTCTCATCTAACAGTTCCAATACATCTGCTTCACAGAGATAATGATCATAATAACAATGATGGATTGAGTATAATACCGGAATTTGTTCAGCATCTGGAGTGTCAGACATATATCGTTTTGTTGATTGGAAAATCACCCCATCATCAAAGAATCGTCGGTCTGCGTATTTTTGTTCTGCCTTGACGATGGTTTTATCTCTCAGAAGAAAAGATTCTGCGTCTTCATAGTTCCCAAAACTCATGTAGTCCTTATAACTATGATATGAGCCAAAGCAATCTTTCTCGTAAATAGTCCAATAATCCTCTTGTACTTTCTCCGGCTTTGGTTGTAAAGCCCTTGCAATGTCACGCTCAATAGCATCAGCTATCTCACGCATTGCGTATGTGTTCCTATTAAAATATCCTCCACTCATGATTATTTCCTCCTTATTCTGATTGAACTAAGATGTTAAATACTAACATATTGCTTGCATCTTTCATCCAGCACTCCTGAAAACATATCCATTTCTCTTTTGGATATGCCTTGACGATTAGCAAGTTCCCGCCATTCTTTTACGACTTCAACTACCTCTGCAACAATCTTCTCTGCTGTTTTCTTATTGAGCATATAATCCTCGCAAGTATCGAGCAAAATGCTCAAATCCGCCTTATTGGAATCAGCGGAGATGAGCAGACTTTGATATTCATGCAGCGTTGGATTCATATCGTAAGCAGGAGACAATGTCCAACCTTTTGCGGTCAAAAGAAAACCATGATTGCGGAAATGGTCATCAGTATTGCCGATACAAATATTGAAAGCCACACGACGATATAGTTCCTGCAGGTTTCGCTCTACATCGGTACAGTTCTGAATAATGAAGTCAACTATATCCAAATAGCCGTGTCCAGTAGTTGCATTATCTCCATCACTTAATCCCAACAAGGTCATGGCAGATGCAAAATGAATGCGTTTTCCTTCTTGGGTTCTATCGAAGCGTTGTGACAGCAATGTATGATATTTCTCTCCAGTTGCCAACACTTTTGTTTTTGCAGCGTTTATCCCTGCTTTTGTGGCAAGCAAATGACTGAAATGCTCCCAAAGTCCAACATCATAGTCATCCTTGCGCGATGGAAACTTGGCCACATAAAGAACTTTATCTGTATCTACAACATTAGCTTTAGGCCTTGCACCTCCTAATGACGTTCCCGGTTGCACAAGTTGTGCAATCCATTTCCTATCAGGGAGCATATTGTTTTCTTCACATTTCTCTATCTCGGCACTGGCTGCAATCAGTTCCCGAATATCCGTCAAAGGTGGAATTTTCAACGATTCACTCACATTGATAAATTCGCCATCGAGGTCTTCCTTAAAACGGAATCCACCCATTCGGGAGAAATCATCGATACCAGTCAAGAAATCGAAAGATGATAATCTCCGTACTGATCGCTTTTCTTCCGCTGCTACTAATTGCTCACGACGCAACAACAAAGTACGTCCCCAACGATCCGGCAAAGCATCAGAAAAACATCCGAATATATCCTTGTCCGGTTGTGTATATTGTTGTCCCGGGTAATTATTCAGGTCGTCACTCAAAAACAGATCGCTATGCTGCCTTAACCATTCATTATTGAACGTAAAACAATAGCTGTCCGCACCACGAAGAGACTCAAAGCCTAATTCGCCAATGAGTTCCACTTCTTTGAGCCAATCGAAATCGGCATATACATACAACTTTTTCATAGATTATTCTTTCTTGGATGCACGTTCTCTTGTTTTCAAACTCAAATCTTGTAAAGACTTTCCCATTTTATCTTCTTTGGCAAGCAATAGAATGTCATCGTCAAGTTGCAATGCGTACAAAACACGTAGATAGATCCCTATTGCAACAGAAGGAGTCCCTTTTTCTATTCTGGACACAGTAAGCGGTGAACAGGTGGCGCGTTCAGCCACCTGAGCCACACTCAGATTTCTGCGCAATCGAGCCAACTTAATCTGCTCACCTACAATTTGCATCTTCTGCTCCAATTTTCGGGGCAACTTTGTACCCATTGTATTCTTTGCCATATTTTCTTATTTAAGGTGCAAAGCGACTACGTCGATGACTTCGCCATAGCCAACCTATCATATAATATACAAAGGTAACACTTTTTATTTATTTAATGATGTATTACACATAGAAAAAACGCACGTCTTGGCATAATTAACCATATACATAATCTATTTTGAGCAAAAATTTCCAAAAACTAAATGCTATAATATTGTTTGTAAGCACCATATACACCTATCAACAAACAATATGTTATTCGTTACAAACGATACAAATTGTTTATCATACACTCATCATATCAAAGAACTATTTTGCTCGCCAAAAGAAAAAGACTTGACTCTACCTCTCAACTTGACTTTAATGACCGTCATTATATACACGGGCAATAAAGTTAAGTCAAGCAGAGGGAAGAAAAGGCTTCAACTAAATTTTTCTCTTTTGGTCAGCAAACAATATACGTGAGAAT
>OHDD01000944.1_pt1 | contig 13787 bp, 13 predicted proteins | sample 1566941 | NCBI WGS metagenome assembly OHDD01 (sample SAMEA3879580, study PRJEB24766) | human gut metagenome | biome: human-associated habitat; feature: feces | place: USA | collected 1985/1987 | reverse complement strand
AGATTAATTTTCCAAAAGTATTATATAACCATGGTGAACGACAAAAGTAATTAAGAATTAAAAATCATGGAGGTAATATAAATGGAAAGAAATGAAATGATCGAAGTATTAATGGGAAAGGCTAATGTAACTAGAGAGGAAGCAGAACAAGCTTTAGAGAACTGTAATTTTGATTTGTTAGATGCTATTGTTTACTTAGAGAGAAGAGGAAAAGTAGAGAACAATGAAACAACTACTATAATTGAAATTAAAGAAGAAAAAGAAGAAAGTAAAAATGACAGTAAAAAGCATGAAGAAAATTTTGGTGGTATAGGGGAAGTTGTTGGAAGAATATTTAAATTTATAGGTAAAATATTTAGAAAAGGAAATGAAAATTTCTTTGAAATTAGAAAAGATAATGAAAAGCCAATAAGAATATCTTTAACAATATCAATCCTCTTCTTAATATTTTTATCAGTACCAACTATAGTTTTATTAATTGTAGGATTATTCTGTGGATATAAATATTCATTATCAGGGAAAAAAGTAAATTATGAAAGCGTAAATAATATTTTTGAAGAAGTCTCAAAATCAGCAGATACTATTAAAAAAGATTTCAAAAAAGGTTATGAAGAATAATAGATTAATGAGGAATAGGGTAAAACTTATTCCTTTATTTTTTGTGAAAATAATAGTTTAGATGTTATAATTTAGTAGAATACTTATAAAGAGAATTTATTAATTAAATTTGGGAGAATAGAATGGAAAAGCTGGAGCTTGTAGATAAATTAAAAGATAAGACTAATATAAGTTATGAAGAAGCTAAGATGGCTTTAGAAAATAGTAATTGGGATATATTAGAGGCTATGCTTTATTTAGAAGATATAGGAATGATAAAAAAGCCTGCTGTAAGTGTATTTTATAGCAATAATCAGCAGTACGAATATAGTAAGAATGAAGAAGAAGGTAAAGAAGATTATAACAAGGATAATAGCGAAAATCAATATAAGAAGAAAAATGATTTTTATGGAGTTTTTGAAGTGATATGTAATGCTATAGACACATGTAATAATATTTTAATTGAGGTAAAAAGAGATAATGAATTGCTTTTTAAATTACCTCTTACAGTAGTGATAGTATTATTATTTTTTGCATTTTGGATTCTGATTCCTTTAATAATTATTGGATTGTTTTTTGAAATCAAATTTAAAGTGTATTCTAAAAATATAAATACAGATAAAGCTAATAAAGTAATAAGCAGAATTGAAGAAATAGTTTATGAGATAAAAGAAAAAGTAAAAAAGGGGGCTAAACATGATTAAAATTTTAATTGTTGAAGATGAAGAAAAGCTAGCTAGATTTGTGGAGCTAGAACTTAAGCATGAAGGTTATGAAGTAATAAAAGCAACTAATGGAAGGATAGGCCTTGAAATAGCAGAGCAAGGTAAGGTAGATTTAGTTCTTCTTGATGTAATGCTTCCGGAGATTAATGGACTTGAAGTATTAAGAAGGCTTAGGAGAGTTTCAAATATTCCTATAATAATGCTTACTGCAAGAGATGCAGTTATGGATAAGGTATCAGGTCTTGATGCAGGGGCAGATGATTATATAACTAAGCCATTTGCAATAGAAGAATTACTTGCAAGAATAAGAACAGCTCTTAAAAAGAGAATAGTTACAGAAAAGAAAAATGAAGATGTAATAAGCTGTGGATCATTAAGTTTAGATAAAATGAAGCATAAGGTAATGTATGATAATACTGAAATTGAATTAACTAATAGAGAATTTACTTTGTTGCAAATATTAATGGAAAACAAAAATATAGTATTAACTAGAGATGTACTTATAGAAAAAGTCTGTGGTTATGATTATATTGGTGAAACAAATGTAATAGATGTTTATGTAAGATTTTTAAGAACTAAAATTGATGATGCATTTAAAACAAAAATAATAACAACAGTTCGTGGAGTTGGATACGTAATAAAGGATGAGTAAGAATAAGAAGAATAAAAAAGTTACATCTATTGCAATAAAGCTTAATGCTATACAGGTGAGAGATTTATTCTTTAAGTTTCTTATAATTGATACCATATTACTGGCTATATTACTAATTTTATGGTGCATTGATTCAGAAAAGAGTTTTTATGGATCAGTAGTAGAAAGTGCTCAAAGAAAAATAAATTTTTATCCTATAGAAACAGCAACATATACAGTAATTTGGGATAGTGGAAAGACTATGGTTAAGGAAGCTAGTGAGTTTCTATATAATATAAGAAAAATAATTATAATATTAGGAATTGCAGAAGGAATATTTTTATTAGAAGAAATAATTTTTGGGACATCAAAGGTTAGAAGAACTTTAAGACCTCTTAATGAAATAGCAGAAACAACAAGCAGACTTAGTAATTTGGACTTTGATGAAGAAAAGTTCCATAACTTAGAGAATGCTATATCTAAAATAAGTCCTGTAACTTCTGATGAAAGAATAAAGATTGAGGATAGTGAGTTTCAAGGGTTAGAGGATGCTATTAACAAATTATTAGATAGAATGAGAGATTCTTATAGGCAACAGGCGCGATTTGTTTCTGATGCTTCACATGAACTTAGAACTCCTATTTCAGTAATTCAAGGTTATGCAAATATGCTTGATAGATGGGGAAAAGATGATGAAAGTGTATTGGAAGAATCCATAGCTGCAATAAAATCAGAATCTGAAAGTATGAAGAATTTAGTAGAACAGTTATTGTTTTTAGCTAGAGGTATTAATGGAAAAACTCAGCTTACTTTAACTAAGTTTTCTATTAATAAACTGATTAAGGAAGTTGCTGAAGAATCTAAAATGATAGATGATAAACATATATATAATTATGTTTACTTTGAAGAAGATATTAATGTATATGGTGATATTGGACTTATTAAACAAACTGCTAGGATTTTAGTTGAAAATGCAGCAAAGTATACAGAAGAAGGAGAAGAAATAACTCTTAAGGTTGGTAAAAGTAGTAAGGGTGAAGCTTATTTTTCTATTCAAGACAATGGGATTGGAATGGATGAAGATGATATACCTCATATATTTGAAAGATTCTTTAGAGCTGACACAGCAAGAGTTAGAAAAGATGGAGGGACTGGTCTAGGATTATCTATAGCTAAATGGATTATTGATAATCATAATGGATATTTTAGTGTTTTAAGTAGAAAAGAAATAGGAACTAGAATAACAGTACATTTAACAAAATAGCTTAATTATCAGTATAAAAAATACCCCTATCAGTTAGATATTTTTTTCTTATCTAGCTGATAGGGTATTTTTAGTTATATTTTCATCTTTCTAAAATTAAGAGGAGTTTTTCCATGTACCTTTTTAAAGCTTTTAACAAAGTTTCCACTGTAATTATAACCAAGTTTTTTAGCTATTTCTTCAACACTTAACTCAGTAGTAGAAAGCAAATTTTCAGCCATTGTCATTCTTATAGAATTAGTATATTCACTAATAGACATATGATATTTAGCAGAAAATCCTGCTTTTAGCTTTTGCTCATTTAAAAATACCATCTTACTTAAACTCTTAATAGTAGGAGGATTACAAAATTCCTCAGTTAATATATCATGCGCTTTTTGTATTGCATTAGCATCAGAAGCGGTTAATGTGATAAATCTATCTTTACCTATTTGGATCTTTCCATAATCTAATTGATTAGTAAAAACATTTTCTGGTGAAGAGTTTAATTCCTTAGAAAGTAAAGCGATAGATTCTAAAATTTTGCTTTCTAAATATATAGGGGTAAGTTCATTAACTTCAGACATACTTCTTAATCTTTGAATGATAGTAGATATTTCAAGGGGAAGATATCTATATGTATAATTACTAATAAAGTTATCAAAATCTAAGGTGTTGGGGAAATTTGGTTTAATTATTTCATTAAAGTACTTTTTATAAATAGTTATTTCAGCACCATGAAAATGCTGACCTTTTTTCCATGTTTGTTTACCTTTTATAGCTTGTTCAGCAACGAAAAAAGAAGAAGGACTAAAAGAAGATATGGGATTATTTTCAATTTTAAATTCAGTTTCTCCCGTATAAACAGTTCCAAATCTCATTAAGTGTTCTTTATGATCAAAGGAAATAGAAAAATCACTAGGTATAGTATAATCACCAATTCCAAAGTCATAATACCCCTCTCTACTATATTTAATAAAATATCCAAGTTCAGGTTTATTTTCATTTTTGTAAATTGTATAGTTTTCTGTTTCGTAAGGAGTAAAAGTCATTTCTTTTAAAACTCTATTTTGAAAATCTTTTGTTGTTTTAGAAATCATGAATACCTCTCCGTAATAAATTATTTGTTTAAATTTAGGAAATAATATTTTTAATAGATTATATAAATAAGATTTATTATTTACTATCTAAATTATACATTTTACACTAATAAAAAAACAATTTAAATAGATGATAAAATTATTAAATTAGGTGCAATGGTTGAAATGAGAATGACTCTCATATACAATTAATTCGAGTCAAATGAGAGAAAAATCGAAGTTAGTTATAAGATATATGGAGGTATAAAATGAAGAAGAAAATATTAAAGACATTAGTTGCAACTTGCATGACAGCTATGATGTTTGTAGGATGTGCAAGCAATAGTGCAACAAATGAAGATAAAGCTATAGGAAAAACTGTAACAGTTACAGATGTAAGAGGAGAAGTTGAAATACCTGCAGATCCTCAAAGAATAGTAGATTTAAGTGGTAATAGTGATATTTTATCAATTTTAGGATATAAGGTTATAGGAACTGCAAATAGTGATGCTTATGATTATACTAAGTTCCCTTCATACTTAGAAGAAACATTAAGTGGAGCAGAGATATTAGGATATAGCATGCAAGATACTATGGATGTAGAAGCTGTTATGAACTTAAAACCAGATTTAATAGTTATATCAACAGTTCAAGAAAAAATGTATGATGCATTAAGTGAAATTGCTCCAACTGTAATGATTCAATTAGAAGCTTTAAACTGGAAAGATGATGTTAGAGCTTTAGCAAAAGTATTTAATAAAGAAGATGTTGCAAATGAATGGTTAACTAAATATGAAACAGAAGCTAAAGAAGAAGGAGACAAGATTAAAGCTGAATATGGTGAAGATACAACTTATCTTTCATTCTTAGCAAGTGGTGGACAATTCTTTATATTCGATGGTGCAGGATTTGGTGATGTATTATATAACGATATGGGATTAGCTAAACCAGCAGGAATGCCAGAACAAACTGATATTAGTTTACCAGTTGTAACTTATGAAGGATTAGCTTCAATTAAATCAGATTATATCTTCTTAATTTCAACACCAGAGGATTTAAAGCAACTTGAAAGTAATGCTATATGGAATAGCTTACCTGCAGTAAAAGAAGGTAAGGTTGTAGTATTAGAATCATCACCTTACTTTAACCAAGGATATAGTTCAATAGGTAGACAATTATTAGTAGATGAAATAGGTGAAATGTTAAATGGAACAAAGTAAGAAACATACAACAATTTTTGTAATTGGTAGTTTGTTACTTTTAATAGGAGGACTGATTCTGGCTATAAGGCTAGGATCCGTCCATATTAATTTTTCAGACATTTGGAATAGTATCTTTAATTATAGTGAAACATTAGAGCTTATGCTTATTAGGGATGTACGAATTCCAAGAGCACTTTCTGTATTATTAACAGGAGGTATTTTAGGAGTGACAGGTGCCATGATTCAAGGCGTTACTAGAAATCCAATAGCTGAACCATCTATATTAGGTGTAAGCCAAGGGGCAACTTTAGTAATAGCTATTTTTTATGCAACTGGAGTAGCAATAAATACTCAAAATGTAATGATAGCTTCTTTTATAGGAGCATTAGTAACTGGGATTATAGTTTTAGGATTTATATCTAAGAAAGCAAATAATAATTCTATTGCAAAGATACTTTTAGCAGGAACAGCTATGAGTACATTTTTTATTTCATTAACAACAGTAATAGGACTATTATCGAATCAATCTCAAATGATAGGTTTTTGGGTATCAGGAGGCTTTAGAAATGCAAGCTGGTCTGACTTTAAACTTGTATTTATTGTAGGAATAATTGGACTTATTATAGCAATTTTATTATCACCCAAAATAAATATTTTAAATCTTGGAGACGACGTTGCCATTGGTCTTGGTGAAAATCCTGAAAAGATAAGATTCTTAACGCTTATGGTTATGATACCAATGTGTGCAGCAGCAGTTGCAGTAGGAAAAAATATAGCATTTGTTGGCCTTATAGTACCACAAATAGTTAGAAAATTATTAGGTGAAGATTATAGAAGAAATATTCCATGTGCATTTTTACTTGGAGCAGTTCTTTTAACTTTTGCAGATGTTGCAGCAAGAATGATATTTAATCCTTATGAAACACCAATTGGTGTATTTACAGCATTAATAGGAATACCATTCTTTATATCAGTAGCTAGAAAGGAGAGAGGATAATGAATAAGAAAAAATTTAATATAGTTATAGCTGTATTAACAGTTTTATTAGTTATCTCTTTTTTAGTTACTTTATGTTGGGGTACATATAAAATTTCACCTTTAGAAGTTATAAACACTCTTTTAGGTAATGGAACAAAGCTTCAAAATACAGCAGTATTAAATATTAGGTTACCTAGACTTTTAGTTGGTGCATTTGTAGCAATTGCCCTATCAACAGCAGGAGCGATTCTTCAAACTATAACTAAAAATGATTTGTCAGATACAGGAATAATAGGTATAAACGCGGGTGCAGCAGTAGCAGCAGTTTTGTTTATTACATATCAAACATCTAATTATTACAGTGAGCTTGGGCAACTTTCAATTTTTGTATTGCCACTTATGGCTATTATAGGTGCAGCTTTAACTTCATTTGTAATATATATGCTATCTAGTAGACATGGAATAAGACCTAAAAGACTTTTATTAATAGGTATAGGACTAAATGCTGGCTTAAATGCATTTATAACCTTCTTTACTTTTAGAGGAGGGGTGGGAGATTATAATAGAGTATTAGTTTGGACATCAGGAAGCCTTTGGGGGTCAGGATGGAGCTATGCTAAAGTAATTATTCCAATAGTAACACTTATGTTTGGGGTAGTTATGTTAAATCATAAGAAACTAGATATTTTAAATCTTTCTGATGAACTTGCCTTATCTCTAGGGCTAAATTTAGAAAGGGAAAGAAAGAAGTTCTTAAGCTATGCAGTTATATTAGCAGGCACAGCAACAGCTTTTGCAGGAAATATTGGATTTTTAGGACTTATATCTCCTCATATAGCTAAGAAGTTAGTTGGTCCATATCATAAGAACTTTGTTGTAATATCAGCAATGATTAGCGTAATAATAGTTCTTCTTGCGGATTCAGTTTCAAGAAATCTATTTTCTCCAATAGAAATTCCAGTTGGAATTACAGTGTCTATATTTGGAGTACCATATTTTATCTATTTAATGATAAAGGAGAAATAATTATGGAAGCTATTAGTGTAAGGAACTTATCAGTATCATATGAAAATAATGCAATAATTGAAAATATGGATTTAAGTATCCCAAAGGGAAAAATAAGCATAATAATTGGAGCAAATGGATGTGGTAAATCTACTTTGCTTAAGACTATAGCTAGAATCAATAAACCTAAGACTGGGGATATTTTTATAAATGATAAAAATATAAAGAAGATAAAGGAAAAGAATATAGCAAAGGAAGTTGCATTTCTTCCTCAAGGACCAGTTTGCCCAAGTGGTCTTACTGTAAGAGAGCTTGTAGCCTTTGGTAGATTTCCTCATCAAAAAATGATAGGTGGACTTAATAACCATGATAAGGAAGTTATTGATTGGGCCATAAAAGAAACAGGTCTTAGTGAATTTGCTGACAAAGAAGTTGAAAATCTTTCTGGTGGTCAAAGACAGAGAGCTTGGATTGCTATGACTTTAGCACAAGAGACAGAAATTATAATGCTTGATGAACCTACTACTTATTTAGATATGTCTTATCAACTTGAAGTATTAGAGGTGCTTCAAAAGCTTAATAAAGAAAAGAATATTACAGTAGTTATAGTTTTACATGAGCTTAATAATGCATGTAGATTCGCAGATAACATTATTGGACTTAAAAAAGGTAAAGTAATATGTCAAGGAAAACCAATGGATGTAATTAATAAAGAAACATTAAAAGAAATTTACGGGATAGATGCAAATCTTAAAGAAAGTGAAAATGGTGAATATCCAATATGTACAGAGTATGAGCTTTTTAGGGAGGGTGCATGAGAAATAAAAACTTTATAATAATAGTTATAGGGCAGATTATTTCACTTTTTGGAAATGCTATTCAAAGATTTAGTATGTCTCTATACTTATTAGAATTTACAGGGAGTACAGCTGCCTTTGCTAATATATTAGCAATATCAACAATACCTTATATACTATTTGCACCAATTGCAGGAAGGCTTTCAGATAAAATAAATAGAAAAAAGATAATGGTTTATTTAGATCTATTCTGCTCAATTTTGATAGGGATATATGCACTTATATTACTTAGAGGAAGAGATAGTGAGTTAATAGTAGCCATAGTAATGTTTATGTTATCTGTATGTTATACTCTGTATGGACCTGCAGTAGTGTCTTCAATTCCACAAATAGTTGAAGAAGATAAGCTAACATCAGCAAATGGAATAATTAATCAAGTAGGATCTGTTGTTAACTTCCTTGGGCCAATACTTGCAGGAGTACTTTATGGATTAGTAGGTATAAAATTAATAGTAATAATAAATGCTATAAGCTTTTTAGTATCAGCAATAATGGAGCTATTCTTAGATATTCCAGATGTGGTTAAGACAGATGAGGATACAGATAAGGGCAAGGTGTTATCTATGGACTTTATAAAGAAATCCTTTATAGATATGGGAGATAGCTTTATATACTTAAAGAAAGAAAAGAAGATAATATTAGGAATTATAGCTTCATATGCTTTATGTAATATATTCTTAGTACCTATATTATCAATAGTAGCACCATACTTTATCAATATATTACTTGAACTACCTTCACAAGTTTATGGAGTAGTAGAAGGAATATGCGTTTTAGGTATGATTTTAGGTGGTTTTTGGATAAGTATAAAACCAAAGATGTTCTTAATGAAGAAAGTACATTATACATATATTCCTATGATAGTAGGGGTTACTTTAATGGCTATGTTAGGATTTATTAGATTAAATAATTATGTTTTGGCTGGACTTTTTGGTGTTAGTGGTATGGCAATTATGCTATCTCTATCATTATCAAATGTGTTAACATTAACTTTCATTCAACAAGAGGTGCCTTCAAATATGCTAGGACGTGTATCGGCCTTTTCTACAGCAGTAGCAACTATAAGTGTAGCTCCTGGACAGTTATTGTTTGGACAAGTAATAGATATGGGAATACATATAGGAGTTATATTGATAATAACAGCTATAGTTAACGGTGGACTTATTTTATTTGTTAAGTGGAATGTAAGAGAATTAAATTAAACATTTCATTTATATTTTGTATAAGTGGGTGGATATTTGTTTTGTTGATGGAACAACAAAATGAATATCCACTCTTTTTTATACTTTACTAGATAATTTTTTGTATGTGCTTAATTTATAGTTAACGTTTTTTTCGTAGTCAAATTTAAAATAGCAAGTATATATACAATCTAAAAGATATAATAATGATAGTCTTGTTGAAAAGGATGAAATTTTATTAAAATGATTTTCATTTGAACTTAAATACAAATGATAATCAGCATATTTAGTAATTGGATTATCATTTGTAGAAGAAATTAGAATGATAGGGGTATTATTCTTTTTTAAAATATTAGCTAAGTTTTTTGTTATTAGTCCTCTGCCTTCAAAAGAAACAATTATTGCAACATGTTTTTCATCACTAGTAGAAGCAGTTAAAAGTTGATGATATTCTTCTATAGGAACATTTATAAAAGTGCCGATTTCTTGCATTTGAAACTTAAAATTTTCTGCAAAATATATGTTTCCAGCAGAAGTATAAAAATCAATATATATAGCTTTTTTTAGAATACTTGCTACCAATTTTAATGTATTTAAATCTATCAAATTTAAAGAAGACTGTATAGTTTGTTCATATAGTTCTTTCATTTTTAATACAACTTGATTTTGTGTTTCATTTTGTTTAAATGGATAATCAAAATTAAGAGAATTTTGTTCCTTTAAATACTCATTAATTGATAGGGAGACTTGTACTTTTAATTCAGCCAAGCCAGCTAAACCTACTTTTTTACATAGTCTATAAATGCTTGATGTTGAAATAAAGCAAGCTTTACTAATTTCAGAAGCACTCATTCTTATAAAGTCTTCAGAATTATTCTGCATATAGTATACTAATGTTTTTTCATTTTGAGTTAAATCTGTTAATTTATCTAGTTTACTAAAAATGTTCATGAAGATCACCTCATGAACATTATACAACATATTATTTAACTTTCTAATCCTTTTATATATTTGCTTAGGGTATAAGCAATACCATCTTCTTCATTAGATAATGTAATTTCATTAGCTATAGCTTTTAAATCATCTACAGCATTCTCCATAGCAACTCCAATACCAGCATATTCAACCATTGAAGCATCATTGTGGCCATCTCCAAAAGCAATCATTTCATCTTTTTTATATCCCATAGGAATAAGGACAGTGTCTAATGCCTTTGCTTTATCAATACCTTTTGCAGTAAATTCAAAATAGAAAGGTCCTGTAAACATACAGTTTAATGTATCCTTAAAAGGCTCCATCATTTCTTTATAATGTTCTTGTAAATAGTCAGGATCTCCAGCAGTTAAAATTTTATTTAGTGGATAGTTTGCAAAAGCAGCTAAATCATCTACTTCACATAGTTTAAACTTGCCCCCACGAGATTCGTATTTAATTACATTAAAAGGTGATCCATTAAATTGGATTTCATTATCAAAAACATTATTAACATACATGTAGTTATCTTTATCAATCATAGGTTTTACTTTAAATTTCTTCATGTGTTCAAGAACTGATTGTCCTTGTTCTACGGTCATGGTTTCATTAAATAGTACTTTATTAGTTTCACAGTCAACTACCTTTGATCCATTAAACGAAACTAAAAGACCATGATTTTCATTCATTTTTAATTCCTTTGCAAAATCCATTAATCCAGATGTAGGTCTTCCAGAAGCTAATATTAGGATAGCTCCTAGCTCTTGGGATTTAATTAGAGCATTTTTAGTTTTTTTAGGAATTTCTTTTCTGTTATTTGTTAATGTACCATCAACATCCATAATAATTACTTTTATGTTACTCATATATCTTTCCCCCTTTGTTATATATTTCATTATACTAATACTAAGTTTAGGAATAAACAGGTTAACTTAAGATTGAATAATATATATCAAAAATAGTAAAGTTATCTAACAAAACAATGGAATAAATTTTTCATTGTAGAATAATCTTGTATGATGTTTATATTTTGTTAATATAGGAGTATAGTATATAATAGATAAGGAAAAGGAGAGATATGGATGAAATTAAGTAGAAATGACACATGTTGGTGTGGTAGCGGAAAAAAATATAAGAACTGTCACCTAAACTTTGATGAAAAAATCCTATCTTATGGATTAAGAGGTGCTATTGTTCCACCTAGACAAATTATAAAAAATGAAGCTCAAATCCAAGGGATAAAAGAAAGTGCTAAAATAAATACAGCTGTATTAGATTTAGTTGCTGAAAATATAAAGGCAGGAATGTCTACAGAAGATATAAATACATTAGTACACGATTTTACAGTTTCACAGGGTGCAATTCCTGCACCATTAAATTATGGAGGATTCCCTAAGAGTGTTTGTACTTCTATAAATGAAGAGGTATGTCACGGAATTCCAAGTAAGGATATAATACTTAAGGATGGAGATATAATAAATGTAGATGTATCTACTATATATAATGGATATTTTTCAGATGCATCAAGAATGTTTATGATAGGTAACGTGCATCCAGAGGTTAAAAAGCTTGTTAAAGTAGCTAAGGAATGTTTAGATTTAGGGCTTCAAGCAGCTAAGCCATGGGGATTCTTAGGGGATGTTTCAGAGGCTTGTCAAACACATGCTGAGAAAAATGGTTATTCAGTAGTTAGAGAGTTTGGGGGGCATGGAGTTGGAATACAATTCCATGAAGATCCATTTGTTGCCCATGTAGGTAAGAAGGGAACAGATATGCTTTTAGTTCCAGGAATGATATTTACAATAGAGCCAATGATTAATATGGGTAAGAAAGATATATATGTAGATTCTGATAATGATTGGACAGCTATTACAGAAGATGGTTCACCATCAGCTCAATGGGAATATACAGTTTTAATAACTGAAGATGGAGCAGAGATATTAACTTATTAATAAAATGAAGAAAACTAGCAACTTTGCTAGTTTTTTTTATTTTAAGTATTATGTATAATAAAATAAAAAACAAGTGATGTAAATAGTGTTATGAAAATAATATCCCAATCGCAAAGTTACTTTAAATCAAAAGGTATCGATCAATGGCAAAATAATTATCCTAATGAGAATACTATAATGGAGGATATTAATAATGGCTATAGTTATGTACTAGAAAAGGATAATAAAATTATTGCGACTCTAGCTTTATCCTTTAATGGGGAGGTAACTTATAATAAGATATATGAGGGAGAATGGTTAAGTAATGAAAAATACGCTGTAATACATAGAATAGCTGTAGATAATGACTTAAAGGGTAATGGAATATCTTCTTATTTGATTAAATGTGTTAAGAAGATAGCATTAGATTTGAATGTTCATAGTATAAAGGTGGATACACATGAAGATAATATATCTATGCAAAGGTTATTAGAAAAGAATGATTTTAAATATTGTGGAATTATATATTTAGAAGATGGAAACAAAAGAATAGCATTTGAAAAACTAATATAGGACGAGGGCTGAAAATGAATAAAAAAGTTTTACAAAGGATAGGAATAATTTTATTATATGGAATACTAGCAGGAATAGGTGTAAATTGCTTTTTAACACCTGCAAAGGTATATTCAGGTGGGGTAACAGGGTTATCTATGCTTTTATCATCAATAGGAAATGACTTTATAGGAGTTAATATTGATATATCTGCTTGGGTATTAATAATTAACTTGCCACTTTTATATTTATCTTGGAAGAAGCTTGGCAACAAATTTACTATATATAGTTTATTAGCTGTAATTTCAGCTTCATTATTTATTAAGGTTATACCAGAGACATTAATAACTGAAAATATTTTCTTGGCTGCAATATTTGGAGGAGCTTTAACTGGAGTAGGATCAGGACTTTGTTTTAGGGCGGGCTTTTCAACAGCTGGAACGGATATAATTGTTTTAGTTGTACAAAAGCTTACAGGTAAATCAGTTGGAGTTATTGGATTTATTTTAAATGGTATTATAGTTTCTTTGGCAGGAATAATGTATGGAATAGAGATGGGGCTTTATAGTTTAGTATCTATATTTGCTACAACAAAGCTTGTGGATATATTCTATGTTCAACAATATAAACTTACAGTAAATATATATACAAGAAAAGAAAAGGAAGTTGTTAAAGCATTATTAGCTAATAATTTAAGGGGTGTTACTGTCCATACTGCATTAAAAGGTGGATATACTAATGATCCTTTATCTTCAATTGTTACTGTAATTTCAAAGCATGAATTATTAATTGTTAAGAAAAATGTTATGGATATAGATCCAGAAGCATTTGTAA
>OHDD01000943.1_pt1 | contig 13792 bp, 7 predicted proteins | sample 1566941 | NCBI WGS metagenome assembly OHDD01 (sample SAMEA3879580, study PRJEB24766) | human gut metagenome | biome: human-associated habitat; feature: feces | place: USA | collected 1985/1987 | reverse complement strand
GCGTTCCTGATGGAACTGGAGTATATGGATGTGGAGAAGCCGTCAGGATATTCTCCGGAGGAGACCGGCAGTAAGTATACACAGGCAGGACAGGATTCCGCAGGTCTTACGGCAGCAGTGGAAGATCCGGAGAGCGTGAAGCGCCCGAATATCATTGTCATCATGGATGAGGCATTTTCGGATTTAAAAGTGCTGGGACCGTTAGAAACCAATGAGGATTACATGCCGTTTATGCACCGGATGCAGCAGGGGGAGAAAAACACGGTCACGGGATATGTCCAGACATCTGTGTGTGGGGGAAATACTGCGGATTCGGAATTTGAATTTCTGACAGGCAATACGATGGCATTCCTTCCGAACGGAAGTATTCCGTATCAGCAGTACATCAAGAGCAGGACACCGTCTTTAGCAGGTTATCTGAAATCCTTAGGATATGCGACCTATGCACAGCATCCGTATCAGGCCAGCGGATGGAACCGGGATAAAGTGTATCCTCTGCTTGGATTTGACAATCTGGATTTTATGGAAGATTACAGGGATGTCTCCTATGTGCGCAATTATATCAGCGATGCATCGGATATGGAGCATATTATAGAAACTTATGAGAAAAACAAAGCCTCCGGCAAACCGGCCTTTATTTTCAATGTGACGATGCAGAATCATGGCGGATATACCGATACCTATATGAATCTGACGAATGATATCCAGTCACAGTATGCCAGCGAACCGCTCAATCAGTACCTGACACTGATCCACAAGACCGATCAGGCACTCGAAAATCTGATTGATTATTTTTCCAAAGTGGATGACAGGACGATCATCGTATTTTTCGGGGATCATCAGCCGAATGATACAGTGGCTTCTGTCGTGGAAAACGGGGCACAGGCAGAGACACAAAAACGTTATCTCGTACCTTATCTGGTGTGGAGTAATTATGGGATCGAGGGAGCGAAAGATAAAAATACGAGTCTGAATTATCTTGCGGCACAGGTACTTACCGCAGCAGGAGTGCCGACGAATGCATACCAGAATTACCTCTTAAGTCTGAGCAAAACTTACCCGGTGATCTCTGCAGCGGGGCAGACAAAAGGGATCGGAGCCGATGAAAAACAGCTTCAGACTTACAAGAAGCTTCAGTATTATCAGTTGTTTGAAAAAAACAAGGAAAAGGATGAGTAAGAACATGAAAAAAATGATTTCGCGGATGGTGTCGCACCGGCCATTTCCTTATGTGATGGCATTTCTTATGCCATTTATAATCTGTGTGGTCATCTGTATCGGAAACGGGGTATATCCTTTCGGGGATAACTGTATTCTGCATATCGATATGTATCATCAGTACTGTCCGTTTTTTACAGAGTTTCTTCATAAATTAAGAACCGGCGGAAGTCTGCAGTATTCCTGGAACCTGGGACTGGGATCGGATTTTGTTTCCCTGTATGCCTATTATCTGGCGAGTCCGCTTAATTTTTTGATCGTGCTCTGCCCGAAACATTATGTGATCGAGTTTATGACGATACTGGTGCTGGCAAAGATTGCCCTGTGCGGACTGACTTTTTTCTTATTTTTAAAATATCATTTTCATCTGATTGGAAAAGACTCAAAACTCCATAAAAATCAGGTGATTCCGGCACTTGTATTTTCTACGGCATATGCATTGTCCGGATTTGTGGCAGCCTACAGCTGGGATATCATGTGGATGGACTGCATCCTTCTTTTTCCTCTGATCATGGTGGGACTGGAAAAACTGGTACGGGAGCAGAAACCGGGACTGTATTTTGTGACACTTGCATTGTCGGTGTTTGCAAATTATTACATTTCCATCATGATCTGTATCTTTCTGGTGTTTTATTTTATTCTTCTCTTTTTTACGCAGAAAGGAGGAAAACTGAAAGCATTTTTACGGTTTGCATGGTATTCCCTGCTGGCAGGGTCTGTCTCGATGGTACTGCTATTGCCGGAGATCGCCGTGCTTTCTGCTTCCGGGTCTGCTGAAGACAGCTTTCCGAAAACGCTGGAGTGGTATTTTTCTGTTATTGCGGAGCTGGGGCGTGCGGCAGCCGTCACTACAAGTTATACGGGAAATGATCACTGGCCGAATCTGTATGCCGGGGCATTTACCCTGGTACTAGTATGGCTGTATGTGCTGAACCGCAGAATCTCCTGGAAGGAAAAAGTTCCGCGTATGCTGATGCTTGTCTTTTTCCTTGTGAGCTTTGCAGATAATCAGCTGGATTATATCTGGCATGGTATGCATTTTCCGCAGGCGTTGCCGGGCAGACAGTCATTCCTTTACATTTTTGTGCTTCTGGTCATGGGATTTGCAACGATCCGCAAATGGAAAGGAACCAGATGCTGGCATATCATCATAGCAGTGCTTGCAGCACTGACACTGATGGTTCTCTCCGGATATTACGGGGATGAACTGGTGACGGAGTACATGGCTGTAGTTATTACCATGCTGTTTATCCTAGTTTATGGAATCCTGCTTCTTTTGCTTAAAATTGCCCCGAAGAAAATGCGGATAGCCCTGCGGGAAGCTGCCTTTTGTGTTGCCATTGCAGAACTGGCAGTCAATATGGCGGTAACCGGGCTTGGCGTTACCAGCCGCGTGGCATATACGGATAAACAGGGGTACTACGAAGATCTGCTGCAACAGGCAAAAGAGGATAACGGAAATGACGGATTTTACCGGGTGGAGGACAGCGGGCGAAAAACCAAAAACGATGACAGCCTGTACGGATACCGTTCTGCGACGGTCTTTTCTTCCCTGATGAATCTGGATGTCAGCCATCTCTTCCAGAGCCTGTATATGGAGGGCGGAAAAAATTTCTACTGTTACAATGGTGCTTCCCCGCTTCCGTCAGCCATGTTTTCGGTGAAGTATATGCTTTCCTCTAATCCGGTGGATGAAAGTCCACTGCGGACACTTGTGGGAAGCAGCAATGGAAATTATCTTTATCGGAATAACTACTGCCTGCCACTTGGCTATATGATGAGCGAGAAGGCAATCCGTGGCTGGGAATCTTCCATGCTTGATAGGATCGGTTCCCTGAATTCCCTGGCACAGCAGCTGGGCGCAAAAGGAGACATGCTTTATCCGGCAGCCTGTACACAGTCGCAGGCAGCCGGGGATACGACAATTGATATTTCCGAGGATGGATATTATTATGCGGATTATGTGACCTGCAATGCGGATTCCCTGACAGTATCAAGAGATGACGGATGGACGCAGCAGTATGGAAAGACCACACACCGGTATCTGCTGGATCTGGGAGAGTGCAAAGCCGGAACAAAGATCCATATTACCAATCTGAATGCAGAAACGATTGAATATCATGTGTACCGCCTGAATTTCAAGGCCATGTGCACTGCATATGAGACGCTCAGCGAACAGACCATGTCACTCGAAAAAATGACAGATCGCAGGATCGTTGGAAGTATCGATGTCAGGCAGGCGGGAAGACTGATTCTGTCGGTACCGGCAGATGATGGATGGACGTTGTATGTAGATGGGAAAAAGACGAAAATAAAGCCTTTCGCAGATGCACTCATTGGTGTACACTTAAAAGAAGGAACGCACAAAATCGAGCTGCGTTATACCACACCGGGCGTACAGATCGGAGCTGCCATCAGCATAGCTGCGCTTCTGTTATTCCTGTTTAGTATGTGGATAAGATATAAGACAAGGGGGAAACATGGGGAAAAAATGCATCAGTATCGTCGTACCGATGTACAATGAGCAGGAATCTCTGCAGATTTTGTACCGGGAATTAAACCGCGTGACACGGGAAATGGGCGATTATGATTTTGAATATTTATTTGTCAATGACGGATCGAAGGATGCAACACTGCAAAAGATCCGGGAACTTGCAGCAGAAGATGAGCGCGTGCACTATCTTTCTTTTTCCCGCAATTTTGGAAAAGAAGCGGCGCTGCTGGCAGGATTGTCCTATGCAAAGGGGGATTATGTGACGACGATGGATGCGGATCTGCAGGATCCGCCATCGCTCTTGCCACAGATGGCTGCGATGTTAGAAGCCGGAGACTGTGACAATGTGGCAACCCGCCGGGTGAACCGGCAGGGAGAGCCAAAGATCCGTTCGTTTTTTGCACGCATGTTTTATAAAGTTATGCGGAAACTTTCCCACATTGAGATTGCAGACGGGGCAAGGGATTACCGTCTGATGAACCGTGCAATGGTAGATTCCATTCTTTCTGTCAGCGAATACAACCGGTTTTCCAAGGGAATCTTTGCCTGGGTCGGATATGATACCAAATGGCTGGAATTTCAAAATGTAGAACGGTCTGCGGGAGAAACCAAGTGGAGTTTCTGGAAACTTGTGCGTTATTCGTTTGATGGGATTATCAATTTTTCGGATGTTCCGCTGAAGATTTCCTCGTATCTGGGGCTGGTGCTCACCGTGGTTTCTTTTATTGCAATCATCGCGGAAATCGTACGCGCATTGGTATTCGGGGATCCGGTTGCCGGCTGGCCGTCGCTGGTATGTATCGTGACATGCATTGGCGGAATCCAGCTGTTTTGTATGGGAATTATGGGACAGTATATTGCAAAAACCTATATGGAAGTCAAAAGACGTCCGCATTATATCATAAAGGAGAGTAACTGTACCCGGAACAAAAAGAACAACGCACAGAATTGACGCAGATATGCTTTTTCTATATAATGATACAGAAAGACTGCACTGCATTTGGGATGCCGCGCAGTCAGATCATAACAGGTGAGGAAGAATATGCGAAAGATAAAACGCTTTTTGAGTGCTCTGCTTTGCGGAGCAATTCTTATAACAGGAACACTTGCCGGAGTCAGTGTGCGTACAGATGCAGCAGCCAGCAGTTATGCCGTGCAGCTGCGTGCGGCAGGATTTCCGGATAGTTACATCAGTGCACTTTCCGCGCTTCACACAGCATATCCGCAGTGGCAGTTTCAGGCGGTTAAGACCGGGCTTGATTGGAATACCGTGGTCAGCAAAGAGAGCGTAAACGGAGTCAATCTTGTTCCGAAGACTGGAAATGACGCAACCAAATCCACCGCAGACGGTGCATATGACTGGACCACCAATGTGTGGACGGTCTATGACGGATCTTCGTGGGTCGGTGCTGATGCAGACTATATCGCTTATTATTTAGATCCACGGAATTTTCTCAATGAAACCGATATTTTTCAATTTGAAAGTTTAAGTTTCAGCAAGGTGCAGACCAGACAGGGAGTTTCTTCTATCCTGAAAGGAACCTTTATGGAGAATATGGTTGAGGACAGCGACGGATCTGAGCTGGATTATGCGCAGGCATTTATGGATATCGGTGAGGAAACCGGGGTCAGCCCGTATCATCTTGCATCGAGAGTGCGTCAGGAGCAGGGGTTAAAAGGAACCAGTTCCCTGATTTCCGGAACTTATAGCGGTTATGAGGGTTACTATAACTATTTTAATGTGGGGGCAGCGGGCATTACCTCCACACTGGTCATCAAAAACGGACTGGCATATGCAAAAAAAGCGGGATGGAATACCCGTTATGCAGCGCTCGAAGGAGGAGCGAAAATTCTGGCGAAAAACTATATTGGCGTGGGCCAGGATACGTTGTATTTCCAGAAGTTTAATGTAGTGAATCAGAAGAATCTGTACAGCCACCAGTATATGGCAAACCTTGCGGCTGCTTACAACGAGGGCAGAAAGCTAGGACAGGGGTATGCGGACAAGCAGCAGGCATTTGTATTCCGTATTCCGGTTTATTCCGGTATGCCGGCATCTGCAGTGACATTTACAGCCAGTGGAAATCCGAATAACTATCTGAAATCGCTCAGCGTAACCGGACAGACACTGACACCGGTATTTCGCGGAGATACTACTTCGTATTCCCTCGTCGTGGACAGCAAAGTTTCCTCCGTTACCATAAGTGCATCACCGGTAGCTGCGAAATCTTTTGTGACGGGAACCGGCACCAAAAAACTTCAGACGGGAACCAATACGTGTAAAGTTACCTGCAAATCGGAGAGCGGAGCATCCAAAACCTATACGCTTACCATTGTAAAGAAAGCTGGTGCAGCGGCAGAGACCGAGAAGACTTCCGTGACTTCGAAAACATATCAGTTGAAAAACAAAATGGTTACGGGGATTGCGCCGGGAACAAAGGCGGCAACATTTTTGAAAAAACTTAAAGTGACCGCGGGAACGGTCAAACTGTTTAGTGCATCCAAAAAGAGTGTTACCGGAATCGTTTCAACCGGCAATGTTCTGCAGGTGTATGACAGCAAAAACAAGAAAGTTTCTTCCTATACGCTTGTGATTTATGGAGATGTAAACGGAGATGGAAAGATCAACAAAACAGATCTGAACCGTTTGAACAGGCATCTGAATGGTACCCAAAAGCTTACCGGATGTTATCTTAAGGCCGCAGATACAAACCGCAAAAAAGACGGGGTCAATGTGCTTGATCTGGTATATCTGAACAAACATCTTCAGGGGAAGATCACCATTCAGCAGTAAAAGAAAGGCAGAACATATGAGACAAAAAAGCAAAGCAAAAGGAAAACGGATACTGGGAGTGGTACTGGCACTGGTATTTCTGGTCAGTTGTATCATGACACCGGATGTGCATGCACAGGCGGAGAGCATGATCATTGCTTTAAGCGCCAGATCCGTGAAAATAGGAGATACTCTGGCAGTGACAGTGACACTTCCGGCAGGGGTGACGGGAACGGTAAATCTGACATATTCCAAAGATCTTTTTACTTATCAGTCAGCAACAGCGGAAACCAGTGTAAATGCAGGCACGGTTTCTATGACTCTGGGAAGTTACGGTTCCGGAAACAAACGTGCAAGCGGAACTGTTAAATTTAAAGCAGATGCGGCGGGAACTGCAAGTTTTGCCGCATCCGCACCATCTGCGGGCAATCAGGAAGGGGACCGCGTGGATGTGGGAGGTGCAAGTGTATCTGTAGCTGTTGAAAATTCGGCAGCGGCAGCAGATGACAAATCAAAAGACAATACGCTGGCATCCCTGACGATTTCCGAAGGAACTCTTTCTCCGGAATTTCAGTCGAAAGTTACCGAATATCAGGCAAAAGTGGGAGATCAGGTGACATCGCTGGCAGTCAGCGCACAGCCAAATGATGCTAAGGCATCTGTGATCTCGGTCAGTGGGGCAGACAAACTGAAAACCGGTGTAAATAAAGTACAGATCGTCGTGCAGGCGGAAAATGGTGTGAAAAAGACCTATACCATTCAGGTGACCAGAGGAGCTGCGCAGCAGGAATCACAGGATACACAGCAAAAAGGAGAGACACAGGCTCCGGCAGACGGGCAGCAGTATTTTACGATTGACGGAACAAATCTCTATCTGACAGACAGTATTCCGGATCGCTATGTTTTGGATGGCTTTGTCAAAGATACAGTGACTTTGTGGGAAAATCAGTATCCTTGCATGCGCAAAGACGGAATAGACACACCGCTGAGACTTTTGTATCTGGTGGATGAAAACGGACAAAACGGTGCTTTGTATATGCTGGATCTGGATGATCCGGAAGAAATTTATCCGTTTGTATGTATGAACTATAACCAGTATAAGCATACCATAGGGGAAGAGACAACATCTGCAGAAGCTTCTACCCAGGAAGGGGAAACGGGCCTGTTCCAGAGTACGGAAAGCCAGATGCGGCTGATTCTTTGTGCGTTCGTTGTGGTTGTACTGATTCTTCTGATTATCATAGTGGTTCTGATCGTCAAAAGAAAAAAAGATGATGACGATTCTTATGATGATTTTTATGACGATGATGATGACGATGAGGATTACGATTACGATGATCCGGACGATGAAAAACTGTATGAAACGGATGATCCGGATGACACTGGGATATCCAAGCGTTACGGAAAGGAAACATTCCGCAAAAAAGGCGGATTTATGCATAAACTGTTAGAGGGTATTGACGATAATCTGGACGATAATCTGGAGGATGACCTGGATGATCCGGAAGAAGATACCGATGACAGGGAAAAAGAGCGGGAGAAGCGAAAGGACCATTACCGGGATGCAGATGATGAAAATATCATGCTGCAGAAAGAACTGGCAGAAGAAGTTCGAAGCTCCATGCTCGGAAGAAAGAAGAAAACAACCAAAAAAGATACCGATGACGATATCGAATTTATTGATTTGTAGAATTGTAACAGGAGGTATAAATTTTGATTCCATATACAGATAAGGCGAAAAAAGCTCTGAATTATGCGAACCGCCTTTCCCGTTCGTCCGGCTGCAACTATGTCGGAACCGAACATATTCTGGCGGGGCTGCTCAAGGAAGGAACCGGTGTAGCAGCAGAAGTACTGACAGCCAATAATGTGGAACTGGAAGCACTGCTTAAGCTGATTGATGAACTGGTTGCGGCAGGTGAGGAGGTGACGGTGGCAGACCGTGACGGATATTCTCCGCGTACCCAGATGGTGCTGGATCGTGCCAGGGAGATGGCAGACCGTTTTGACAGTGAACGGATCGGAACCGAACACCTGCTGCTTGCCATCATAAAAGAGGGGGATTGTGCAGCTTCCCGGCTTTTAAATACAATGGGAGCCAACCCACAGAAACTTTTTGTGGATATTCTTGCTGCGATGGGAGAGGATCCGGCACAGTACCGGGAAGAAATCCAGCGTGGAAGAAATGAGGAGGCAACACTTACCCCTACGCTCGATCAGTATTCCCGCGATCTGACAGCTATGGCGCGGGCCGGACGGTTAGACCCGGTAATTGGCAGGGAAAAGGAAACCGAACGGGTGATCCAGATCCTGTGCCGCAGAGGCAAAAATAATCCGTGTCTGATCGGAGAGCCGGGTGTCGGTAAGACAGCGATCGTTGAAGGAATTGCACAGAGTCTGGTAAATGGAAACGTACCGGATATTGTGGCAGATAAACGTCTGGTATCTCTGGACATGTCCGGACTCGTTGCAAAATCCAAATACCGCGGGGAATTTGAAGACCGTATTAAAAAAGTGATAAATGAAGTGGAAACGGCTGGGAACGTGCTGCTGTTTATTGATGAACTGCACACGATTATTGGCGCAGGTGGAGCAGAAGGTGCACTGGATGCGTCCAATATTTTAAAACCGGCACTTGCACGCGGAGATGTGCAGGTGATCGGTGCAACCACGATCGAAGAGTATCGCAAGTATATTGAAAAAGACGCAGCACTCGAGCGGCGGTTCCAGCCGGTACAGGTGGAGGAACCGACAGAGGAAGAATCCATTGAGATTTTAAAAGGGCTGCGAAAGCTGTATGAAAAGCATCATCATGTGCAGATTACGGATGAGGGAGTGGAAGCATCCGTGCGTTTATCTGCCCGTTATGTCAATGACCGTTTTCTGCCGGATAAGGCGATTGATCTGATGGATGAGGCAGCTGCAAAAGCACGGCTTGGAATGATGCATGGATCGGATGAGATGATGCAGTTAAACCGCGAGATCCATCAGACGGAACTGGATATGGAGCATGCGCTGCAGGAGGGAGATATCGAGAAAGCCCGCACATTGAAAGAGACACGGGAGAACCTGCAGGCATCCAGGGAAAAACTCGAGAAAAAGAACCGCCGCGTATCCAAAAACAAAGTTCCGGTGGTGGGCGAAAATGAGATTGCCGATGTGGTGGCTGGATGGACAAAGATTCCGGTCAGCCGTCTGACAGAAAGCGAGGCATCCCGTCTGCAGAAACTGGAAGAAACACTGCACAAGCGCGTGATTGGACAGGAAGAAGCGGTATCTGCAGTTTCCAAGGCTGTCCGCCGTGGTCGCGTGGGACTCAAAGACCCGAAGCGTCCGATCGGTTCGTTCCTGTTTTTGGGACCAACCGGTGTCGGGAAGACGGAAGTTTCCAAAGCACTGGCAGAGGCTGTGTTTGGCAACGAGGAATCCATGATCCGGGTAGATATGTCGGAGTATATGGAAAAGCACAGTGTATCCAAAATGATTGGCTCCCCGCCAGGATATGTGGGCCATGAGGATGGAGGACAGCTTTCGGAAAAAGTCCGCAGAAATCCGTTTTCTGTGATTTTGTTTGATGAAATTGAAAAAGCCCATCCAGATGTGTTTAACATCTTACTTCAGGTGCTGGATGACGGGCATATTACAGATTCCCAGGGACGCAAAGTAGATTTCAAGAATACCATTATCATCATGACCAGTAATGCGGGCGCACAGTCGATCATCGAGCCGAAGAAGCTTGGCTTTGGTGCAAAAGAAGATGAAAAGCAGGATCACGAGCGGATGAAAGCCAGCGTGATGGAAGAAGTCAAACGTATTTTTAAACCGGAGTTTTTAAACCGTATTGATGAGACAATTGTATTCCGTGCGCTGAACAAAGACGATATGAAAAAAATCATCGGCATTATGGTGCGTGATTTACAGAAACGCTGTAAGGAACAGATACAGATCGATCTGGTGGTACGGGAAGCTGCAAAGGAATCTATTGTTGAAAAAGCGTATGACCGCAAATACGGTGCCAGACCTCTGCGCAGAAAACTGCAGGATGAGGTGGAAGACCGTTTGGCAGACGCACTGATCCGTGGAGAAATCCATGCGAAAGACCGTGTGATCGTGACGACGAAGAACAAGGAAATCATTGTATCAAAAGATAAAAAGTGATATAATTTAAGAACCAAATAATCAACCACACAGGAGGAAAAATCATGGCTGCAATCAGTGAATTAATTCGTACGGAAGGAAACGGAACCCTTAGTTTCGGCGATTACACTCTGGGAGCGAAAGCAAAGCTTGATAACTACGAATTTCATGGAGATAAATACAAAGTAAAAACGTTCAAGGAGATTACAAAGCTGGAGCGTAACGGACTGTTTGTATATGAATCTGTACCGGGTACAGCTGTCACCAATTTTACAGAGGATGAGAATACTGTCAGCTTTACGGTAGAGGGACCGGAAGATGCACAGATCACATTGGAGCTGGCAGAAGAGACAGAGTACGAGATTGATATCGATGGCAAGTCTGCAGGAACAATGAAGACCAATCTTGGAGGCAAATTAAGCCTGAGCGTAGAATTAGAAGGAGCAGATGCGGTAGCAATCCGCGTAGAAAAGAGATAATATATGGCAAAAGCAAAAACCAGTGCGTTTTTTTGCCAGAATTGCGGATATGAATCATCCAAATGGATGGGCCAGTGTCCGGCATGCAGAGAGTGGAACACGTTCGTAGAGGAACTGGTGGACCGGAAAGCACTCAGTACTTCCGGAAAAATAAAACCAGCGACAGAAGCGAAACCTGTTCCGCTTTCTGCAATAAAGACATCGGATGAGGAGCGGATTTCCACATCCATGCCGGAGCTGGATCGTGTATTGGGCGGGGGAGTTGTAAAAGGCTCCCTCGTTCTGGTTGGAGGAGATCCGGGAATCGGTAAATCAACGCTTTTATTACAAGTCTGCCGGAATCTGTCCGGGCAGAATCTTTCGGTACTGTATGTGTCCGGGGAAGAGTCCCTGCAGCAGATCAAACTGCGTGCAGAGCGGATTGGCACGTTCAGTGATCATCTGGAACTGTTGTGTGAGACCAGTCTGGACACCATACGCACGGTAATTGAACGGAATAAGCCACAGATTGTGGTGATCGACAGTATCCAGACCATGTATAACGAAAACGTTTCCTCGGCGCCCGGCAGCGTGTCACAGGTGCGTGAGTCTACAGGTGTTCTTATGCAGATCGCAAAAGGAATGGATATCTCGATCTTTATTGTCGGGCATGTGACAAAGGAAGGGGTCGTGGCAGGTCCACGTGTACTGGAACATATGGTGGATACGGTTCTTTATTTTGAAGGAGACCGTCATGAAAGCTACCGGATTCTGCGTGGCGTGAAGAACCGTTTTGGCTCCACGAACGAGATCGGTGTTTTTGAGATGCGCACAGAGGGACTGGTTGAGGTGGAGAATCCGTCCGAGTATATGCTCAGCGGCAAACCAAAGGATGCTTCCGGTTCTGTCGTGGCATGTTCCATCGAGGGTACCCGTCCGATTCTTTTGGAAATTCAGGCGCTGATCTGTCACAGCTATTTCAACAATCCGAGGAGAACTGCGACCGGAACGGACTTTAACCGCGTGAATCTGCTGATGGCAGTTTTGGAAAAACGTATTGGAATGCAGTTGTCGGATTGTGATGCTTATGTAAATATCGCGGGCGGAATCCGTATGAATGAACCGGCAATTGATCTGGGAATTGTGCTTGCCATTATGTCAAGCAAACTGGATCTGACGATTGATGAGAAGACCATCTGTTTTGGCGAGGTGGGATTAAGCGGGGAAGTGCGTGGTGTAAGCATGGCAGAACAACGTGTGGCAGAGGCAGCCAAACTTGGTTTTGAAGTATGCATTCTGCCAAAAGTATCCCTTCCTTCTGTAGGGAAGAAGTATGCAATGAAGCTGATCGGGGTGGCAAATGTCAGGGAGGCACTGGATGCAATTCAGGCATAGGCTATGTTATATGAATTTCTTGTATTGTGTGAAAAATAAAAAGCATGATATAACAATTTTAGAATACAACATAAATTGTCTGAATATAATTTAATTTGTAATTTCTGATTGACAAAATTCGAGCTGGGTGGTATTATAACAAAGCTGACTCGTGCAGAGCAGTTCTGATCGGATAAAGCCAAGTGATATTGAGCTCCGACAGAATAAATTGCCGAGAAAAAAAGTTGTTGACAAAAAGCGACAGACGTGATAAGATATCAGAGTTGCCGCGAAAGAACGACAACAAAGAAAAAATAAAAAAGTTGTTGACAACGACTTGAAGATATGATAAAATATACAAGCTGTTGGAAATAACAACAACGAACATTGATAACTGAACAGTGAAAAACCTTGAAAGATTTTGAGAATAATTCAAGAACGCTTCTATAAAGAAGCAACCTTAAAACAGTAAATCAGGACATTGTTTCTGATTAAAAGCCAGATTTAATTCTGGCAGGACAAAACTTTTTAACATGAGAGTTTGATCCTGGCTCAGGATGAACGCTGGCGGCGTGCTTAACACATGCAAGTCGAACGAAGCACTTTATTTGATTTCTTCGGAATGAAGATTTTGTGACTGAGTGGCGGACGGGTGAGTAACGCGTGGGTAACCTGCCTCATACAGGGGGATAACAGTTGGAAACGACTGCTAATACCGCATAAGCGCACAGGATCGCATGACCTGGTGTGAAAAACTCCGGTGGTATGAGATGGACCCGCGTCTGATTAGCTAGTTGGTGAGGTAACGGCCCACCAAGGCGACGATCAGTAGCCGACCTGAGAGGGTGACCGGCCACATTGGGACTGAGACACGGCCCAGACTCCTACGGGAGGCAGCAGTGGGGAATATTGCACAATGGGGGAAACCCTGATGCAGCGACGCCGCGTGAGCGAAGAAGTATTTCGGTATGTAAAGCTCTATCAGCAGGGAAGAAGAAATGACGGTACCTGACTAAGAAGCACCGGCTAAATACGTGCCAGCAGCCGCGGTAATACGTATGGTGCAAGCGTTATCCGGATTTACTGGGTGTAAAGGGAGCGCAGGCGGTGCGGCAAGTCTGATGTGAAAGCCCGGGGCTCAACCCCGGTACTGCATTGGAAACTGTCGGACTAGAGTGTCGGAGGGGTAAGTGGAATTCCTAGTGTAGCGGTGAAATGCGTAGATATTAGGAGGAACACCAGTGGCGAAGGCGGCTTACTGGACGATAACTGACGCTGAGGCTCGAAAGCGTGGGGAGCAAACAGGATTAGATACCCTGGTAGTCCACGCCGTAAACG
>OHDD01000939.1_pt1 | contig 13827 bp, 9 predicted proteins | sample 1566941 | NCBI WGS metagenome assembly OHDD01 (sample SAMEA3879580, study PRJEB24766) | human gut metagenome | biome: human-associated habitat; feature: feces | place: USA | collected 1985/1987 | reverse complement strand
CACACACGATGGAGAAGTCTGCCCTGCCAAGTGGAAGAAAGGAGCGGAAACTTTGAAGCCGAGCATCGACCTTGTAGGAAAGATTTGATAAGTAATAGGAGGAGCGGGCGCTTTCACCATAGAAAGACGTCCGCTTTCCTTTAAGACGTCCGCAGTACTTGTACAGAAGTACTGTAGTACTTTCAAAGGAGTACCGCAGTACTTTCGAAGGAGTATTGGAGTACTTCCTCACAAGTTCTGCAACTACTCTATATCAAACATATTAAAAGACTATTTTCTCACCCCAAACACCCTATTAATCATGTTAGAAACAACTATATTAGACCAGGTGCGGAGCGTATTCCAGCATTTGGAAGCCCGCTACGTCTTTCACATCACCTATCATCCGGGTCACGAGCAGGCACAAGAGCTTATCGGATTCTTGAAGGATGTGGCAAGCTGTTCCGACAAGCTCTCCTGCCGGATGAGTGAGATAGAGAACCCCGTGTTGGAGTTCACATTGCTGAAAGACGATGTGGAAACCGGCATCAAGTTCCGCGGCATCCCCGGCGGACACGAGTTCACTTCCCTCCTGCTTGCCGTGCTGAATGCCGATGGAAAGGGGAAAAATCTGCCGGACGAAGCAATTCGTCGCCGCATCCGGGCGTTGCAAGGCGACATCAGCCTGCAAACGTATGTATCGCTTACTTGCACCAACTGTCCGGATGTGGTGCAGGCACTGAACATCATCGCATTGCTGAATCCGCACGTCACCCACGAGATGGTGGACGGGGCGCTTAATCAAGAGGAAGTGGATGCGCTGAAGATACAAGCCGTGCCGTCAGTCTACGCTAATGGCAAGCTGCTTCACGTAGGTCGCGGTTCTTTAGGAGAGCTTTTGCAGAAGCTGGAAGAAGCCTTCGGCAGTGCTCCGCAAGAGGACGAAGCACCGATAGAGAGAGATTTCGACGTGCTGGTATTGGGCGGTGGACCAGCCGGAGCTTCCGCAGCCATCTACTCTGCACGCAAGGGCCTACGGGTGGCGATTGTTGCCGAGCGCATAGGCGGACAGGTAAAAGAGACGGTAGGCATAGAAAACCTTATCTCCGTGCCGCAGACTACTGGTGCAGAACTTGCCAACGCACTCCGCACACATATAGAGCACTATCCGATAGAGATTTTCGAGGAGCGTAAGATAGAGAAAGTAAAGTTGCAGGGAACGGAAAAAAGTGTCTCCACCGTAGGCGGCGAGGTGTTCCATGCACCGGCAGTAATCATTGTCACAGGGGCAAGCTGGCGCAAACTGAATGTGGAGGGCGAAGCGGAATACATAGGACGCGGCGTGGCATTCTGTCCGCATTGCGACGGTCCGTTCTATCAAGGCAAGCATGTGGCGGTTATCGGTGGAGGTAACTCGGGGATTGAAGCTGCCATCGACCTGGCAGGCATCTGCCGGAAGGTAACGGTATTCGAATTTGCCGATACACTGAAAGCCGACCAAGTGCTGCAAGAGAAAGCCCGGAGCCTGCCGAATGTGGAAATCTTCACCTCGTCACAGACCGTAAAAGTCGATGGAAACGGGGAAAAAGTAACTTCTATCCGCATCAAGGACCGCCTTACCGGCGAGGAACGCGACTTCCCGTTAGACGGCATCTTCGTGCAAATCGGTTTGGCAGCCAACAGCGCTCCTTTCCGCGACAAGCTGGAAACGACTCCGACCGGGGAGATTAAGATTGACGCTTTCTGCCGTACCACACTTCCGGGGGTATATGCGGCAGGGGATGTATCGAATGTTCCCTACAAGCAGATAGTCATTGCCATGGGCGAAGGGGCAAAGGCAGCACTCTCGGCATTCGATGACCGTATCCGTGGAGTGATTTAGAAAATATCACCCATAAAAGTATAGGCAGGGGGCACACGTTAAGGATTGGCAAGCTTCAGTTCCTGAATCAGATTTCCTGCCTTCCCATACTTCTCAATCATAAACAGTATGTAGCGTACATCTACCCCGATGGTGCGCTGCATCTTCGGCTCATAAAGGATGTCGCTGCTCATGGCTTCCCAGTTCCCATCGAAGGCAAGCCCCAGAAGTTCTCCTTTGGCATTGAACATGGCACTGCCGGAATTGCCTCCCGTAATGTCATTATTGGAGATAAAGCAGACATTCATTTCTCCCTTCTCATCGGCATATCTACCGAAATCACCGGAGGAAAGAAGGGATAGCAACTCAGGCTGCATTTCAAAATCCACATCGCCTGCATGGGCTCTGACTTTCTCCAGAATACCTTTCGCGGTGGTATAATAATCATATTCCGCTCCGTCGAAGGGGGCATAACCGCAGACAGTGCCAAAACTCAAACGCATGGTGGAGTTGGCGTCGGGATAGAAGTTACGGGATGCGTACATACGTCGCACGGCAGAGTTGAACAAACGTTCATTCCGCTCGATTTCACCGGAAGCCTGCTGTACCTGCATATTCATCTCGAATAGCTTCGTGATGAGGTCGATGCCCAAGTTGATGGCAGGGTCATTATATATCTGATAGGTGGTGTCCTGCTCCAGAAAACGCTTCAATCCACGGGGGGTGGTCAGCTCCGAGCGGGCATAAAGACTATCCACATAGGTACGCTCGTTACCTCCGTATTCTGTCGCAATCGTCTGGTAGAGCTCGGGCAGATAGGTGGAATCCACTTGGGAGCGGTATTCTTTCAACAGTGCTGTAAACACTTCCTTGTCAATGCCCAAGTCCAGATTGGCATATTTCTCAACGATAGCTTTCAGATTGGCAACCACCGTTTTCTCTTCCCCCTCAAAGTCGAAGTTGAGGATGGACAAAGCAAGCTGCACCAGTTCCGGACCGTTCAGGAAAGATTCGGCAAAGTAAGCTCTGGCACGATAAGCATCACGGCGGCTCTTGTAGTTCAACTCCAGGTCGGAAAAAAGATGCAGCAGATGTTCCCGCTCCTCCGGTGTCTGCTGTATCCAGCGACGGAGTTCGGTCTCCATGGCACGCTTCTTGTCCAGCACATGCAGTTTCTTGATGGTGCGGTTCACTCCTATGCTGTTCTTCCAATAATTGGAACTTTCGTCGTATTTGGAAGCGTACTTGATGCGGATGCTGTCACGGCTATCCATTTCACGCTTCCAGATGGCCTGCTTCACACCACGGACATCTATCTGAGCCTGGTTGGTGGTGGTCATCATCTCTTCGATGCCAAAAGAGGAAAGATAGCGTTCCGTACTGCCCGGATAGCCCATCGTCATACAGAAGGAACCCTCACGATAGCCGTCCAGGGATATCGGAGCCACGTATTCGGGATGGTAGGGAACATTGTCGGGAGAGTAGTCGGCAGGACGGTTGTCTTTGCCGGCATAGATACGGAATACGGCGAAGTCGCCCGTATGGCGTGGCCATACCCAGTTGTCAGTGTCCCAGCCGAACTTGCCCACTGAAGAAGGGGGTGCAAATACCAGACGCACATCATTGTAGTCGCGATAAACGGAAAGCCAGAATTCATTGCCTCCATAGTAAGCATCCACAATGCCTATCAGCGTGGAGTCTTTACGAGAAACCTCTTCGCCAATGACCAGCATCACCGAATCTACTACACTTGTACGCTCAGATTCGTTCATATCCGGTTTTACTGCTCCAAGTACCCGACGGGTCACGTCTTGCTGGTGCAAGAGGAAGCGGACGTAAAGTTCCGGATTAGGCAGTTCTTCACTAAGATTACGTGCCACAAAGCCGTCTTTCAGATAGTCGTGCTCCACAGACGAGTGTTGCTGTATGCTGCTGAAGCCGCAGTGATGATTGGTAAACACCAGCCCGTCCCCGGACACCACCACTCCGGAACAAAAGCCTCCGAAGCTGACTACCGCATCCTTCAGAGACGGGCGTTTCGTATTGTATAGCTTGTTGACAGACATCTGCAAGCCCAACTCTTTCATGGTCTGGCGTGTCTGCTTGTTCAGATTTCCCAGCATCCACATCCCTTCATCCGCTTGTCCCGGCAGAGAAAAAAGGAAGCAGACAGCTATCAGTATAAATCTTATTTTCATTCCGTCAATTCTTGTATTATTCAGTAATCAGCCTCAATTGCTTGGCACCCGTACGCGCCTTGAGCCACTCCGCAATCTTTTCCTTCTCGTGCGCACCCGGATGCTTGCCGAATTTCAAGACGGCAAGGGTCACAGTATCCACCCGTACAGAATCTACCGCCAGTTCAATCGCATGAGATATTGATACGGTCTTTACCGACGGGTAGAGCACTTTCAGTTCTGGGATAATCTTCTTGCCCAATTCATCGAAGGTTTTGTATCTTTCCAAATTCTGCTCCAGTGTGGCAATCTTCTGTTTCTGTTCCACCAGACGCTGCTCACTGTTCTTGTAGAAGTCTTCCATCACCATGGCACGGATGGAAGAAATATCCACCGCTTCATTGTTCATACCTTGGAGGACTATCAGCTTGGTATTGTCCAGCTTATAGTCTTTCATCTTGCTGCGGGCAATGGCGATGGAAGCTTCGGGCACCTCCTGCCCAATCAGCACGACACGTATTTCGTGGCCCTTGCCCTCGTGATGGATTTTCTTGTCCAGCACCTGCGTATTCTCAAAGGAGAGCTGCTCGTTGACAAAACGGTTGGCAGCACTCTCAAAGAAGGTATCCTGGACGATACCTACCGTCAGATAGACAGCGGGACACATGGTCAGGATAGCAATCAGGACGATATATTTACGTACTTTCTTCTCCCGGTTCTTATCCACAAACTCCTTGCGCTGGAAGTGCATCACGCGCACGCCCAGGAAAGTGGCAAGACTGATAAACACGGAATTGATGAAATAAAGATAGAATGCACCGAGGAAATAAATCAAGTTACCCGTTGCCAGCCCGTAGCCTGCCGTACAGAGAGGCGGCATCAAAGCCGTGGCAATGGCAACACCCGGAATCACATTTCCTTTCTCTTTGGTAGAGAGCGCCGTCACACCTGCCAAGCCACCCATCAAGGCGATGAATACGTCATAAATGGTGGGTGACGTACGTGCCAGCAATTCCGACTGCCCCTCGGCAACGGGACTCACCAGAAAGAAAATGGTAGCAGTGGTCACACTGAACAAGGTAGTTATCAAGAAGCTCTTCAAAGACCGCTTCATCAATTCAAAATCATTCAACCCCACAGAAAGCCCCACGCCCATGATAGGCCCCATCAGCGGCGAGATGAGCATGGCACCGATAATCACGGCTGTGGAGTTTACATTCAATCCCAACGAGGCCATGAATATGGCGAATATCAGAATCCAAAGATTGGCTCCTTTGAATTCCACTCCCTTACGGATGGAATCTACAGTTTCCAGTTCATTGTCCTTGTCTTTACGCAAATCAAGATAGTCTTTCAGAAAAGTCTTGATAGCGAAGGTATTTCTGTTGTCGGTCGTCTTTTCTTCCATTATCAATTATCAGTTTTCAATTTTCTCTCAATGAAACGCCTCGTAAAACACTGCTGGTCATCTCGGCAGCAAAGTCCTTTGCCTTAATGCCAAGAGTTGGCAAGAAATCTGCCAAAGCACGTTTTTCCGGTGCTCCAAGTTTACGTTTAAGCATAGCAGTGTTCATGCGAAAAAGAGCTTGGTCGCCCTTACTACGTATGATTCCGAACCCCTTGTCATCCACACCACGCTCGTAAAGAACACCAGAGAGGCGTTTCTCTGTCTCTGCCAACTTATGGCGAGCCTGGACACGGTCGTAGTCAAGAAGTCGTTGCTCTATTACCTCTGCCACACGTGTTTGTACAGCAAAGTAATTTTGGGCAAAAGCAATCTCCGACTTACGAGGGTCACCATTTTGTGCCACGAGGTAGCAGGCATAGCGAGTGAGCATAAAGTCTTCAATGTCCTTTGATGCACCTTTAGGCATAAGTATCGTTTTACTGATGCCGGTAAAATGATTACTCGTCTCTACACCAGCGTTTTGGCAAGCCTCCTTAGCTTTTCCTAAAACATTCTCAAACGTTTGCCATTTGGCATAGCCCAGAATGGGATATAATTCGCGAGCACTCCAGCACTCCACGCCTTCGTATTCACACGCAATGGATTCGAATCTTGCGAGGAGATTCTGAATTGCTTCTGATTTAATCATACTTGATTCTGAATTTATTGTTTGCTCTTCTGCACAATCCTTGATTTCAAAACAATCTTTATGCGATTGATTTTTCTGTCCATTGTGTCACTTCAGTTTTAATAACAGTACAAAAGTAATGCTTTTCTTGACAAAACTGTTAAATACGCAATGTTTATCAATCTAACTTCTCTAACCTCACTTCACCAGCCTACCAATGAACGGAATCTGCCTCAACGGCAAGTCGCACTTCACGATATAGGCCACAAAGAGCAGCAACAAAACGGTACGGTACGCCATACGCAGGTAAATATTTTCTATCGGGACATATTCGGCAGCCAGATAGAGTACTGCCGCAAGCAGCACATAACTACCGATAGCCTTCAAGTCATACTGAATGGGATACTTCTTCTGCCCTACGAAATAGGACAGAAGCATGGCGATGCCATAGCCACAGAATCCTGCCCAGGCACAAGCCATATAGCTGTATCGGGGAATCAGAAGTACGTTCATCACTACCAGTACCGTGCAACCTATCAGGGAGAAATAAGCGCCCCAACGCGTCTCGTCAATCAGCTTGTACCAGAAGGAAAGATTGAAGTAGATACCCATAAAGATTTCGGCAGCCATCACGATGGGCACTACCCGCAACCCCGGCCAGTAGTCGCGACCGATAATATGGCGCAGGATGTCCAGATAGAACATGACAGCGAGGAATGCCAGCAGTGTGAAGATGATGAAGAACTTCATGGCTTGCGCATACATCTGCTTGTTGTCCTTGTCCCGGCTCTTCCCGAAGACAAAAGGCTCGTATGCATAGCGGAAGGCTTGTGTAAGCATCGCCATCACCATGGCAATCTTGCTGGCAGCCCCATAAATGCCCAACTGTACGGAAGCTTCCGCCTCATCCGGATAGACAAAAGGAAAAATAATCTTATCGGCCACCTGATTCAGGATACCTGCCAAGCCGAGTACCAGCAACGGCAGACAATAAGCAAGCATCCGCTTCAGCAGTTTTCTGTCCAGCACGTAGGCAAACCCACGCAACTCCGGAATCATGCAAAGCATGATGGTAGAGGTGCATATCAGATTGAAAAGGAAGGCATAACCCACGTCATCCCCTTTCATTCCCACATAATAGAGCAGATTCAGTGCAATGTTCAGGAAGATGAACAGCAGTTTGAGTGCCGCAAACTTAATGGGACGCTTCTTGTAGCGCAAATAAGCGAAAGGAATGCTTTGAATAGCATCCATCGCCACCACAATCATCATCATGCCCACGTACCAGGGATGGTCACCATACTCCAGCCATCCGGCAATGGGGTTGAGGAACAGCAATCCCAATGCAAGAAAGGTAAGCGCCCCCACACTCACACTGAGCAATGTCGTGGAGTACACCCGCATCGGGTCGTCCTCTCCTTTATTGGCAAAGCGGAAGAAACCGGTCTCCATGCCGCACGTCAACAACACCAGCATGAGCGCCACCCACGCATATACATTCGTCACTACGCCATAGCCTCCGCTTTGTGCGGACATCGCCATGGTATATACGGGCACCAGCAGGTAATTGAGGAAACGCCCCACAATGCTGCTCAACCCATAAATGGCAGTTTCTTTTGCCAATGATTTTAATCCGGCCACTTCTTTAATGGTTGTTATGAACACAAAGGCACGGAGGCACAAAGTTTTCTAGGATAAGAGGAAAGAGAGACTTTATGTCTCCGCATCTCTGTATTCGTTTTCTTAAAATGAATCACTCGTCGCCAAACAAGGTACGCTGGCTACTATAGAGGCTTCGCCCCAGATGCTTGTAGGCAAGCTCCGTCACTTCACGTCCACGAGGAGTCCGTTTCATAAAACCTTCTTTTATCATGAACGGTTCATAGACTTCCTCTATCGTACCTGCATCTTCGCCCAAAGCAGTGGCGATGGTAGTCAATCCCACCGGACCGCCTTTGAACTTGTCGATGATGGTACAGAGTATCTTATTGTCTATCTCGTCCAGACCATACTTGTCGATATTCAGAGCCTCAAGGGCAAACTGTGCGATTTCCGTGTCAATGCTCCCCGAACCTTTCACTTGGGCAAAATCGCGTACACGCCGCAGCAATGCATTGGCAATACGCGGTGTGCCACGGCTGCGGCTCGCAATCTCGGCGGCAGCCCTTACGGAGCAAGGCACATCGAGGATGCCGGACGAACGACGGATAATGCCGCTCAACACATCATCATCGTAATATTCCAGATGCAGGTTGATACCGAAACGGGCACGCAACGGAGCTGTCAACAGACCGCTACGCGTGGTAGCTCCCACCAGCGTGAAAGGATTCAAATCAATCTGTATGCTTCGGGCAGAAGGGCCTTTGTCTATCATGATGTCTATGCGGTAGTCCTCCATGGCTGAGTACAGATATTCCTCCACTACGGGGCTCAACCGGTGTATTTCGTCGATGAAAAGTACATCATTGGGCTCCAGGCTGGTAAGCACTCCCGCCAAATCCCCCGGCTTGTCAAGTACCGGACCGGAAGTTATCTTGAAACCTACGCCCAGTTCGTTGGCTATGATGTTGCTCAGCGTGGTCTTCCCCAATCCCGGAGGACCGTGCAACAAAGTATGGTCGAGGGGCTCGCCCCTGTACTTGGCAGCCTCGACGAAAACTTTCAGGTTTTCCACCACCTTCAACTGTCCGCTGAAATCCCCGAACTGGAGCGGACGCAAGGCATTCTCGAACTCGCGCTCGGCAGACGAGTTTGAGGAACGGCGTATGTCGAAATCTTCTTCCATTGTGCGGCAAAGATAGCATCTTTTCTGCACAAAACGGGCATGCGTCCCATTTTTTATGTAACTTTGCCTTTCAATCATGTAACGGGAGATTTCTATGGTTCTGAATTACATTTGGGTGGCATTCTTCGGCATCGCATTCCTCATCGCGGCAGGGAAGTTGGTTTTCGCAGGCGATGCCGGCGTGTTTCCGGCCATCATGGACTCCACGTTCAGTTCCGCCAAGACGGCTTTCGAGATTTCCCTCGGCCTGACCGGCGTGCTCTCGCTTTGGATGGGCATCATGAAAATCGGGGAAAAAGGCGGAGTGGTCCACATTCTGGCACGCGGTCTCAGCCCGCTCTTCTGCAAACTCTTCCCGGACATTCCCAAGAACCATCCCGTCATCGGAAACATTTTCATGAACATCTCTGCCAATATGTTGGGACTGGACAATGCGGCCACGCCGTTAGGCCTGAAAGCCATGGAAGGCCTTCAGGAACTGAACCCGAAAAAAGACACAGCCAGCAACCCGATGATCATGTTCCTCGTGCTGAACACTTCGGGACTGACCATCATCCCTGTCAGCATCATGGTTTACCGAACCCAAATGGGAGCGGCACAGCCCACGGATGTGTTCATCCCGATTCTACTGGCAACCTTTGCCTCCACGCTGACGGGTATCATCGTCACCAGCCTTTATCAACGCATCAACCTGCTGAACCGGGTGGTCGTACTGGCATTGGGAGGGGCCTGTCTGGCCGTAGCCGGCATCGTGTATGGCTTCAGCCGGTTGGACAAAGAAGAGATGAACTTGTGGAGTACGACTATCGCCAACGTACTGCTCTTCTGCATCATCATCGCTTTCATTGCTGCCGGTGTCAGGAAACGCGTTAACGTGTACGACGCCTTTATCGAAGGAGCAAAAGACGGTTTTACCACAGCCGTACGTATCATTCCCTATTTAGTCGCCATCTTGGTGGGCATCGGGGTATTCCGTGCTTCGGGGGCCATGGATTTGTTGACAGACGGCATCGCTGCAGTCGTCAAAGCCTGCGGCGGCGATGCAGACTTTGTCGGTGCACTGCCTACCGCACTGATGAAACCGCTGAGCGGCAGCGGGGCGCGCGGCATGATGGTGGATGCCATGGAGACCTACGGCGCAGACTCTTTCGTGGGACGGTTGAGCTGTATTTTCCAAGGCGCGACCGACACCACCTTTTATATATTAGCCGTTTATTTCGGCAGTGTGGGCATCACCCGCACGCGGCATGCCGTGGCTTGCGGCCTGTTGGCCGATTTGGCAGGTATAGTGGCCGCCATCGGTGTGGCTTATCTCTTTTTCGGAGCATAATAGAAACAAACTGAACGAAATATGGCAGAATTGAAATCGGTGGCCAAAGACACCGCCATCTACGGACTAAGCAGCATCATCGGAAAGTTCCTGAACTATTTGCTGGTCCCGCTCTATACGGCCAAGATGACCGTGGAAAGCGGAGGCTATGGCATCGTGACCAACATTTATGCCTACGTGGCGCTTTTGATGGTCATCCTCACATTCGGCATGGAAACCACGCTGTTCCGTTTTGCCAACAAAGAGGGGGAAAACCCGCAAACCGTCTATGGCACGACACTCACCATGGTGGGCAGCCTGTCTCTGCTGTTTGCCTTGCTCGTACTGGCTTTCCTCCATCCGATAGCTTCCGGCATAGGCTACGCAGACCATCCGGAATATGTGGGAATCATGGCGGTCACGGTAGCCTTGGATGCCTTTCAGGCCATTCCCTTTGCCTGGCTGCGCTACCAGCACCGTCCTATCAAGTTTTTCGCGTTGAAGATGCTGTTCATCGTGCTCAACATCACGTTGAACATCCTTTATTTCGTCGTGCTTCCGGCATTGTACGTCCGCCACGCATGGGTGGGCGCAATTTATAACCCGTCTGTCGGACCGGGATATGCCTTCATCCTGAACCTTGTCTGTACATCGTTCATCACCTTCTTCTTCATTCCCGAACTGACAGGATTCAAATATCGGTTCGACACCCGGCTGATGAAACGTATGTTGGGCTACAGTTGGCCCATCCTGATTCTCGGTATCGCGGGCATCCTGAACCAGACGGCCGACAAAATCATCTTCCCGTTGGTGTACGGCGACGCGGAAGCGGCCAAGTCCGAACTAGGTATCTACGGTGCTTGCGTGAAGATTGCCATGATAATGGCCATGATCACCCAAGCTTTCCGCTATGCGTATGAGCCGTTCGTGTTCGGCAAGGCTAAGGACAAGAACAGCGGAGAGACCTACGCCACGGTCATGAAGTTCTTCATCATCTTCACCCTGCTGGCCTACCTTTGCGTCATCGGTTACATGGACATCCTGAAACGAATCATAGCTCCGGACTATTGGCCCGGCTTACGTGTTGTCCCCATTGTCATGGCTGCCGAAATCATGATGGGGATATACTTCAACCTTTCGTTTTGGTATAAGCTCATCGACAAGACGATTTGGGGGGCCTGGTTCTCGACTGCCGGTTGTTTGGTCCTCTTTGCGGTCAACATCGTCTTTATCCCGACATACAGCTACATGGCTTGTGCCTGGGGCGGTTTCGCCGGATACGCCACAGCCATGCTCCTGTCCTACATTGTGGGACAGAAGAAAAACCCCGTCCGCTATCCGTTGAAATCCATCGGCATCTACGTACTGATTGCCGGGGGCTTCTACACCATCATGGCCGGTACACCCGAAGAATGGCCCGTATGGACACGGTTGGGCATTAACACGGTGCTCATCCTGCTCTTCGTCGGACATATCCTGAAACACGACCTGCCGGTACGAAGCCTACCGGTCATCGGCAAATATTTTCGTAAACCTCAAAAATAAAAGCAATGGAAAACAAGACAAAAAAGGAACGAGGTTACCTCAACCTGTTCATTCGTAGGTTGCTGAGCTTACGTAACGACAAAGTTCCCGAAGAAGAAACGATAGCTTCCATCAAGGCCAGCGTGGAATTCCGGGGTGCCAATCTATGGATTCTGATTTTTGCCATCTTCGTGGCTTCTTTAGGGCTGAACACCAACTCGGCCGCCGTCATCATCGGTGCCATGTTGATTTCACCTCTCATGGGACCTATCATGGGCATGGGATTAGGCGTAGGTATCAATGATTTCGAATTGCTCAAAAGGGCGTTCCGAAGTTTCGCCACGGCCACCATTTTCAGCGTACTCACTGCCACGTTCTATTTTGCCATCACCCCGATAGATGAAGCCCAGTCGGAACTTTTGGCCCGCACCTCGCCCACCATTTACGATGTGCTCATCGCCTTATTCGGCGGATTGGCCGGCATCGTGGCCTTGTGCAGCACCGGGCAACGAGGCGGTAACGTAATCCCAGGCGTAGCCATAGCCACAGCCATCATGCCTCCCCTTTGTACCACAGGCTTCGGCATAGCCACCGGAAACTGGATTTATGCCGCCGGAGCTTTCTATCTCTATCTGATTAACTCCATATTCATAAGCCTTGCCACTTTCATCGGAGTCAACATCTTCGACTTCAAGAAGAAGGTGTTCGTGGACAAACAACGGGAAAAAAGAGTGAAACACATCATCGTCACCATCGCTGTATTGACGATGTTACCCTCAACCTTGCTGACTTACATGTTGGTACGTGAAAACTTTTTCACCAGCAAAGCCAACAACTTCGTGGCACAAGTCGTCACATCGGAACAAACTCAGGTAATAGCCAAAGAAGTGGACTATCATACCAAAGAAATCCGCCTCGTGACCATCGGTGAAGAAATCCCCGAAAAAGAATTAACCCGAATGAAAAGCCAAATGGAAAATTTCGGACTGGAAGATGCCAAACTATCCATTGTACAAGGAACAAAAAATCTTAGTGCCAGCGAACTGAAGACCATGCTGAATGATCCGGCAAGCAGGCAAGCCGACAAAAACGCGCAACTCTTAGCCAACGAACAACAACGTGCGGACAAACTGCAAAAAGAACTGGACGTTTACAAAAAGACCGAATTACAGGCTCAGTCCATCAGCGCGGAAATGGCTACGCTCTTTCCAGAAGCGGCTCGTGTCAGCATTGCCCGCACTTTCTCCTATGCTGTTAGTGACAGCCTGCAAAAGGATTCACTGACCTTAGTCAGCCTCACCCTAAAAAAGAAACTGAATACCGAGACGCGCGAGAAGATGGAAGAATGGCTGAAAACCAGACTTAAAACACCCGACATGAAACTCATCGTCGGGACTAAAATAGAAAATAACGACAAATAACCCTATTAACAAATAAACATGAAGAAAAAGTTTTTAACGTTACTCGCTTTCGTTTGTGGCCTCAACGGTATGAAGGCCGACGAGGGCATGTGGATGCTCAGCCACATTTCACCCAAAAGCATGAAGGTCATGAAAGATTTGGGACTGCAAATGAGCGAAAAGGAATTGTATAATACGAAAGGCACCTCGCTGAAAGACGCTGTGGTAAGTTTTGGCGGTTTCTGTTCCGGTGTCGTTGTCTCACCGGATGGCTTGGTCTTTACAAACCACCACTGTGGCTTCGGCAACATACAGGCTTTGGCCACACCTGAAAACGACATCCTGAAGAATGGATTCGTGGCCCGCACCCAAGCGGAAGAACTTCCGGCAAAAGGTCTCTATGTACAGATACTGCAAAGGACGGAAGACATCACTAAACGGGTAAACAAAGCTTTGGACAAATACTACAAGGAACATGCCGCCGAGATGGCCACATTGGGTGAAAATGCCAAGGAAAAAATGCGTTGGAACGGTGTAGATTCCATCTGCCTGGCCATAGAAAACGAATATGCGAAAAAATACCCGGAGTTGGTTTGCGAAGTCAGTCCTTATTACACGGGAAACGCTTTCTACGTCAACGTATATAAACAATACGATGACATCCGCCTTGTGTTCGCGCCGCCTCAAAGCTTAGGCAAGTTCGGCGGTGAAACGGAC
>OHDD01000934.1_pt1 | contig 13872 bp, 12 predicted proteins | sample 1566941 | NCBI WGS metagenome assembly OHDD01 (sample SAMEA3879580, study PRJEB24766) | human gut metagenome | biome: human-associated habitat; feature: feces | place: USA | collected 1985/1987 | reverse complement strand
GCTTTCCTCACCAGCTGGAAGGAGGCACAGGCATGAGCGAAGAAAAGCTGACCCGTGCCGCCGTCGTCACCGGCGGAAGCCGGGGCATCGGCCGGGCTGTCTGTGTTGCGCTGGCAAAGCAGGGCTGCAATGTGGTGGTCAACTACTGCCACGGTGAGGCCGCTGCCGCCGAGACTGCCGCACTGTGCAAAGAGCTTGGCGTCGAGGCCGTCACCGTGCAGGCCGACGTCTCCACTGCCGAGGGCTGCAAGAAGCTGTTCGAAGAAGCAGTGAATGCCTTTGGCCGGGTGGATATTCTCGTCAACAACGCGGGCGTCACCCGCGACAACCTCATCCTCCGCCTTTCCGAGGAAGATTTTGACACCGTCCTGAACGCCAACCTCAAGGGTGCGTTCCTCTGCTGCAAGGAGGCCGCCCGCCGCATGGTGCGCCAGCGCTATGGCCGCATCGTGAACCTTTCCAGCGTGGTGGCGCTGCGGGGCAACGCCGGGCAGACCAACTACGCCGCCAGCAAGGCGGGGCTCATCGGTCTGACCAAGAGCCTTGCCCGGGAACTGGCCGCGCGGAACGTGACCGTGAACGCGGTAGCACCCGGCTTTATCGACACCGACATGACTGCCGTGCTGCCGGAGGCGGTGCGCACCGGCATGACGCAGGGCATCCCCGCAGGCCGCGCAGGCCAGCCGGAGGATGTGGCACAGGCAGTGGCGTTTTTTGCCGCAGAACAAAGCAGCTATCTCACCGGGCAGGTGCTCTGTGTGGACGGCGGCATGGCAATGTAAAGGAGAACCCTTATGGAAAAACGCAGAGTTGTGATCACCGGCCTTGGCACGGTGAACCCGCTGGGCAACAATGTGGCGGACAGCTGGGCAGCAGCCCGTGCCGGTAAATGCGGCATCGGCCCCATCACCCAGTTCGACACCACCGACTTCAAGTGCAAGCTGGCCGGTGAGGTAAAGGATTTTGACCCCGAGACCGTGGTGGACAAAAAGGAAGTCCGCAAAATGGCGCGCTTCACCCTGCTGGCACTGGGCGCTGCCGCCGAAGCCATTGCAGACAGCGGCCTTGATACCGAGGCCGAGGGCAAGGACATCGGCGTCATCCTGTCCAGCGGCATCGGCGGTCTGCCCACGATCGAGGAGCAGCACGCCCGCGGCGAGGAAAAGGGCATGGAGAAGGTCAGCCCCTACTTCGTCCCCATGGCTATCGCCAACATGGCGGCAGCACAGATCGCCATCCGCTTCGGCCTCAAGGGGATGTGTACCTGCCCGGTGACGGCCTGCGCCGGCGGCACCAATGCCGTAGGCGATGCCTTCCACCGCATCCGTGACGGCTACGAGACCGCCATGGTCTGCGGCGGTGCCGAGAGCTGCATCAGCCCGCTGGGCATCGGCGGCTTTACCAGCATGAAGGCCCTCTCCACTGCTACGGACCCTGATGCGGCCAGCCTGCCCTTCGACGCACGGCGCGGCGGCTTCGTGATGGGCGAGGGCAGCGGTGTGCTGGTGCTGGAAGAACTGGAGCACGCAAGAGCGCGCGGCGCACACATCTACGCCGAGGTGGTGGGCTACGGTGCCAACTGCGACGCCTACCACTTTACCGCGCCCGCACCCGGCGGCGCAGGTGCCATCGACTGCATGAAGCTGACCCTGGTCGATGCCGACATCGCACCGGAGCAGGTGGACCACATCAACGCTCACGGCACCGGCACCCACATGAATGATGCCTGCGAGACTGCCGCCATCCACGCCGTGTTCGGCGCACACGCCAAGGAGATGACCGTGGTCAGCACCAAGAGCATGACCGGCCATCTGCTGGGCGGTGCGGGCGGCATCGAGGCCGTGTTTACCGCGCTGGCACTGCGGGATCAGTTTGCACCGCCCACCATCCACTACGCCCAGCCTGACCCGGAGTGTGATCTGGATTATGTGCCCAACACCGGGCGGCAGCAGGAAATGCAGTATGCGCTGAGCAACAGTCTGGGCTTTGGCGGCCACAACGCCTGCATCGCCCTGCGCAGATGGGAGGGCTGACCCATGGCAGAACCCCGTACCGTGCGTGAAAACGCCAACACCCTGAGCAGCGTGCAGATTGCAGAAATTCTGCCCCACCGCTACCCCTTTGCCCTCGTGGACCGCGTTCTGGACTACGAGCCGGGGCAGTGGGCCATCGGCCGCAAGTGCGTCACCCGCAACGAGGAATTCTTCAACGGCCACTTCCCGGCACAGCCGGTCATGCCCGGCGTACTGCTGCTGGAGGCGCTGGCACAGACCGGCGCTGTGGCGGCGCTGAGCCTGCCGGAAAATAAGGGCAAGCTGGCGCTGTTCGGCGGCATCAAGAGTGCCCGCTTCCGCAAGCAGGTCACCCCCGGGGACGTGCTCACCCTCCACTGCGAGCTGGTACAGCAGCACGGCGCTGTGGGCGTAGGCAAGGCCTCGGCATGGGTGGACGGCAAGTGTGCCGTCACCGCAGAGCTGACCTTTGTGCTGACCGAAGCAGCAGAATAAAAATGAATGAAAAAAGAGATAGGCGATCCTTTTCGGGAAAGCCTATCTCTTTTTTGTGTCTGTTCCGGTCGGTTTACTCTGCGGCAGCTGTCCCGGCGTCTGCTTCAGCAGCGGGGGCAGACTCTGCCGTGGCGGTTTCTGTTGGGGCGGTCGCTGCCTGCTCCTTCTCCATCCACTCCCGCACGCGGTCGGGGCGGTTGGTGATGTAGGCATCGGCGCTGGTGCGCAGCAGGCTGCGGACGGAATCTTCCGTGTCCACCGTCCACAAAGACACCTTGATGCCCATCTCGTGCAGTTTGTCAATGAAACCGGCGTTTTTGTAGGCGGTGTGGTACTCACAGCTGACCCACTCCGGCACAAAGTCCAGACTGCGGATGTAGCCGGGCAGATCCCGCTGCGACAACAGGTTTTTATAGATCTCGTTCAGGCTCTCGCCGGGAAAGTTTGCCCGCAGCATACTTACCTTATCGCTCATCCAGCGGGTCATCCAGCTGCAATTTTCCTCGTCGGCTGCGCTCTCCGGCAGGGCGGCATCCATGGCTTCCATGTCGTCTATGCCGTTGGTCAGTCCCAGATCCTTCCAGATGATGGGCGGCGGCAGCAGCATGCTTTCCAGCTCGCCGTATACCAGTGCACCTACCCGCAGTTCGGGCAGCAGCTGCTTTGCCTGCCGCAGCAGCGCGTGGTTGAAGGAAACAAGGATCACCTGATCCACGATCTCCGTCTGCCGCAGCACCTCCAGCACCCGGGGCACAAAGTCCGGGTCGTTGTTCATGGTGGATTTTAGTTCCAGATGCACGGTGCATCCCGGCATCTGCTTGCACAGCTCCATGGCTTCCTGTAAGGTAGCAATCTTTTCGTCCTGATAGATGGCGTCCTTCCAGCTGCCAAAATCCAGTTCCTTTAAATCGCCCATGGTCATATCATAGATCTTGCCGGAAATATCCGTGTGCAGATCGATCATATAGTCGTGGTGGATCACAAGCCCGGCGTCAATGGTCTGCTGTACGTCCATCTCTACGCCGTCTGCGCCAATCTCCATGGCTTTTTTAAAGGCTGTCAGGGTGTTTTCCGGTGCAAGATAGGAAGCACCGCGGTGTGCAATGATTTGTGGTGTCATAAATTTTCTCCGTTATCGGTTCTTCCTCACACTTTTACGCCCCGGCGCTGCCATACCGCAAACAGTGCCGGGGCGCTTGCTCAGGTCAGGTCCTCGCCGTCTGAAGCGATGACCTTTTTATACCAGTAAAAACTGTCCTTCCGGCTGCGGGCGAGGGTGCCGTTGCCGTCGTTGTCCTTGTCCACATAGATAAAGCCGTACCGCTTTTTCATCTCGCCGGTGGAGGCGCTCACAAGGTCGATGGGACCCCATGTGGTGTAGCCCATCAGCGGCAGACCATCCTCATTGACGGCCTTTTCCATCTCCTCGATGTGCGCCCGCAGGTAGTCGATGCGGTAGCTGTCGTGGATGGAGCCGTCCGGCTCTACGGTATCCACCGCACCCAGACCGTTCTCCACGATGAACATAGGCTTTTCGTACCGGTCGTAAATGGTGTTCAGGGTCACCCGCAGACCCACCGGGTCGATGGCCCAGCCCCACTCGCTGACTTTCAGGTAGGGGTTCTTCACCGATGCAGACACGGCGTTGCCTTCCGCATTCTCTGCCGCCATCAGCTCCTTATCCACCGTGATGCAGCGGCTGGAATAGTAGCTGAAGGATACAAAATCCACCGTGCCCTCCCGCAGCGTGCGGTCGTCCTCGGGCTGTGTGTGCAGCTGCACCCCGGCGCGCTCCATCCGCTTTTTAGCCCACACGGGGTAAGCGCCGCGCACCTGTACGTCAGTAAAGAAGTAGTTGTCCCGGTCTGCCTCCTGCGCCGCCCGCACATCCTCCGGGGCGCAGGTGCGGGGGTAGAACTGACCCGCCGCCAGCATACAGCCCACCATAGCGTCCGGCATTTTTTCGTGCGCCAGCTTTACCGCCTTTGCGCTGGCCACCAGCTCGTGATGGGCGGCCTGATACTTGACCTGCTCCACATTCTCGCCGGGGTGGAATACCAGCCCGGCGCCGGTAAAGGACAGGTGCAGCAGCATGTTGATTTCATTAAAGGTGAGCCAGTACTTCACCTTGCCCTTGAAGCGGTCGAACAGCACCTCGCAGTAGTGGACATAGGCGTCCACCATGCGGCGGTCTTTCCAGCCGCCGTATTTTTTGATGAGGGCAATGGGAGTGTCAAAGTGGCAGATGGTGACCAGCGGCTCAATGCCGTACTTATGGCACTCGTCAAAAATGCTGTCGTAGAAGGCCAGTCCTGCCTCGTTGGGCTGAGCATCGTCGCCGTTGGGCAGGATGCGGGTCCATGCAATGGACAGCCGGAAGCACTTGAAGCCCATCTCTGCAAACAGGGCGATATCCTCTTTATAATGGTGATACAGGTCAATGGCCTCGTGGCTGGGGTAGAAATGTGCGTCATCGCAGCCCAGCATTTCCATATAGCCCGTTGCCACCGGAAAACGGTCCGGGCCGAAGGGGGTCACGTCCACCGTTGCCAGACCCTTGCCGTCTGCCTGCCATGCACCCTCGCACTGGTTGGCGGCGGTAGCGCCGCCCCACAAAAAGCCCTTGGGAAATTTGCCCATACTCTTTACCTCCTTGTTTACTTTTGCGCCCCTGCGGAGCGCAGATATACGCATACTACTATGATACCGCAACCGGCGGCGCTTGTCCATGACTGCATTTTGCAAAGGTGCGTGCATTTGGGGATAAAGTACGACTTTTATCGTCAAAACGCCGAAATTTCCTACTGTTTTTTGCGCACTTTTCACGATAAAAACACAAAACTTGCCTGTTTTTCTTTTATTCTGTTCCTTTTAAACCGCGCGGCAGTATGGTAGAATAATAGGGTAAGAACTGCGCTGCGCTGCTGCGCTGCTGAGAACATGGAAAAATGGAGTGTTTGATTATGACTGAGTTCAAACCCATCAAAGAAGGCAAAGTCCGCGAGATCTACGACAATGGCGACAGCCTGATCATGGTTGCCACCGACCGCATTTCTGCGTTTGACGTCATCCTGAAAAACAAGGTCACCAAAAAGGGCACCGTGCTCACCCAGATGAGCAAGTTCTGGTTCGACTACACCCGCGACCTGCTGCCCAACCATATGCTGAGCGTGGACGTGAAGGAGATGCCCGAGTTCTTCCAGCAGCCCCAGTACGAGGGCCGCAGCATGATGTGCCGCAAGCTGACCATGCTGCCCATCGAGTGCATCGTGCGCGGCTACATCACCGGCAGCGGCTGGGCCAGCTACCAGAAGACCGGCAAGGTGTGCGGCATCCAGCTGCCCGAGGGCCTGCAGGAGTCCGATAAGCTGCCCGAGCCCATCTACACCCCCTCCACCAAGGCAGAGATCGGTGACCACGACGAGAACATCTCCTACGAGCAGAGCATCGACGTGCTGGAGAAGAAGTTCCCCGGCCACGGTCTGGAGTACGCCACCAAGCTGCGCGATTACACCATTGCTCTGTACAAGAAGTGCGCCGAGTATGCACTGTCCCGCGGCATCATCATTGCCGACACCAAGTTCGAGTTTGGTCTGGACGAGGACGGCAACGTGGTGCTGGGTGACGAGATGCTGACCCCGGACTCCTCCCGCTTCTGGCCGCTGGAGGGCTACGAGCCGGGTCACAGCCAGCCCTCCTTCGACAAGCAGTTCGTCCGCGACTGGCTGAAGGCCAACCCTGACAGCAACTACGACCTGCCGCAGGATGTCATTGACAAGACCATTGCCAAGTATCTGGAGGCCTACGAGCTGCTGACCGGCAAAAAGCTGTAAGCGTATCCCGTATCCATAAAAATCAAGGCTGCTTCGGAAAATTTTCCGAAGCGGCCTTTTTTGCGCCCCGCCCCTTGACATTGAGCGGGGATATGAGTAATATATGTATCGTATCAAACAGTTTCACATCGAACGATTTGACCGAAACAGAGGAAAACCATTATGTGTACACAGCACCCTATTGAAGAGCCCTGCAAGCTGGACCCGCCGTGGGATGGGCCGCAGGTCATTCCCGCCCAGCTGCGCCGGGTGGATAACCTGATCTTCCGCAGGCTGAACCAGTTTTCCCGCGCCAACGGGGTAGAGCAGACCACCCCCATGCACGGGTGGATCATCGAGTATCTCTACCGCCACCGGGACGAGCCGGTGTTCCAGCGGGACATCGAGCGGGAGTTTTCCATCACCCGCTCCACGGTGACGAACATTTTGCAGCTGATGGAGCGCAAGGGCTACATCCAGCGGCTGAGCGTGCCGCAGGATGCCCGGCTCAAGCAGCTGGTTTTGACCGAGGAGGGCATCCAACGGCACGAAAAGACCCTGCTGTCCTTCCACCAGACCGACGACTATGTGGCCGGACTGCTGACCGAGGAGGAGAACGCAGAACTGCTGCGGCTGCTGAACAAGCTGCGGGAAGCACTGAAATAACGATCTTTTCCGTCAAAGCGCCGAAAAAGGTCTTGATAAATTAGCAATTATGAACATTTTTCGAAAGCTATTGACATTCAGATCGTTTTGTATAAAATTGTTTTGTACCAAACAAATAACTTCAATGGGAGGGAAATTCAGATGATCAAAAAGCTTGTGTCACATCTGGGCGAGTATAAAGCCGCCTCGATCAAGACACCGCTCTTTGCTGCGATGGAAGCCATTATGGATGTGCTGCTGCCCACCATCATGGCCTTTATCATCGATCAGGGCATTGAAAAGGGCGATATGAACGCCATCATCCGCTACGGCCTGCTTACCTTTCTGGTGGCAGCCATTGCGCTGGTGCTGGGCGTGCTGGCGGGCAAGTACGCCGCCGAGGCATCCACCGGCTTTGCCGGAAATCTGCGCGATGCCATGTATGAAAACATCCAGCATTACTCTTTTTCCAACATCGACAAATTCTCCACGGCGGGTCTTGTTACCCGTATGACCACCGACGTGACCAACGTGCAGAACGCTTTCCAGATGATCCTGCGCATGTGCGTGCGCGCCCCGGTGCATCTGGTGTTTGCAATGTTCATGGCTGTGATCATCGGCGGCCCGCTGTCGCTGGTGTTCGTGGTGGCAATGGCCTTTCTGGTGGCGGTGCTGGCTGCCATCATGATCCCCACCTTCCGCATCTTTGACCGGGTGTTCAAGAACTACGATAACCTCAATGCCTCGGTGCAGGAGAACGTCTCTGCCATCCGCGTGGTCAAGAGCTTTGTGCGCGAGGGCTTCGAAAACGAAAAATACACTGCCGCCTGCGAGAGCCTGTACAAGCAGTTCGTCAACGCGGAAAGCCGCCTGAGCTTCAATAACCCCGCCATGCTGGTGGCGGTGTACGGCTGCAACATCGCGCTGAGCTGGTTCGGCGCAAAATATGTGCTGCACGGTGCCATTACCACTGGCCAGCTGAACGCCCTGTTCGGCTATATCATGAACATCCTTATGGCACTGATGATGCTGAGCACGGCCTTTGTCATGATCGCTATGTCCGCCGCTTCTGCCAAGCGTATCGTGGAGGTGCTGGACGAGCACACCGACCTGCCCCCGGCAAAGCAGCCGGTGCAGCAGGTGGCAGACGGCAGCATCCAGTTCGACCACGTTACCTTCAAGTATAAGCACGGCAGCGGTCAGCCGGTGCTGAACGATATCAGCTTTACCATCCGGCCCGGCGAGACGCTGGGCATCATCGGCGGCACCGGCAGCGCAAAATCCAGTCTGGTGCAGCTGATCCCCCGCCTGTACGATGCCGAGAGCGGCACCGTGCGCGTGGGCGGCGTGGACGTGCGGGATTATAACCTTGACGTGCTGCGCCGCGAGGTCTCCATGGTGCTGCAGAAGAACGTGCTGTTCAGCGGTACTATTCTGGATAACCTGCGCTGGGGCGATGCCAACGCCACCGAGGAAGAGTGCATCCGCATGGCAAAACTGGCCTGCGCGGATGAGTTCATCCAGCGCTTCCCGGATAAGTACAATACATGGATCGAGCAGGGCGGCTCCAACGTGTCCGGCGGCCAGAAGCAGCGCCTGACTATTGCCCGCGCCCTGCTGCGCAAGCCCAAAGTGCTGATTTTGGACGACTCCACCAGCGCCGTGGATACCGCGACCGATGCCAAGATCCGCAAGGCCTTCCGGGAGGAGATCCCCGGCACGACCAAGATCATCATTGCACAGCGCATTTCCTCGGTGCAGGATGCCGACCGCATCCTCGTGCTGGACAACGGCCAGATCAACGGCCTCGGCACTCACGAGGAACTGCTGAAGAACAACGCGATCTATCAGGAAGTCTACAACAGCCAGACCCAGGGCAGCGGCGACTTCGACAAGCAGGGAGGTGAGCAGTAATGGCAGAACAGAAAGCAAAAGTCGTCCATGGCCCCGGCCCCCGCGGCATGGGAGGCCCGCGTCCGAAGGTCGAGAACCCGGGCAAGCTGCTCAAGCGCATCATGGCAGAGGTGTTCCAGCATTATCTGCCTCACTGCATCCTCGTGCTCATCTGCATCGTGGTCAGCGCGCTGGCCAATGTGCAGGCCAGCCTGTTCTTGCAGACCTTGATGGACGATTACATCGTCCCCATGACCCGCCAGCAGAACCCCAGCTTTGCACCGCTGGCCGGTGCATTGGTACGGATGTGCTGTATCTACTTTGTGGGCATTCTGGCTGCATGGGCCAACGCCCGCATCATGGTCAACGTGACGCAGGGCACGCTGCGCAATCTGCGCACCAAGCTGTTCACCCACATGGAAAGCCTGCCCATCCGGTATTTTGATACCCATCCTCACGGCGATATCATGTCCGTGTACACCAACGATGTGGATACCCTGCGCCAGATGCTCAGCCAGAGCATCCCGCAACTGGTATCCAGCGTCATCACCATCGTATCCGTGTTCTTCAGTATGTGCATGCTCAGCTGGCAGCTGACCATCGTTACCATGCTCATGGTGGCGCTGATGCTGTTCTGCTCCAAGCAGATCGCAAAAAGCTCCTCCAAGTACTTCATCCAGCAGCAGCGGGATCTGGGCAAGGTGAACGGCTACATCGAGGAGATGATGGAAGGCCAGAAGGTGGTCAAGGTGTTCACCCACGAGCAGCAGACCCTTGCCGGCTTCCGTGCGCTGAACGACCAGCTGAAGGAAAGCGCCAAGCAGGCCAACGCCTTCTCCAACATTATGATGCCGGTCAACGCCCAGCTGGGCAACATCAGCTACGCCATCTGCGCGCTGGTTGGTGCAGCCATGGCTGTGGGCGGTGTCGGCGGCATGACCCTTGGCACCGTGGTGGCCTTCCTCAGCCTGAACAAGGGCTTCAATATGCCCATCAGTCAGGTGTCCATGCAGGCCAACAGCGTCATCATGGCACTGGCCGGTGCCGAGCGCATCTTCAAGATGATGGACGAGCCCAGCGAGACCGACGAGGGCTATGTGACGCTGGTAAACGCCAAGTACGACCGCAACGACCAGCTGGTGGAAACTGCCGAGCGCACCGGTCTGTGGGCGTGGAAGCACCCCCACCACGACGGCACTACCACCTACCACAAGCTGGCGGGCGATATTACCTTTACGGATGTGGACTTTGGCTATGTGCCGGAAAAAACGGTGCTGCATGACATCAACCTGTACGGCCGTCCGGGGCAGAAGATCGCTTTTGTCGGCTCCACCGGTGCGGGCAAGACCACCATCACCAACCTGATCAACCGTTTCTACGATATTCAGGAAGGAAAAATCCGCTATGACGGCATCAATATCACCAAGATCAAAAAAGATGATCTGCGCCGTTCTCTCGGTATTGTCCTGCAGGATACCCACCTGTTTACCGGAACCATCCGCGACAATATCCGTTACGGAAATCTTGATGCAACCGATGAGCAGATCTACGAAGCTGCCAGACTTGCGCACGCAGACCAGTTCATCCGGATGCTGCCAAACGGTTATGATACCATGTTAAGCGGTGACGGCGAAGAACTTTCCCAGGGACAGCGCCAGCTGCTTTCCATTGCAAGAGCTGCCGTGGCTGATCCACCGGTTCTCATCCTCGATGAGGCAACTTCCAGCATCGATACCCGTACCGAAAGCATTGTACAAAAGGGTATGGATAATCTGATGAAAGGGCGTACAGTATTTGTGATCGCCCACCGTCTGTCTACGATCCGAAACAGTGATGCAATTATTGTGCTTGACCATGGACAGATCATTGAACGCGGGGATCATGCGGATCTGATTAAGCAGAAGGGAACCTATTATCAGCTGTATACCGGAAAACTGGAACTTTCCTAAACTGGAAATACCCTCCTATTGCAGAAATATTACAGACTTGTTACAATGCATTTGTACTTAGCTAATACAAATACAAACAGGGAGGTACTTAACTATGTGTTTTAGATTTTTTTCCAACTGCGATTTCTCAGCACTGATCCGTAAGTGTTTTGGATGCTAATAACCAGCAAAAAAGAAGCTGCACACGAATTTTCTTTTCGTGTGTCAGCTTCTTTTTGCGTTTCCTGTCTGTATTCACCTGACCGGTCCGTCTATGCACGGAAATCAAATTTATTTTTTGATATGTTGATTTAAAAACTCCATTACTTCTCGTTTCTTTGGAATCGCAGGAATTCCACCTCTCTTTTGCACACACAGACATGCTACTGCATTTCCCTGCCGTGCACAGGCACGCAAATCATTCCAGTCCATCTCATCAATTGCTTTGTTCAGGGATAAAAACTGGCTCAGGAATCCACCCCAGAATGAATCTCCGGCTCCTGTTGTATCAACCGCCTCTGTTGCAAATCCCCTGATCTGTTTTTTTCCATCCGTAGTTGCCACAAGTACGCCGTCACTGCCAAGTGTAATGGCAATCAGCTCTGGTCCCATGGAAAGCAACTCCTCCGCAGCTTCTTCATAGCTGTTTTTTCCCGTCAGCAGGAGACTTTCTTCATCCGATACCTTCATCACATCCGCAAATGGAATCACTGCTTTCATTTCCTGTACTGCAGTCTGTTCATTTTTCCACAAGGATGCACGGTAATTTGGATCATAAGAAATCAATGCTCCCGCGTCTTTTGCGATATGAACAGCTTCTAAAGTTGCACTTTTTGCCGGTTCATCCGTCAGGGAAAGCGATCCGAAATGAAAAATTTTACCTTTTTGCAAAAGCGTCGGATCCAGTTCTTCTTTCCGAAGTTGTGTATCCGCGCCCGGTTTTCTTGCAAATGAAAATTTCCGCTCACCGTTTTCATCAATTTCTACAAACGCAAGTGTAGTAAAATACTTATCATCTTCGATCAGATGGTCCACTGCAATCCCCTCATTTTGTAAGGTTCTTTTTAAAAATGCACCATGCATGTCTTTTCCGACTTTTCCAATAAACGATGTCCGGCATCCCATATGGCTTGCAACCGTCAACAAATTCGCCGGTGCACCACCGGGATTCTGCTCAAACAGCTTCATTCCATCTTTTCCGTATCCTGCCTCGGTAAAATCGATCAGCAGTTCACCCAATGCTACAATATCAACCTCTTTTTCCATTCTTTAATTCCTCCACAATTTCATTATAACGCTTTTTATTCAGCCGATAAAAGAATAATACCACAGCAGTCACAATCCAGAGAACCCCCGGAATGGTTGTAAATGCATGTTTCATAATGGAAAGTACGGCTGCATTTTGTGTCTGGTTTGCCACATACCCGTATTTTCCGAGTAATCCGGCAAGAAGTGCTGTTCCAATTGCCATTCCAATCTTGTTTCCAAGCGAAATAAACGCATATTGAAATCCATCGTTGCGCAATCCGGTTTTCCACTCACCGTACTCCACACAATCCGGAATGATTGCATAAATTGCGGTATTGAATCCGGAAAAGAAAAACTGTGTAATTCCAGACAATGCATAAAAGATAACCGGAGCTTCTTTTACATTAAAGAAAAACATGGAAAGCATCGAAATTCCTGTCAAAAGTGCAAATACACTGGCAGTTCTTCCTTTATTGTTCAGTTTACGGAATACCGGCTGAAAGCAGGCTGCTCCAATAATGGAAGGAATAATGATGCACATCGAATAAGTGGTATAATACGAGGCATTTCCTTCTACATAAGTAAAATAATACAGGACATCCGCATTTCTTCCATATAAAGTAAAACCAAATAAAATCTGTCCTACCAGAGCCAGCAGATACGGACGATTCTGAAGCACCGCTTTTAGCTGGACTTTTATAGAAATTTTTTCTTTTTCCGGTGTGATCACAGCCTCTTTTGTCTTTGCAAAGCAAAAGAAATGACATGCTGCAAAAATGCATCCATAAATAACTGCCACCGTCAGATATCCGGTTTTTGCACTGCTGCTTCCAAATTTGTTAATCAAAGGAACGGTAATGATATTTAACACACCGATTGCAATCATTGCTGCAACGGAACGGGAAGTGTTGATTTTTGCACGCTCATCAATGTCCTGTGTCATTGCTCCACAGAGTGTACCATATGGAATATTCACACAGGTATATCCCAAAACAAGGAGACAATATGTGATTACCATATATACAATTTTTGCAGTCTGATTCCAGTCTGGTCTTGCCCAGAATGTCATTACAAGGAGCACCGCCGTAATCGGTGCCGCCACCAAAAGCCATGGACGGTATCTTCCCCATCTTGTCTTTGTCTTGTCGGTCAGTCCCCCGACAATCGGATCATTAATGGCATCCCAGAATCGGGAAAACAGCATCAGTGCAGACACTGCTGCCATACTGATTCCAAATACATCGGTATAAAAAATCATTAAAAAATTGCTGACAAACATCCAACTGAAATTACATCCCACATCACCAAAACCATATGCAATTTTGCTGATCAGCGGCACTTTTCCACTTCTGTTCTCGCTACCCATACGTTCCTCCTACTTCATCAGAGTTTCTGGCAAAACTCGATTCTCTCCTCATTCGGTCCTTTAATCATGAAAAACTTTACACCATTATCCCAAAACGGAAGCTGCTCAATTCCATCCGTAATGACTTCATATCCATTTTCACAGATCTTTTTATACATTTCTTCAATATCTCTCACATCCAGTGCGACATGCTGATATGCCCCGTCTGCCATTACCGCCTGTCCGTTCTCAAACGATTCGATACAGTAATTCTGAATCTGCAAAAACGCAACCTTTTCTTTTGCCTTTTCATTATAGGTTTCTAAAATCACTTCAAATCCAAGACTTTTATAAAATTCGATTGTCTTTTTTAAATCATTCGTCGGGAGCCCTATGTGGGCTACTCCGACAATTCCATATTCGTTTTTCATCTGTTTAATCCTCGTATAATAAGTGTATAGCCAGTAGAAATGATGGTTATGCACTTATCCTTT
>OHDD01000932.1_pt1 | contig 13917 bp, 13 predicted proteins | sample 1566941 | NCBI WGS metagenome assembly OHDD01 (sample SAMEA3879580, study PRJEB24766) | human gut metagenome | biome: human-associated habitat; feature: feces | place: USA | collected 1985/1987 | reverse complement strand
TCGAACCTGTGACCCTCTGCTTGTAAGGCAGATGCTCTCCCAGCTGAGCTATGCTTCCATATCTTTTTAATAAAATTAAATTTAAATGGTGGGGGAGGACGGATTCGAACCATCGAAGCGAAACGCAACAGATTTACAGTCTGCCCCCTTTGGCCACTCGGGAACTCCCCCATATTTGGAGCTTCATGTCGGAGTCGAACCAACAACCTGCTGATTACAAGTCAGCTGCTCTGCCATTGAGCCAATGAAGCAAATTAAAGTGGCGACTCAGAAGGGGCTCGAACCCTCGACCTCCGGCGTGACAGGCCGGCACTCTAACCAACTGAGCTACTGAGCCGCGTATTGGTGGAAACAACAGGGATCGAACCTGTGACCCTCTGCTTGTAAGGCAGATGCTCTCCCAGCTGAGCTATGCTTCCAAATTTAATGGTGACCCCTAGGGGAATCGAACCCCTGTTACCACCGTGAAAGGGTGGTGTCTTGACCGCTTGACCAAGGGGCCTAGGTTTTTTCTTTTCTGCTGCGCTCTCCCGAGCACATTACCTATAATACCTAAAATTATATATAGTGTCAACACTTTTTTTGAATTTTTTTTATATATTTTTTATTATGTTTTTCAATATCTGTCTAAACTAGCATTTTTACTGGGTTTGTAGGATTTTTAATTTTTTCTATTCCTTCCCCATATCTCTTCAATAAATCCTCTTTTTCTTTAATTTCTTTATTTATTTTTTTTATTTCGAATGCACAAATTTCTAAAAATTCTTCTTTTTCTACTTCTTCAATGTTTATATTAAATCCACTTTTCTTAAAATTTTGTCCATCAGCTATTATCTTTATAGGCATATTTTCATTAATTACACATAAAATATCTTTTTCCCATATTCCTCTCTTATTTACAGCGTATTTATCCTTTAATAAATTTAAACCATTAAAATTAATTTTCAATTCATTTTCTATTGTATCTAAAATTGCCTTATATAATACAACTGATATTCCTCTATTTAATTTTATTTTTAAAAAATCACTATATTTAATTAAAAACTCATCAATTTCACTTTCTGTTATAAATTCTACATCTAATTTATCAAAAACTTTTATTCCTTTTCCTCCAGGATAATTAACTACTACCTGATCATAATTCATTCTTCTTAATTTTAACTCCTTTTGATAATCCTCAGAATTAGAATTTATTATCTTAACTTTCATTAATACCACCTCTATTTTTAGTATCTCTTAATTTCATTACTTTATTATTATGCTACAATTACATAATTCTTATTGCAGAACATAATGCTAAATATTAAGATATAGTTAATCGAAAAATATTGCTTTGCAATTTAGTTATACGAAAGGGGTGTTTAATTTGCATCATGATTTAATAATTGTTGGTGGTGGTGCTTCAGGATTAGTTGCAGCTATTACTGCCAAAGATTTTGGAATAGATGTAGCAATTGTTGAAGGTACTGATAGAGTTGGTAAAAAGATTTTAACTACAGGTAATGGTAGATGTAATATATCAAATAATTGCATAAAACCGCCTTTTATTAATTACCATAGTTCAAATTCTGATTTTCACTTTACTGCATTAGATAAACTTTCACTTGAAGATACAAAAAACTTCTTTTTATCTTTAGGTCTTCCAATTGTAGCATTACCTACAGGAAAACTTTATCCACAGTCACTTCAGGCATCTTCAGTTGTGGATATTTTAAAAATGGCTATCGAAGATAGAAATATACCTTTATACACAAACTGCAAAATAAAAAATATCCACAAGGGTAAAATTTTTAAATTATCCACAAGTAACGAAGAGTATAAATTATTCACAGCTAATAAAGTTATCTTAGCCTGTGGAGGAAAAACAGCTCCTAAGACAGGATCTGATGGAACTGGATATAATATTGCTAAAAGTTTGGGACATTCAATAACATCATTAGTTCCTGGAATAGTTCAATTAAAATTAGACTATCCTCATCTAAAGGCTTTATCTGGAGTTAAATTTGATGGATATGTTACTTTAATAATTAATGATGAAGTTGTAAAAAAAGATTTTGGAGAAATACTCTTTACTGACTATGGAATTTCTGGTCCTCCTATTCTACAAATATCAGCATTAGCTTCTCAAAGTACCTTTGTTAAAAAGCAAACTGAAGTTGTAGTAGACTTATTACCTAGCTATTCCAAAGATGAATTACAAGATTTCTTAGAATGTCATTTTGCAGTTCTTAGTCATAGACCTATAATTAATGCTTTAGTTGGTGTTATACATAAAAAGATAATTCCCATTTTATTAAAAGAATGTGGAATAACTAATCTTCAAATGCCATGTTATGAACTTTCTTGGAAAGAAAAAATGAAGCTAGTAAATACTTTAAAGAGTTGGAAATTCATTTGCACTGGAACTAATGACTTTAATCAGGCTCAAGTTACAGTTGGTGGAGTTAATACTAAGGATGTTGATTGTGATACATTAGAATCTAAATTAGTTCCTAACCTTTACTTCTGTGGTGAAATATTAGATGTTCATGGTGATTGTGGTGGCTTTAATCTTCAATGGGCTTGGAGCTCTGGATATACTGTAGCAACATCAATTGCAGAAAATAAATAATATAACTTATTTTAAGGGAGAGTAGTAAGCCAAAGAAACATACTCTTTGAACTTACTACTTTTTATATTAATTATTACTTAACTTCTTCCAACTACTAGTTAATACAGTTAATTCTTTTCCTTCATTATCAGCAATTTTATGAAGAATTAATACTTCATCTTCATTTTCTTTTATTTCATATGAAGCACTTATTTCAGCACCATATCTACATTCTTTTTCAAATATAACACTTAACTCTTTAAGCTCATAATTTAAAACAATTTCTAAAGGAAGTGATTCTATTGCCCATTCAACATACCTAACATTATTTACATGCATGTTAGAATCTATATCTCCATATCTAACTTTAAATCTATTTTGATGCATTTCTTCTGTTAATTTTTCTAACTTAGTAATTTTTATATCTGGACAAGTCTCAATATCAACTCCATAAGCTATATATTGATCGTCAGGAATTCTTACTGCTCTTCTCTTATCTATATTTATTAATAAGAATATTCCTTCTCCATCTACTATTTTTTCATTATTTTCGTCATATATTTCATATGCTCTAGAGGCATAAAACTTTTTAAAGCTTTTTGCCATCGTTACTACTTTTACTTTTTCACCATACTTAGGATATCTTTTTACCTTTATATTATATTTATAAAATACCCAGGCTAATTTTCTCTCAGTTAAATAATCTATTCCAACTCCTAGATTCTCTGATTGCTTAGTTCCTATATCACAAAAATAATTAATTATAGATGACATTTTACATTCTAATCTATAATTTGTTTCATAGTAATGTACTTCATATTCTTTTTCTGTAATTATTCCCATGTTTTATTCCCCTTCTTACTTTAATTTATGAAAAAGAACCCATAAATATGGGTTCAAATACTTTTTATCTATTTAAAGCTGATAATAATTCTTCTAAATTTATTCCATGAACATATGCTGCTTCTTCAACTGTTTCAGCTTGTGCTGATGGGCAACCAACACATCCCATTCCAAAGCTCATTAAAATTTCAGCTTTATTATCACTTATCTTTATTACTTCTCCAATAGTCATATCTTTAGTAATCATGATTAATCACCTTAGCTTTCATAAAATTATTTAATAAAACTATTTTATATGAAATATATGTAAAATTCAAATAAATAATCTTAATATAAACTTGCTAATCCACTGTTAATTTGATTTATGACAGAATTAATATCTATATTATACCTTTTTGATATCTCTTCTAAAGATAAAAATTGATTTTCTGTAATATCATATGTAGGTATTCCATAACTCATTAATATATTAGCTGCCACAGGATTCTCTGCAATTGCATCACATAAACTTGTATATTTATCAATCATAATATGCACCTCTTATAATTTTACTTATTATTATTTTGCACACTATAGATTAATATTATACAAATTACAAAAAGCCGTATAAAAATATTTGATATGCTCCCTTTATAGTAGACAGTTAAAATAATAAAACTGTCATTACTATAGAGGGAGCAATTTTTATGGGAAGAAAAGCTAAGATATCATATGAAATTAAATTTAAATTTATAGAAAAGTATTTAAATGGAAATATATCTCAAATAGGTATAGCCAGAGAATTAGGGTTACATCCAAGTAGTATTCAGGGATGGATACGTAAATATAAAGCCTTCGGCCCGGAAGGATTAAAAACCATTAAGAAAAATACTCATTATAGTTCTGAACTCAAGCTTAGTGCAGTTAAAGATTATATTAATGGAAAAGGTTCATTAGCAGATATATCTTTAAAATATAATCTTTCCTGTACAGGTATTCTCACACAATGGATAAATAAGTATAATAAATGTCATAAAACATGTAAATCTCATAATAACAAAGGAGATCATATTATGACTAACGGAAGAAAAACTACATATGAAGAAAGAATAGAAATAGTTGCATTTTGTATTGCTAACGCTAACGATTATAATTTAACTGCAAATAAATATAAGGTTTCTTATCAGCAAGTTTATACTTGGATTAATAAATATAATCGAGGTGGATATGAAGCACTAGTCGACAGACGCGGTAAGCGTAAAAAACTTGAAGACTTAAGCGAATCTGAGAAAATTGCTGCACAATTAAAACTTTTAGAATCTGAAAATAGACGTTTAAAAATGGAGAATGATTTCTTAAAAAAGTTAGACGAAATCGAAAGGAGGTAGATAAATATATAGCAATTATGGAACTTAACCAGTCTGGATATTCGATATCTGAATTATGCAAATGTGCAAGGATTAGTAGATCTTCATATTATAAATGGTTAAATAGAAAAGAAACTCAAAGAGATAAAGAAAATAAAGAAATTTCGAATGAAATTATTAAGATATATTCTGAGGTAAAAGGTATTTATGGCTATAGAAGAATAACTTTAAATTTAAATAAAACTCTAGGTTCTAATTACAATCATAAACGTATTTATAGATTAATGAAATCTATGAATATGTCTGCTGTAATTCGTAAGAAGAGAAAGAGATATGTTCATAGCACCCCTCAAATAACTGCTGAAAATTTATTAAATAGAAACTTTATAACTGAAAATATTAATGAAAAATGGTTAACTGATGTTACAGAATTTAAATTAACTAACGGAACAAAAGCTTATCTAAGTGCGATTTTAGATCTTGGAGACAATAGCATCGTTTCTTATGTATTAGGTACTTCTAATAATAATAAATTAGTTTTTGATACACTAGATAAAGCTGTTATAACTAATCCGACGGCAACGCCACTATTTCATAGTGATCGCGGGTTTCAATATACAAGTAAGAGCTTTAAACTTAAGCTAGATGCTATTAATGCCAAACAAAGTATGTCTAGAGTTGGGCGATGTATTGATAATGGACCTATGGAAGGTTTTTGGGGAATATTAAAATCTGAAATGTATTATTTACAAAAGTTTCATACTTACGAACAGCTTGAAAAAGCTATAGATGAATATATAGAATTTTATAATACAAAAAGAATACAAAAAAAGCTAAAAGGCATGGCTCCACTTGAATATAGGAGTCATACCTTAGCATCATAATTTTTTATTATTTACCCTGTCTACTTGACGGGGGGCAGTTCATAATACAAATCTCTCTGCTGTCTTTAATTTAACTTTCATATGTCCGCAGAATTCCTTCTGCAATAGTTCTTTTTGTAGCTCTCATATCCATAGCTTGTTTTTCTATATATCTATGTGCTTCTGATTCTGTCATATTTAAATATTGTATTAATATACATTTTGCTCTGTCTATCATTCTGATATCTTCAATTTTTTGTAGTAGCTTATTATTTTCTCTTTTTAATTGGCACATTTTATTATAAGTTGCATTAGCTATTTTTAATGCGCTCCAAAATATAGTTCTATTCATTGGTTTTGATATAGTAATTACACCATCTATCTCTACCTTTTCACTTATCTCATCATAAATATCAGCTTTAACAATTAAAATAGCTTGACCTATTCCAGTTGATACTATATTTCTTGCAAACTCTTCCCCAAATTCATCTATAAGCGGTGCATTTATAATACATAAATCAAAATCCCTTTCAATTAAAAGTCTTCTAGCTTCTCCACCATTTGTCGCTGTAACAATATCTCCATAGGAGTTTTGGGAGAGCACTTCAGTAAAAAAATCCATTCCTTTTCTACTGCTAGATACTATTAAAATGTTGTCCAATAAATCGCCCCCATTATTATAGTTATAAATTAGATAATCTCGGCAAAATATATATTACCTAACTAAACTATACTTCTTCTAAATATCTTATATATATTCAAAATATTTTCTTTTTATCATTTCCTTATCAGATGCATTCAAATACTCTTTAATTTCAATTTCCTTTAATTCAATATATCTTTTCAATACTTCTTCCCCAATTATATCCTTTATAAATTCACTATTTTTAGCAATGTTTATAGCCTCTTCAAGGCTTTCAGGTAATTTTTCTATATTATTTAATACTTCATCACTTGTAGTATATAAATTTTCATTCACCGCTTCTGGTAATTCTATTGAATTTTCGATTCCATAAAGACCTGCTCCTATAATTAATGAAAAAGCAATATATGGATTTATTGATGAATCTGGTGATCTTAATTCCATTCTTGTTTTTTCTCCTGTTGCTGCTGGTATTCTAATTAATTGAGATCTATTTTGATGAGACCATGATATATATTTAGGAGCTTCAAATTTTCCAAATCTTTCATAGGAATTAACTAATGGATTTAAAAATGCAGTTATTTCTTTAGCTTTGCTTAATATTCCTGCTATAAAATTCTTAGCATTTTCTTGTTCCCATTTATTATTTTCAAATATATTTGTACCATTCTTTAGCAATGATAAATTTATATGAAGCCCATTTCCACTCTCATCAGCAATTGGCTTTGGAAGAAAAGAAGCAAAAAGTCCATTTCTTGTAGCTATTGCTTTTACCACTGATTTAAATGTTATAAAATTATCAGCAGCTGTAAGGGAATCACTATACTTAAAATCTATTTCATTTTGCCCTGGCCCTTGCTCATGATGTGAACTTTCTGGCTTTATTCCCATTTCTTCTAAACACAGACATATTTCCCTTCTTATATTTTCTCCTTTATCTATTGGTGCTATATCAAAATATCCTCCTTTATCATGTGTTATCATAGTTGGTTCTCCTTCTTCATCAGTCTTAAATAAATAAAACTCACATTCAGTACCTATATAAGGTGTATATCCTTTAATTACACATTTTTTAATCATATTTCTCAATATATCTCTACTATCGCAAACAAACTTTTCTTTTTCCGGTGTTCTTATATCACAAAAAAATCTAACAACTCTTCCTTGTTGTGGTCTCCAAGGCAAAACACTCAAAGTACTTGGATCTGGAAATAATAATAAATCAGATTTAGAAACATCTGCAAAACCTTTAATTGCTGATGCATCAAATGAAACTCCTTCTTTAAAAGCTCTTTCTAATTCATTAGGCATAATAGAAATATTCTTTTGAGTTCCCAAAAGGTCACAAAAAGCTAATCTTATAAACTTAACATCATTTTCCTCAATAAATTGTAAAACTTCTTTAACGGCATATGTCATATCTCTTCCCCCTGTTAATTATAAATAATATATATTCAAACTTTATAAAAATATTTCATAATCTAAAAAAGACGCTCATCAAATAATTTTTAGATTCTTTAATTATTCACAAGAAAATTTTATCTTATGATTAATAAATATATCTAAAAAAACATTTGATGAACGTCTTTGTCCATTTGTAACATTATACAATATAAATGTTTTTTTATCAACATTAAGTATATTTTAAATAATTTTACTTTTTTTCAAAAAACTATTTACTTTTTTTAATTTTGAAGCATATAATACTTACATAAACAGCAAAGGCGCTGTGGACAAATGATTGTCCACAGTGCCTTTTTTTATTTTAAAGGGGGTTATTAAATTATGAAAGATATACCAAATTTATTTGGAAGTTTAGTTTTTAACGATAGTATTATGAAAGCAAGATTACCTAAAGAGACTTATAAATCACTTAAAAATACCATTCAAGCAGGAAAACCACTTAATTTAGAAGTTGCTACAGTTGTTGCAAACGCAATGAAAGATTGGGCTATCGAAAAAGGTGCAACTCACTATACCCATTGGTTCCAACCTATGACTGGTGTTACTGCCGAAAAACATGATAGTTTTATTACACCTGATAAAGATGGACATATAATAATGGAGTTCTCTGGTAAAGAACTTGTGCAAGGTGAACCTGATGCTTCAAGTTTTCCATCTGGAGGTCTTAGGGCTACTTTTGAAGCTAGAGGTTATACAGCCTGGGACCCAACTTCATATGCATTTATAAAAGATGGTACTTTATGTATTCCTACTGCATTTTGCTCTTATAGTGGAGAGGCCTTAGATAAGAAAACTCCAGTTTTACGCTCAATGCAAGCTTTAAATAAACAAGCACTACGTATTTTAAGATTATTCGGAAATACTACTGTTGAAAAAGTTATTACAACTGTTGGACCTGAACAAGAATATTTTCTTGTTGATAAAGAAATGTATGAAAAAAGACCTGATTTAGTTTTCTGTGGCAGAACTTTATTTGGCGCAAGACCTCCAAAAGGTCAAGAAATGGAAGATCACTACTTCGGTACTATTAAACCAAGAGTATCAGCTTATATGAAAGAATTAGAACAAGAACTTTGGAAACTAGGTGTATTAGCAAAAACAAAGCATAATGAAGTTGCGCCAGCACAACACGAGCTTGCTCCAATATTTACTACAACAAATATTGCAACTGATCATAACCAACTTACAATGGAGCTTATGAAATCTATTGCTAATAAGCATGGATTAGCTTGCTTACTTCATGAAAAACCTTTTGCAGGTGTAAATGGCAGTGGTAAACACAATAACTGGTCACTTTCTACTGATACTGGCGCTAATCTTTTAGAACCTGGTGATACACCTTCTGAAAATGCACAATTCTTATTATTCTTATCAGCTGTTATTAAAGCTGTTGATGATTATCAAGATTTACTACGTGTATCAGTTGCAAGTGCAGGAAATGATCATAGATTAGGTACAAATGAAGCTCCTCCAGCAATAGTTTCTATGTTCCTTGGAGATGAATTAACAGAAATTATTACAGCAATTGAAAATGGTACAAACTATATAGATAAAGGTAAGAGCCAAATGGAGATTGGCGTTCGTGTATTACCAAAATTCTCCAAAGATACAACTGATAGAAATAGAACTTCTCCTTTTGCATTTACTGGTAATAAGTTTGAATTTAGGATGTTAGGATCTACTTTCTCAATAGCAGGCCCAAATATTGTATTAAATACTATTGTTGCTGAAGAACTTAAACAATTTGCAGATATACTTGAAAAAAGCAGTAACTTTGATGAAGATTTAAATACAGTTATAAAAGATACTATTAGAGATCATAAAAGAATAATATTTAATGGTAATAATTATAGTGATGCTTGGATAGAAGAAGCTGAAAAGAGGGGCTTATTAAACTTAAAAACTACTCCTGACGCTCTTCCTTACTTCGTGCATACTAAAAATATTGAATTATTTACTAAACACCATGTATTTTCTGAAAGTGAATTATATTCAAGATATGAAATTTTAATGGAAAACTACTGTAAAACTATTCATATAGAAGCCTTAACTATGATTGATATGGTAAAGAAATATATAATTCCTTCAGTTTTAAGCTATCAAGGAGAAATATCAGAAATAGCAAATAGTAAAAAACAACTTAATCCAAATCTTAAATGCGAATTAGAAGAAAAACTACTTTCCAAGTTATCAAGGCTTGGTAATTACCTTTACGCAAAGCTTGATACTTTAGAAACTTCTGTATTAAATGCAAAAACTCATTCTGATTTACTTGAAAGTGCAAAATATTATAGAGAATCAATATTCATCAATATGCAACATTTACGTGGAATAGTTGATGAACTTGAAACATTAATAGCTAAAGATCATTGGCCTCTTCCAACTTATGGTGAACTTTTATTCAGTGTTAACTAAATAGTATAATACACAATGGCGTGTAATTTACATTATAAAATTCTTAATGTAAATACACGTCTATTGTTTTTATAAAAATATTAAATTCAATAAAAGTTATAAGTTTTGAGGGTTATTTAGAAGTAATAACATACTGTCATTATTATATAAATAATTTAAGTACTTACTTCAAACTCCTAACTTCTAACTACTTTAAAGGGGGTTATATTTATGTATTCAGCATTAGACACAATTTGGACTCTACTAGGAGCAGCATTAGTATTTTTCATGCAAGCAGGCTTTGCAATGGTTGAAACTGGATTTACAAGAGCTAAAAATGCCGGCAATATAATAATGAAAAACCTAATGGACTTCGCTATAGGCACTGTAGTATTTTGGTTTATAGGATTTGGACTTATGTTTGCAGGTGATGGCTCACTTATAGGTAGCATTGATTTATTTATCCAAGGTGATTATAGTAGTTCAATTCCAACCTTTGCTTTCGTTATATTTCAAACTGTTTTCTGTGCCACTGCTGCTACCATTGTTTCTGGAGCTATGGCAGAAAGAACTAAATTTTCATCTTATTGTGTATACAGCTTAATAATTAGTGCATTTATTTATCCTATTTCTGGACATTGGATATGGGGTGGTGGTTTCTTATCACAAATGGGCTTCCATGACTTTGCTGGTTCTACTGCAGTTCATATGGTTGGTGGTGTTGCAGCTTTAGTTGGTGCAAAAATTCTTGGTCCCCGTATAGGAAAATATTCTAAAGATGGAACAGCCCACGCTATTCCAGGACATAGTTTAACTTTGGGTGCTTTAGGTGTATTTATTCTTTGGTTTGCTTGGTTTGGATTTAATGGTTGTTCTACTGTTTCAATGACTGGTGATGATGCAATATTATCAGCAAGTACAATTTTTATGACTACTAATATCGCTGCAGCAACTGCCGCAGTAGCAGTTTTAATACTAACTTGGATTAGATATAAAAAACCTGATGTTTCTATGACTTTAAATGGTGCATTAGCTGGTCTTGTTGCCATTACAGCAGGCTGTGATATGGTTAATCCTTTTGGAGCTTTCTTTATAGGCCTTATTGCAGGTATTGCAGTTGTATTTGCAGTAGAATTTATAGAAAAAAAATTGAAAATAGATGATCCTGTTGGTGCGATTTCTGTACATGGTGTTTGTGGTGCTCTTGGTACAATATTAACTGGATTTTTTGCAGTCAATGGTGGGTTATTATATGATGGAGGCTTTAAATTTTTAGGTACACAAATATTAGGTGTATTATGTGTTATAGCTTGGGTTATATTTACTATGACTATTGTTTTCCTAACTATTAAACACACAATAGGTCTTAGAGTTTCTCCTGAAGAAGAAATTGAAGGACTTGATAAAAAGGAGCATGGTCTTGAAAGTAGTTATGCAGACTTTATGCCTGTAACATCAACATTAGCTAATATTACTTTAGCTGAAGGCTCTACATCAACTGTACCCGATAATTCTACTTTTGATAACACAGATACAATTCCAGTTATTTACAATAACTCTAAATCTGATGCTAAATTCACTAAAGTTGTGGTATTAACTAAACAAGATAGATTTGAAAGATTAAAGTTAGCTTTAGATAAACTAGGAATTACTGGTATGACTGTAACTAGCGTTTTAGGCTACGGAATGCAAAAGGGATCTACTGATTTTTACAGAGGTGTTCCTTTAGAAGTTACATTATTACCTCAATTAAAGGTAGAGATTGTTGTATGTAAAATCCCTGTAGATACATTAGTTAAAGTTATTAACACTGGTAAAATTGGTGATGGTAAGATATTTATTCAAGATGTAGAAAATGTAATTAAAATACGAACTAACGAAGAAGGATATGATGCTCTTCAAGATGAAGAATAAATTAAGACCTGTATTGTATAATACAGGTCTTAATTTATTGCACATTATATATAATACTCTAATTTATATAAAAACTATTTATTACAATATAATAATTTAGCATTTTTTATTATTTATTAACTCTTTAGGAAGAACTATATTTAGTATTGTTGCAGTTACAAATCCGCCTACTATAGCTTGACTAAACATATTTTGAAACCATTGAGGTTAATATTGCATAACTTCTGGACAGTAACTTAAACCTAATCCAACTGCACATGATGCTGATACTATAATACCTGTTCTATCTGAAATCTTTCCATCTTCAATTAAAAGATTTAATCCACTAATACTCATCATAGTAAACATTAAAATTACAGCTCCACCTAATACGCAATTAGGTATTGATGCAACTATAGCTCCAAGCTTAGGTATAAAAGCACATAATATTAAAAATATAGCACCTGTCATTAAAACAAATCTATTAACTATTTTAGTCATAGCTACAAGTCCTACATTTTGACTAAAAGATGTATTAGGCATAACACCAAAAAGAGTTGCAAATACACTTCCAAATCCATCTGCATGTACAGCTCCTTCTAACTCGTCATCAGTAATATCCCTTCCTAGCCCACCTACTGCAATTCCAGTATTATCACCTATAGTCTCAACTGTAGTTGCTAAGTATACTAATATAAAAGGTACTATTGCTTCTATATGAAAACTATATTCTATTCCATCAATCATAAAAATAGGTTTTGGAATCGAAAACCATGCTGCTTTTGATATTTCTGAAAAATCTACCATTCCCATAAGTATTGATATAATATATCCAACAATAATACCTATTAATATTGCTGATACACTTAAGAATCCTTTTGAAAATTGTTTAAGCAAAACAATAACTAAAAAAACTATTAATGCGATTGTTATATTTTTTATAGAACCAAAGGTAGGATCTCCTTGCATGCCAACCCCACCACCAACGAATTGTATACCTACACCAATAAGTGAAATTCCTAATATCAATACAACAGTCCCCGTAACTGCATGTGGTAATATTTTTCTTAGTGGTTTTATTATAAATCCAAGTAAAAAGTTGCATTCCCAATGGAATTGCATCACCCAACGGCACTTTCCCTTCTAGCCTGTACATATTTTCTTTTTTATACTCAGACATATTTCTCCCACCTTTTTATAATATGCTTACTAATTTCTATTCAGTGGTTTGTAAATTTATGAATTATTTTTGTTATCATTCTCTTCTTTTTTAGATTGTACTTCTTCATTATTTAATGTATTAAAAGCTTGAAGCCTCATTGCATTAGCAATTATGCTTATCAAATATGAACTTGCAACATTTTGGTATGCTGTTATATCATTTTTTTCATCCCTATAAATATTACTTAATTCCTTCACATATGTTCTTCGTAATGCAACTATCCACAATAATATATATCCTAATAAAACTAACTTTTGACTAAATAAAAATGCTTCTTCAGAAGTCTTCCCTGTATTGTTTCTATTTTGTGCATCTAATATATCTAAATTGGTAGCATATATATAATTTGAATAACCAGCCACTAAAAAAGCAACTCCTACTTTCTCCATGTTAGCTAAACTAACTTCAAACTCTATAATATACTTATCTATTTTTTCTTTTTCATACTCATATTCTCTATCATCATCTTTACTCTTCATCTTATCTCCAAAAAAAAAGCAATTAATAATATAATATGAATTTCTATTTCATTGGTCAGTATTATGATCTAAAGTTTTTTAAGCAAAAAAAAAGAAACTCTATTGAGTTTCTTTTTTGGTGGCTTACCGGGGAATCGAACCCCGGACACCTTGATTAAAAGTCAAGTGCTCTACCGACT
>OHDD01000925.1_pt1 | contig 14029 bp, 11 predicted proteins | sample 1566941 | NCBI WGS metagenome assembly OHDD01 (sample SAMEA3879580, study PRJEB24766) | human gut metagenome | biome: human-associated habitat; feature: feces | place: USA | collected 1985/1987 | reverse complement strand
GATAATTGATTCTATTATAATCTACTAATTTCTTTGAATCACCAATGCTAACTGCTGTTACTATTATTGTTACTCTTGCCTCTTCTGAAACAATATCTACTACATCCATGCAATCTTCTACTAGTTCCTCATCTCTTGTTATTTCAAGTTTAGTTTTACTAACAAGTGTATAGTTACTTATTTCTTTTTCTACTCTTTTCTTATATAACCCTAATATTTCTGCTTGTTCTTGATCTATACATTCTGATTTACTATCATAAGAATATTCTATTAATTCTACTAAATATAATTTATTCATATAATACTTCTCCTTTGCTATAATAAATTTTGTCTTTTAATATATAAATATTAATTTTATAAGTATAGCAAAAAGAGTTAGCTTTTACACTAACTCTATATCTTATCTGAAAGTACTATACAACTTTTGTAGTCCCATCAACACAACATAATGCATACGCATTTTTAATATTTATTCTATCACATTTTCCATACTGGAACTAATACCTTTTTAGAATGAACTTTTATTGATACAAGCTTATTCATTAGTTCCTCTCTTGTTAATTCATCATGACTTACTAATAATTCTTTCTCCAATAGCTGAATCTTATGTTTAATCTTATTTTTCTCAGCATCTTTATTTCTTAATAACTCATCTAATGAACTATTCTCAGCTTCTAGTTTAGATATTTCTTCTTCTATGATACAAATCTTCTTTTCAACTAAATTCTTAGTGCTTTCAGTAGCATTGGATAAGAACTTATCTAGTAATTGATCTATCGTTTCTTGTCTAGTCTTAATTTCGGTATTATTATCCTTTATCTTAGCCAATACTTCTATGTCTGTTGCATTAGCAATACTACTAAGTTCATCTTTTAATTGTTCAATCTTAATCTTATTCCTAAGTTCAACATTATCATAGTAATGTAGTCTCAGCTCTTCAAGATACGTTTCAACTTGCTTTACAGATAGATTTTCTGCATCACATACTACTTTTCCTTTGTTCTTCTTAGTAGCACATATGTAATATGGATTTGTATTAATAGCACTTCCTAAAGACTTACTATGACATATGTAATAAGACTTACCACAGTTTGCACATATTATTTTTCCTTGGGTATCTCTCTTAGAAATATTCTTCCCCTTGTTCCCATGTAATAGCCTTTCATTTAGTGCCTTATGAGCTTTTTCGAAAGTATCCTCTGAAATTATAGGTTCAATTCTATCATTCTTTTGAACTAGCCATTCTTCCTTCTTATTTCTTTTAGAGGTATGATCTTCTGTAAACAAGCCTACCGACTGCCATATACCCCTAACATTGAAACCACAATACTTCTTGTTATGCAACATATTTTTTATAGTTGAAACTGAAAAGTGCTTTCCCTTTCTGTTTAACATATTCATTGCAGTAAGCTTACTACTAATAATCCTATATCCATTACCTTCAATACATAGTTTGAACATTAATCTAACTATTTCTGCTTCTCCTTCAATAGCTATCAAAGTATTATTATCTCTATCAAACTCATAGCCATACAGCTCATTATTTCGTATCTTATTAGCCTTAGCTGATGCTTGGTTTCCCCACTTTGTACGTTCTGAAATATTTCTACTCTCTTCTTCTGATAATGTTAGTAGCAACTTTAGTAACAAAGAATCCTCAGAACTTGCTGTATCCTTATTTATATCTTGAAAGTATATGCTTACTCCTTTTTGTTCTAGTAATCTCCATATAGTAACTGCTTCTGTATTTCTTGCAAATCTAGTAATTGATTTAGTAACAATCTTATCAAATTTAGATTCTCTGTACTCATCTAGTTCAAAAACAAACTTTGTCTTAGTTGTGTAGACTTTCTTAAGTCCACAAGCTAATAACATTTCTTGAAATCCCTTTCTCCTTCTAATGTTGGTGCCTGTTTGTCCTTCATCATAAAATATTGTAACTTCATCATTAGGATACAATGACTTAATATATTCCTTTTGATGTTTTAAACTTGACTTTTGTTCCTCTTTATCTGTACTAACTCTGCAATAAACTGCAATTTTCATTTCTTCCACCTCATATGCATAATGATATGTTGATGAGACATAAAAGGTTAATCTGATTATAGCAAAATAAGAGCACATATTCATGCACTCTTTGTAATTTTCTTGATAATTTTAATTTCTTCTATTGCTCTTAGTAGCATTTGCCTTTGATAATTGTTCATATCACACTTAAGCATGGAACATATTCTCTCCATAAGTTTTTCATTGTTCTCTTCTTCTACCACAAGCATATTAAAACTTAATAGCTTTCCATCAATTACTCTTACATCTATCATAACTTTACACCTCATCAACTCTTTTTCACCCTACTATATGAAGAGGCTCTTCAAAATGTAAAAATAACTAAGATAAAAATCTGATTTTATAGTAACTTATATGAACTACACTCAAATTTGAATCCATCAAAAGGTATTTCATCTATGTATCTTTCACCATGTATAAACTTAGACTTATCAATTGTATTTAATAGTGGGTATCCATATTCTCTATACCTTTTAATTAGTACGTGTTCATAATACCTAAGATCTTTTTGTGTTAAATTGTATCCCTTTTTTTCAGTATCACAGATCCAAATAGTAATAACTTTATTGGATAAATCTATTCCTCTTTTTTTATACATATAGACAAAATGTCCACTATCCTTATTATTAATATGCCTAGATATTCGATGTGGCATATTATTTGTACTTCCTATGTACCAAGGAACATCATTTACCTTTATGATATAGATATAACTTCCACATTGATTATCATATCTAACTTTATCAGCCTTTCTCGTACATACTTTGCAACTTGATCTAACTCCATTTTTTTACTACTATCCTTATTAAATTCTGTTATTAAACGAAGTTCCTTACACTTACTACATTTCTTTTTTATTAGCTTTGCTTCTGATAATTTCATTACATTTTTCCTCCTTGATTTTCTTCAAGCTACTATATGTATTGATTCCATTGAACGTAAAAATCTATTTCTATTTCAAAGTTCATTTTTAGGATTTTTTCCTGAAATATTTTTAAAGCTAATTAATCTGATTTCTAAGAAATATTTTTCACAGTTATGGTAGTGTACCCTACAAGATACTTAATAAAAAAAATAGATACCTAAAGTCTTAAATTTAGTATCTATCTTTAAACTACCATAGCAATTAAAAACCTTCAGGTTTTTATCTATTACTTTTCTATTTTTTCCATATTTATTTCTATAATCTTTCTATAATTACTTGTGCCTTTTTCATCATTGCATTAGTAATAATTTATAACTGCAATATGTAAATTTCTTTATAGTGATATTTTAATTATTTAAGTGTGATGTGCTTTTTATTCCTACTTAATCTACTATTGAATAGTAGATTACTTCTTTAGTCACACCTTTTTCAAGTATATTGTGTTCATGTACATAAGATTTTCTTATTTTAATAAGTTTCTTTTCTACTAACTCTTCAGTTATAGTTCTAATAGCTTTCTTACTACTATTTGATAACCCTATTAATTGCAACAAATATTCTTGTGTAATTGCTCTTTCTACAAAATGTCCTTCTACACTGCTAAAGCAAAGCCATCTTAAATTACAGTATGTCTTAAATGCATTACTACTTAAACTACCTACTACATTTTCAAATACTTCATACGGCAATGTAATAAATTCACCACTAACATAATTTATTTCAAACCATGCTTCAGTTGAATTTTCCTCATCTACTTTCCATTTCAACTCTAGTTCATTAGTTTGCATTGCTAACATACTATTAATTTGTTCCTTAACCTTCTTTGGTTTTAAACCTAAATGTTTAGCAATTGTTCCTATGTACTTATTAACTTTGTCTACACTTACATGTCTTGTATTACTTCCACTTTCATTACAATTAGTTACATAACTTATTGAACTAATGCAAGCCAATATTCTAATATCTATACCTTTAATTTTTATTAATACTCCTGTAGGTATAACAATATTATTTTGTGTTGTTCTAAATACTCTACTTTTATTCTCATAATTTAGTTCATTCTTACTTTCTAATTTTACATTGTTATCTTCAGGGTAATAACTTTCAAATTGACTTGATGGCATTTCAAAATTCATAATAATTCTCCTTTGCTTTTCATTCTATTCGCACTACTCTATGCAAAGGATTTTTGATATGTAAAAAGCCTTGGTTATTTTATAACCAAGACCTTTACTCTACTCTTTATTCAATATCTCTTTTAATAACTCCAAAGCACTTTCATCCTCTCGACAGTTCGTTCCAAGCTGTCCTCTGAATGCTTTTGCTAAGATTGATTTCCTAATTAATTCAATTTGATCTTCTAACTGAGTAAGTTCTTCTATTCTAGATTCTTCCTGTAAAATATTATCTATAATTCTTACTATTTCTTTCTGTTCTTCTAAGGATGGTAGCGGTATAGGAATTTTCCTTAAGTCACCAAGGTTTATTCTTTTTCTTGTTGTTCCCTTTCCTAATCTTTCAGCTATATTATTTATTTTAGGTGAATTTATGCAATGCATAATATATTTTGTCGATACTCTATAATCGACACTTAATTTTATGCAATCAGCAACTATTACATATTTCTTCTCAAAATCAGGTATCACTGTCGCTCTTGCTGTAGGTGCTGCCATCTTAGCTATAGCTATATCACCTGGTAATGCAATGCATCTACTTAGCTCATTTGCTTTCTCTTCTGACACAAATTTTTTGTTACTATCTTTCCAATATCCGACACCTATGTTCTGTAATTGAATTAATCTAACTCCAAATTCAGTATAATCGCAAGTTTTTAGATTGCTACCAAATGGACCATCTACCAATGAATCTTTATTTACACGAGATATATCATTCAGTATACACTGTTCCCATACTTCTGGTATTGGAAAACCTAATTGTATATCTCCTCTATCTTTCAAATCTTTAATGTTAACATTCTTTTTATCATTTAAGATTTTAGCTATAATTTGTGATTTATTCTTAATACCATTTTCTGCTCTCCACTCTTTAGTCAGTTCACCTCTAAAAGCCTTCTCCATTATAGCAGACTTTCTTTTTTCAAAATCCTCTCTAGCTTCTTCTATTAATTCTTTAGCCTTATCTAGCTTTTCAAAAAGACTTTCTATTTTACCAACAATTCTTTGTTGCTCTTTTATTGGTGGTACAGGACATTTATATTCCTTAATAATCATTTGAGATATATTAGGCTGTGCTCCACCTTTTCCAAGTTCAATGAAATTATCTTTTTGAGACAATAAATAATAAAACATAAACTTATTATTTATTAGCAATTCATTACACTCTATAGCTGCACATGCTTGATTAGTTGTTGCATCAATACCTAATATAGCAACCTTTCCAATAGTTGCACCATACATAGCTAATAATACCGAACCCTTAATAAATATCTTAGCACTTGATTTTTTTATTGCTTCATCTGTAATCTTTTCTTCTGCATCATAAATGTAATTGTTGTTTAGTTCCCCTGTTTTTATCCATGGTATTTTTCCCTCATAATATTCAGGATGTTTTCTAGAAGGTGTACCTCCTGATCCCCACTTTCCTAAATACCCCAACTTTGTTAATATCCAATTCTCAGGTACTTCGTAAGGTGTATCTTTAACAATAGCATCTTCTAATTTCTCTTCTAACGTCATTTTCTTTTTAGCCATTACTACTCCTCACTTTCAAGAGCTCTTAATTCTTTAATCACGCTCATAAGTAAGTCTGTTGCTTCTTCTAACTTTGCTACTGCTTCTTCTGCACTTTCTATTGGATCTGGTAAATCTTCATAGTCAAGTATTGAATCATCCTTAATTAGTCCTAAATCTAAATTATCATTTTTTTCTTTGATTTGTTCTCTAGTAAACTTATTCCATCTTTCATCTTCTACTTTTTCTCTATCTTCTGCAGTATAAGCTTTAACAAATTCATCAAAATGAGATTCTTTTAATGCATTTCCTTTATTAAAGTTTTTCATATTAGTTCTTAAATCATAGAACCATACATCTTTAGTATTTCCTTTATCTTCAGTTCCTCTTGTAAAGAATAATACATTTGTCTTAACTCCTTGAGCGTAGAAAATACCTGTTGGAAGTCTTAGAATAGTATGAAGATTACACTTATCCATTAAGTCTTCTCTTATTTTAGTTCCATCACCTTCTTGGAATAGAACATTATCAGGTAATACTACTGCTGCTCTTGCTTTTCCATCTGCTTTTAAACTTCTATAGATATGTTGTAAGAAGTTTAATTGCTTATTGGATGTCATAAATGTTAAGTCATCTCTAGTAGCTCTTTCTCCACCTTTCTTAGTACCAAAAGGAGGATTTGAAAGTACTACATCTAAGTCTTTCATTTGCTTTCCTTGATTAGTTAATGTATCTCCTAATATGATATTTCCTTCAATATCATGTAGCATTGCATTCATAAGTGCTAATCTATGAGTTTCATGAACTAGTTCACATCCTGAGAATGCTTCTGTTCTTTGAAACTCTGCCAAATCTGTATCTAAATCAAAATAATTATCAGTCTTTTCTTTTAAATAATGGTCTGCTGCAATCATAAATCCAAATGTTCCTGCTGCTGGGTCATTACACTTTTCTCCTGGTTTAGGATCAACAAGCTTAACCATAATATCTATAAGAACTCTTGGTGTGAAGTATTGCCCTGCTCCTGATTTCTTTTCTGATGCATTCTTTTCTAAAAGGCCTTCATAAAGATTACCTAATCCCTCTTCCTTTGCAGAGTACCAATCTAATCCATCTATTGTTGTTATTATCTTTTCTAAGTTCTTTGGTTCTTCTATGTTAGTAGATGAACCTTGATATATTTGTTGTACTATACCTGTTGTTTCTTCCCCTAAATGATTTAATAGACTCTTGTAGAAAGTCTTAAGTTCTATTCCACTTTTTGATTTTAAATCATCCCACTTATATCCTCCTGGCAACTTACTTTCTGCTCCAGTTTCTTTTGCCATCTTTAAGAATAGTATATAAGTTAATTCAGTAACATATTGATGATAAGTTATACCATCATCTCTTAGTACATTACAAAGATTCCAAAGTTTACTTACTATTTCTTGTGTATTCATTATTAGCTAATCTCCTTGCTTTCAAACATATATGTTTTTAATTTCGTTAATATTTCTCCTAGATTTCCATTAAACAGCTTTTCATTAAGTCTGTCAAATCCACCACTTTGTGCTTTAAATGCTCCGGTATCTAATGTTTCTTTGTCTATAACTACTTCTTTTAGCATAACCTTTTCTATTCTATTAATCCAATTTTCTTGATGCTTAGTTAAATAATATTCTCTTTTAATTCTTGCAACAGCTCTTTTAACTCTTTCCTCATTAGATTCTAAAGGACTACCTAAAGCTTGTTGTCTAATAAATGCAATTATATCTGCAACTATTTCTTCATGTTTTAAATCCTTCCAAGCTGTCTTTAAATACTCTTCATTAAAACCATTACTATCTAATATTGCTCTTAATTGTTTTAAACTTTCCTTAGTTAAATCCTGTGGTCTGGTGCAAACAATTTCTAAAGCTTGAATTGTATTTTTATTTTCTTCAATGTAATTTTTAAATTCTTGAATATAGTCTTCTGGTTTCTTACCTTTTCCATATCCTCTAGTATGTGATACAAGTTTATCTTGTGTTTCTGATATTATTATTACCTCATCACTACTATACTTCTCATCAAGATATTCTATTAATGCATTGTTACTGATAATTTGCTTAACTGCATTATCTGTATCTGTGGATTTTAACTCTTTTATAAATTCCTCGGGAGTTTTATCATTACATAAACTCTTAAATATTAACTTTTCATTTTCATCTATTAACTTCTTCTTTCTTTGAAGTTTTGCAATAACCTTTTTAACTGTAGCTTCTTTTTCCTCTTCACTATCAGCTCTTTCTAAAGTTTCTTTTAATATTTTAAAGCTAGCTCCTTTACTTGCAGCAACTGGCTTCATATTAGTCATATCTTGTAGTGCTTCATAAAGTCTTACACCGTCAAATATCTCAAAGTGATTTTTATTTATTTCATCACAAAGACGAGTTGCTCTTCCTAACATTTGTTCATAAAGTATTCTTGATTTTACTCTTCTTAAGAATACTATTTTATCAATTTTGGGAACATCTATACCTGTAGATAACAAGTCTACTGTAACAACTACATTAGGATATCTTTCATTTTTGAATCTCTTAATTGCTAAATCTGGATCTTTAATTGATCCTGTAATTTTAAGAATAGAATCATCATCAACTCCACCTATAGTTTCTCTAAATATTTCTTTTAATAATCTAACTATCATATCCGCATGAGCATCACTAGCTGCAAATATTAAAGTTTTTCCTTCATCATTTTCTGGATCAATATACTTTGCTATTTCTTCTAATGCTACTCTTGTATGTGATTCTATAATTACCTTCTTATTAAACTGATCCACTTCAAAATCAATATCATCTTCAAGCTCAGCACCATTAATAAGTTCACCTGTAAACTTATTATATTTTGCCACCTTATCACCTTTATTATAATGAACCCCATCTCTTGTTAGTTCAGTTTCTATTAAATGTGGCGGCTCATGGTCTACAAGATACCCATCAATAACAGCATCTCTATAGCTATAATTATAAACAGGCTCACCAAATATCATTGTTGTATGAAGTGCAGGAGTTGCTGTTAATGCAACTTTAAATGCATCAAAGTATTCTATTACCTTCTTATATTTACTTAAGAAATCTCTATTATCTCTCCATTCAACTTCATTATCAGTCATTTCTTTGTCTAAGGTATAACCCCTATGAGCTTCATCTACTATTATGCAATCATAGTCTCCAACTGATGGCACATTAGTTTCTTCTTCGTTATACATTATTCTCTTAACCATAGCTTGTACTGTTGCTATATGAATTTTAGTTTCTTTATCTATTAATTTTTCATCTAACCCATTTATGTTATAAATTTGATTCAATGTTTTTAAATCTTCAATCTTAACTTCCTTGAATGTATCCAGCGCTTGAGTACCAAGAGAAGTTCTATCAACCAAGAAGAGAATTCTTCTATATCTCTTAGTTTTAATTAATCTATAAATCAAACCTAATACAGTTCTTGTCTTTCCAGTCCCAGTTGCCATAGTTATTAAAGCAGATTGCTTATTTTCAATAATAGCCTTTTCTACAGCTTTAATTGCATCAACTTGATAATATCTAAGTCCAATACTATTTTCACTTTGTAAAAATTCAAAACTCATATCATCTAAAGTCTTATTTGCATTAGCAATATCTTCATTAATCATAGATTCTAGCTTTTCTGGTGAATACCATCCTTGAAGAACCTTAGCATTATTTTTAGAATTCCTACAATCTAAGAAATGAACACCACTTTTATCTTGTACTTCTTTTATATACTTTCTTCCATTAGAAGCAAATAGAAATGGTACTTTATATCCATTCCACTCTGAAACAACATAATTATTATGTTCTTCTTTTACACCTTTTGCATAAGTCTTAGATTCAATCATAGTTCCTGCAACATCTTTTGAATACTTCTTAGCTTCAATAAATCCAACAAGCTTTTCTCCAATAAATAAAGCATAATCTACTGCTCCATTTCCCTTTTCTTTTGAGTATGTTGGCCATTCTGCAATAGCTAAATTTCTTCCTTTAGCAGGCCTTGTCCCTTTTGAATATCTAAGGTTAATAGTATCAGCTTCCCATCCTGCTGATTGTAGTTGAGCATCTATTATTCTTCTAGTTTCAACTTCACTTAATTCAATATGCTTACTAGCCTTTTTACCTTGAATTTTACGTTCTTCTAACTGCTTCTTATCTTTTTCTTGTGCTCTTAATTTCTCAAGTTCAGCTTCTAAAGCTTTTACTTTTTCATCATACTCTTTAGCTATATCATTAACATTTTCACCATATTCATTTTCTGTTGGCATACCAAAAGGTTGTGGCTCATAACTCCAATCACCGTATGTTTGCATAAACCAAACAGCTAATTTGTATGTTAATTCTAACTGTATCTTTGCTTTTTCTATATCTTCATACATATCATGCGTTGCATTATTTCTTTTAATTCTTATCATATGAAGAATACTGTCGATATCCTCAGGAATTAAATCTTCCTTTTTAAGTAGCTTAATTCTATTATTATGACTATTGTCATGAGCTATTAATGTCTCATCAACCTCTTCCATTGATACCATGTACTTAACTAGTATCTCTCCAAACATACCACACTTAATAAATGTAGTATTGGAATCTATATAAAGGTTTCTTTCTGCTAATCGTCCTAAATTATCAAGTATTGGCCATCTTTCTTTTAAAAAAGTAAAATTCCCCATTAAACCTTTCTCCCCTTCTTCCTTATTATACTTACCTTTATTATAATCTAAAAAAGTATCTTATAATTTAATCCTAACTGGTTTATTATTCCTGAAAATCCACTATAAAACTAATTACAAATTCATCAGATATTGTTAATATTTAACCATAAAATTAGGTCCGTATTTTTCTATCTATCATTAATATCTCGGACCACTGCTAGGAGGACTAAAATGGAACTTAAATATGTAGAAAAAGCTTTAAAAATGCCACATACTACTCCAGTTGGCTACTATCTAATTGGGCAAGATAAGGTGTTTTGTTCAATAAAAGATAATAAAATCCAATACTTCAATGAATCTCAAAAAGATTTAGTTGAAGCTAACATAGATTTTTTAACACCTCAAAACTTTATTGATATTCCACGTGCTGTAGTTAGTGAAAAAGACTTGATAATCGGTGATATAACAGTACGTTGTTGCGTTTTAAATGATGGTAGAAGAGTAATTAAAGATAAGTCACTTTTCTCTGCAATGGGTAGGACTAGAAAAGGTGAAGTGCGCGTAGAAGGCTTTCCTGCTATAATAGGTTCAAAAACACTTGCTAATCTATACTTAGAAATGTACGGAAATGATATATCTCCTATAGATAGATTCGAAGTTGCTGAATTTACTGGAAGAACAGGTTTATGGTATGATGCTAATTCTATACCAATACTCTGTGACTTATATCTTGAAGCAGAGGCTAGGGGATTTATATCTCAAGGTCAAGAGCATGTTTTACAAAGAGCTAAAATATTACTAAGAGCTTTAGCTAAAGTTGGTATAACTGCACTAATTGATGAAGCAACTAATTATCAAGATCAAAGAGGAAAAGATGAGCTTCAGTTATTACTTTCTAAATATATAACAGAACACTTACAACCTTATTCAAATGAGTTTCCATCAGAGTATTTCGAGAACTTATTTAGATTATATGGAATCCCCTATGATCCTACAACAAATAGAAGACCTAGATATTTTGCTCAATTCAACTTAAAATATGTATATGATATGCTTGCACCTAACGCCGTAGAGGAGATTGGAAAGTATAATCCTACCATATACAATGAAAATACTAAAAGATATGATCGTAAGCATAGAATGTATAGACACTTAACAGAAGATGGCATTAAAGAGCTTCGTGAACATCTAAAGCAACTTGTAACAGTTATGAAACTTTCAAAAGATATTGATGATTTTAAAATTAATTTTGAAAATGTTTTTGCTGATAAAATAGAAACATTAAAACAACTCAAATTGCAACTTATAAACAATTAATATTTAACCTTTTTATACCATTTTATTTTTGCTAAGAAAATAAAATGGTATAATCTTCTTAAAGTTTATTTTAAGGAAAAATATATGAAGTCACTATTTGATTATACATGTAAAAACTATAGCAAATTTCAAAATGTAGTATTGGAATCTATTTAAAGATTTCTTTCTGCTAATTTCCCTAAATTCTCAAGTATTGGTCATCTCTCTTTTTAATAAGTAAAGTTACTCATTTTTCTCCACCCCGATATTAATTTTCTAATACTATTTTAACATCTAAATAAAATGAAGGAATAGATTTTTTCTACTCCTTTGTTTTTAGACTAATTATTATATTATTTCCATAAATTTAATCTTATAATTTAACCTATTGCATTTTTTACTGACTGATAATCCCAATAGAGTTTACCATCTTCACGATAACACATAGCTGCATGAGTACCTTCATATCTTAATGCTTCAGGACATTTACTTCTATCAACTGACGCTGAATTATACAATACAACAATTCTTATTCCATCACGTAAAGCCTTGTCACATTCATATTCAATAAAGCTCTTATTACTGGAACTTCCACACTCATTGTTTTTAAAACAATAATTACACTCTCCTGCTCTACGTGATTTAGTACCATTTCCTACAATAAGCACAAATGTCTTTGATATATCAAGTCTTGTCCTAAGAGATGCTTTAATACTGCAATTTTGACTGCTATCGCTAGACTGTGTTATTTCATGAGCATCCTTAAATGATAGCCCCCAGTACTTACTATCATTCCATTTATGTAATTGTTCAACAGCATCTTTATCTCCTGTCCAATCACCTGCTATATAAGTTTTAGTCCTACGTGTCATAAATAATATCTCCCCTCTTAAATTATTTAATACCTTTTAATCTATAAAAATTAATTTTATCTTTTTGTGATTCATGAATTATTATTGTTACTTTTGATGGATAATTAAACTTTACCCTACTTACCTTAAATGACCATATCAACAGCTCTAAAAGTTCTTGATGTGATATTGTCTCATACTCCTTAAACCTTGTAATTCCAGAACCTAATAAAGGAATTGAAACTGATCTTCCTGCATAAATTCTATCTATCTCATTCCAAAAATTCATTAAACAATTTATGTAATCATGCATATATAAATATGCTCTGTTACTATTATCAAATTTCGAAAATGCTGTTAATAAATACTCTTCAACTTCAACAGTAGATCCCAACCTATACTTTATCTTTTTCCCTCTTCTTCTGGAATTATTTTCTTCTTCTATTTTATCTTTTAGTTCATCATCATCTATGATTAACTTATCAAGTTTAGCAACATCCTTCTCAACATTTTTTATATACAATCCATTAAGGGATTTTTCTGAAATTATTTTATTATCTACAATTGTATCAAAGTACTCATTAAAAGCTATTACCTTCAACCCATTTTCTTGAAAAACATCTCCAACCTTAACTTCAATGACTGAATTATTGATTTTTATTTCAACCTTTTCTAATCTATTAGCTTTTCTCCATAACACTATATAAATACCTACTAGTATAACAATAAAAAATCCTGCGGCAATAACTTTACAGCCAGTAGGAACTTCTGCAAAAATAAATATAAATGAACAAATTAAACTTAAAACAGATAATATGCCATAGTATTCTTTTATCAACTGCTTATCAAATAACTTTATCTTCCCCTTCATAATTCCCCCTATTAAACATATTCGATCTGTTAAGTTATATGAACATTGCTCTTCTCAGCCCAAGGAAATACAATAGGTTTGCGATACTAAATAATACCCCCTTCGAAAAGGAGAGAAGAACAATGAGCAAAACTAATATAAAATGCCCACGCTGTAATTCTGATAAACTATATAAGTTTGGTATGAATAAGCAGGCTAAACAAAAGTATCAATGTAAGCAGTGTAAGCGCCAATTCGCCATAGGCGACGGTGACGGACGTCCTAAACTAAATAATCCTAAATGTCCTAGATGCGGTAAGGGAACTTACTTACATCATGCATATAAACATTACAATCGCTATAAGTGCAATAACAAGAAGTGTAATCACATAATAGTAAAACATCACACCACCAATATTGATACAGCTTCTAGTGAATTAGTTAGTGGTTCCCTTTCAATGAAAGGAATGCGTTTTCCGCTACATGTAATACTAACTGCATTAACACTATACTTTTTAAATAATTCATCAACAAGAGCTATTTCTCAATTCTTGATGATTAACTCTGGTATTAAGGTATCCCATGTTACTATAGCAAGTTGGACTAATAAATTTGCACCTTTCTTTAAACAGAAAGCTAATAAATTCAAAGCTAGTTTAA
>OHDD01000894.1_pt1 | contig 14434 bp, 9 predicted proteins | sample 1566941 | NCBI WGS metagenome assembly OHDD01 (sample SAMEA3879580, study PRJEB24766) | human gut metagenome | biome: human-associated habitat; feature: feces | place: USA | collected 1985/1987 | reverse complement strand
TATCCTCGCCGGGCGATTTTGAATCGGTGCAAACCATCGCACGCACCATTAAAAACAGCCGCGTGTGCGCTCTGGCGCGCTGCGTTGAGAAAGATATCGACGTGGCGGCGGAATCGTTAAAAGTGGCCGAGGCTTTCCGTATTCATACCTTTATTGCCACCTCGCCGATGCATATCGCCACCAAACTGCGCAGTACGCTGGATGAGGTTATTGAGCGCGCGATCTATATGGTGAAGCGGGCACGCAACTACACTGACGACGTTGAGTTCTCCTGTGAAGACGCCGGCCGTACGCCGATTGCCGATCTGGCTCGCGTCGTGGAAGCGGCGATCAACGCCGGCGCCACCACCATTAATATCCCGGATACCGTCGGCTATACCATGCCGTTCGAATATGCCAACATCATCAGCGGCCTGTATGATCGCGTGCCGAATATCGACAAAGCAATTATTTCCGTCCACACCCATGATGATCTGGGCATCGCTGTCGGTAACGCCCTCGCCGCGGTCCACGCCGGTGCGCGCCAGGTAGAAGGTGCGATGAACGGTATCGGCGAACGCGCCGGCAACTGCGCGCTGGAAGAAGTGATCATGGCGATCAAAGTGCGCAAAGACATCATGAACGTGCACACCAACATTAATCATCATGAAATCTGGCGCACCAGCCAGACCGTCAGCCAGATCTGCAATATGCCGATCCCGGCGAACAAGGCCATCGTCGGCACCGGCGCCTTCGCCCACTCCTCCGGCATTCACCAGGACGGCGTGCTGAAGAACCGCGAAAACTACGAGATCATGACCCCGGAATCTATCGGCCTGAACCAGGTGCAATTGAACCTGACTTCCCGCTCCGGCCGCGCGGCGGTGAAACACCGGATGGAAGAGATGGGCTACCAGGAGAGCGATTACAACCTGGATCATCTGTACGACGCATTCCTGAAGCTGGCGGACAAAAAAGGCCAGGTCTTCGATTACGATCTGGAAGCGCTGGCCTTTATCAACAAGCAGCAGGAAGAGCCAGAGCATTTCCGCCTGGATTACTTCAACGTCCAATCCGGATCCAGCGATATCGCCACCGCCTCGATCAAACTGGTCTGCGGGGATGAGATCAAAACCGAAGCCGCCAACGGCAACGGTCCGGTCGATGCTATCTACCAGGCGATTAATCGCGTCACCGACTACAACATTGAATTAGTGAAGTATGGCTTAAGCGCGAAAGGCCACGGCAAAGACGCCCTGGGCCAGGTGGATATCGTCGTTGACTACAATGGCCGCCGCTTCCATGGCGTTGGTCTGGCAACGGATATCGTAGAGTCGTCAGCCAAAGCGATGGTTCACGTGCTGAACAACATCTGGCGCGCCGCCGAAGTCGAAAAAGAATTGCAACGCAAAGCTCAGAATAAAGAGAACAATAAGGAAACCGTGTAATGTCGAAGAATTACCATATTGCCGTTTTGCCGGGTGATGGCATTGGCCCGGAAGTGATGAACCAGGCGATGAAAGTACTGGAAGCCGTACGCCAACGTTTTGCCATGCACATTACCACCAGCCAGTATGACGTTGGCGGGGCGGCCATCGACCGTCAGGGAACTCCCCTGCCGCAGGCGACCGTCGCCGGATGCGAGCAGGCGGATGCGATCCTGTTCGGCTCCGTCGGCGGTCCGAAATGGGAGCACCTGCCGCCGGCGGAACAACCAGAGCGTGGCGCGCTGCTGCCGCTGCGTAAACACTTTAAACTGTTCAGCAACCTGCGCCCGGCCAAACTGTATCAGGGGCTGGAAGAGTTCTGCCCGCTGCGCGCCGACATCGCTGCTAACGGCTTCGACATTCTCTGCGTACGCGAACTGACCGGCGGCATCTACTTCGGCCAGCCGAAAGGCCGCGAAGGCAGCGGTCAGCATGAGAAAGCCTTTGATACCGAGGTGTATCACCGCTTTGAGATCGAGCGTATCGCGCGCATCGCTTTTGAATCCGCCCGCAAGCGTCGTCACAAAGTGACTTCCATCGATAAGGCCAACGTTCTGCAGTCCTCCATCCTGTGGCGCGAAATCGTCAGCGAGATCGGCAAGGAGTATCCGGACGTTGAGCTGGCGCATATGTATATCGATAACGCCACCATGCAGCTGATTAAAGATCCGTCCCAGTTCGACGTGCTGCTGTGCTCCAACCTGTTTGGCGACATCCTCTCCGACGAGTGCGCGATGATCACCGGCTCGATGGGTATGCTGCCGTCCGCCAGCCTCAATGAACAAGGTTTTGGCCTGTACGAGCCGGCGGGCGGCTCCGCACCGGATATCGCCGGCAAAAATATCGCCAACCCGATCGCGCAGATCCTCTCCCTGGCTCTGCTGCTGCGCTACAGCCTCGACGCTGACGAAGCGCCATTGAAAACGCGATCAACCGCGCCTTAGAAGAAGGGGTTCGAACCGGCGACTTAGCGCGCGGCACGGCGGCGGTCAGCACTGATGAAATGGGCGATATTATTGCCCGCTATGTCGCAGAAGGGGTGTAATCATGGCGAAGACGTTATACGAAAAATTATTTGATGCGCACGTAGTGTATGAGGCGCAGAACGAAACCCCGCTGCTGTATATCGACCGCCATCTGGTGCACGAAGTCACCTCTCCGCAGGCGTTTGACGGTCTGCGCGCCCATGGCCGCCAGGTGCGCCAGCCGGGTAAAACCTTCGCTACCATGGATCATAACGTCTCGACGCAGACCAAAGACATTAACGCGTCCGGTGAGATGGCCCGCATTCAGATGCAGGAGCTGATTAAGAACTGTAAAGAGTTCGGCGTTGAACTGTACGACCTGAACCACCCGTATCAGGGCATCGTCCACGTCATGGGCCCGGAACAAGGGGTTACCCTGCCGGGGATGACGATCGTGTGCGGTGACTCCCATACCGCCACCCACGGCGCGTTCGGTGCGCTGGCGTTCGGTATCGGCACCTCCGAAGTGGAGCATGTGCTGGCGACCCAGACCCTGAAACAGGGCCGCGCGAAGACCATGAAAATCGAAGTCCAGGGCAAAGCGGCGCCGGGCATTACCGCCAAAGATATCGTGCTGGCCATCATTGGTAAAACCGGTAGCGCCGGCGGCACCGGCCATGTGGTTGAGTTCTGCGGCGAAGCGATCCGCGATCTGAGCATGGAAGGGCGTATGACCCTGTGCAACATGGCGATCGAGATGGGCGCCAAAGCGGGCCTGGTCGCGCCGGACGAAACCACCTTCAATTACGTACGCGGCCGTCTGCATGCGCCGAAAGGCAAAGATTTTGACGATGCCGTAGCGTACTGGAAAACCCTGAAAACCGACGACGGCGCGACGTTTGATACCGTGGTAACGCTGCAGGCGGCGGAAATTGCCCCGCAGGTGACCTGGGGCACCAACCCGGGCCAGGTGATCTCGGTGACGGATAACATCCCCGATCCAGCGTCGTTCAGCGATCCGGTGGAACGCGCCAGCGCCGAAAAAGCGCTGGCCTATATGGGGCTGAAATCCGGGATCCCGCTGACGGAAGTCGCTATCGATAAAGTGTTTATCGGCTCCTGCACCAACTCGCGCATCGAAGATTTACGCGCCGCGGCGGAAATCGCTAAAGGGCGTAAAGTGGCGCCGGGCGTCCAGGCGCTGGTGGTGCCGGGTTCTGGTCCGGTGAAAGCGCAGGCGGAAGCGGAAGGTCTGGATAAGATCTTTATCGAAGCCGGCTTTGAGTGGCGCTTACCTGGTTGCTCTATGTGTCTGGCAATGAATAATGACCGCCTGAATCCGGGCGAACGCTGTGCCTCAACCAGCAACCGTAACTTTGAAGGCCGTCAGGGCCGCGGCGGACGCACGCACCTGGTGAGCCCGGCAATGGCCGCGGCGGCAGCCGTTACCGGCCATTTCGCCGATATTCGTAATCTGAAGTAAGGAGACCATCATGGCAGAGAAATTTACCCAACATACCGGCCTGGTGGTTCCGCTGGATGCTGCAAACGTCGATACCGACGCGATCATCCCTAAGCAATTTTTGCAGAAGGTCACCCGCACCGGCTTTGGCGCGCACCTGTTTAACGACTGGCGCTTTCTCGACGATAAAGGTCAACAGCCGAACCCGGAGTTCGTGCTGAATTTTCCTGAGTACCAGGGGGCATCGATACTGCTGGCGCGGGAAAACTTCGGCTGCGGCTCCTCGCGCGAGCACGCGCCGTGGGCGCTGACCGATTACGGCTTTAAGGTCGTTATCGCCCCGAGCTTTGCCGATATCTTTTACGGCAACAGCTTCAATAACCAGCTGCTGCCGGTGACCCTGAGCGACGAGCAGGTCGACGAGCTGTTCAAGCTGGTGCAGGCCAACCCGGGCATTACGTTTGAAGTGGATCTGGAAGCGCAGGTAGTTAAAGCCGGGGATAAAACCTACAGCTTTAAGATCGACGATTTCCGCCGCCACTGCATGCTCAACGGCCTGGATAGCATCGGCCTGACGCTGCAGCATGAAGCGGCGATCTCCGACTATGAACGCAAGCTGCCGGCATTTATGAATTAACCTTTGGGCCCGGTCATTTGATCGGGCTTTTTATTTTATTGCGGAGAAAATTGCGATCTCACGCACAAAAACCAATTTTAATGTGCTGATTGTCAGACCTTACCGCCACCCTGCCCTACCGCCTAAAGAAGAATTATTCCGCTTTCCTCCCCTTCTCCAGCACTGTTTATGTATTTTCCCTGCACTGCAAGTAAAAATAAGGCACGAGTGTTTAATATAAAAATATAAGAATGTGAAGAAAGCGTTAATCTCATAGAGAACCCCTATGGCTATGCACAAAAAAAAGCATTATTTTTCGATTTTTCCCCTCGTTATCTTTTGCCACAGAGAAATATTAACTAAGGACACGCCTGGGCCCCGCATATCGGCCTCCCGGCCTCCTGTGGAGAGAAGAGATGAGCCACTATCCGCACCTTTTCAGTCCGTTGACCATCAACGGTATGACGTTAAAAAACCGCATTATTATGCCCCCTATGGGCACCAATATGGCCACGCTCAATGGCGAGGTGTCGCAGGAACAGCTGGAATACTACGAACTGCGGGCCAAAGGCGGCACCGGGCTTATCACCATCGAAAATATTTGTATTGATTTCCCCTTCGCCTCCAACGGCACCACCCAACTGCGCATCGATAACGATCAATATATTCCACGGCTGTTTAAATTAACCGAGACCCTGCATAAACATGGCGCCTGCGTATCCATTCAGTTAAATCATGCCGGCGCTTCCGCTTATGCCTACCGACTGGAAGGCCAGACGCCGCTCTCCTCTTCTACAACACCGTCGAAGAAGCACGGTAATATTCCGCGTCCGATGACCCATGAGGAAATATATCATGCGGTAGAAAAATTTGGTGACGCCGCGGAGCGCGTTCGGCGCGCAGGTTTTGACTGCGTCGAAATTCATGCCGGTCACTCCTATTTAATTAGCCAGTTTTTATCGCCGCTGTTTAATAAGCGCACTGATGAATTTGGCGGCAGCGTCGAAAATCGCACCCGGATATTGAGTCTAATTGTCGATAAAGTGCGCGCCTGCGTGGGGCCGCGTTTTCCGGTCAGCCTGCGCATCAGCGCCGACGACTTCCTCAAGGGCGGCAATACCCTCGAAGATTCCCTGCGTATTCTTGAGCTCTGCCAGGAGAAGGTCGATATCATCAACGTCTCTGCGGCGCAGAACGACAACCTGAATCTGCAAATCGATCAGATGTCGCTGGAGGATGGCTGGAAGCGCTATCTCTCCCGCGCGGTGCGCGATAAATTCCATAAACCCACGGTCATCGCCGGCAATATTCGCACTCCGCAGGTAGCCGAAGATATCCTCGCCAGCGGCGATGCCGATCTTATCGCCATTGGCCGCGGTCTGATTGCCGAGCCGGAGTGGGTGCAGAAAGTGCAAGGCGGAAAAGAGCGTCTGATGCGCAAATGTATCTCCTGCAACATCGGCTGCGCCGACCATCGCATCGCCCGCTCGCGCCCGCTGCGCTGTTCGATTAACCCGGATATTATTCACGGTGACGCCTATAAAATGCGGCGCGTGAATCGCGACACTAACGTGGTGGTCATCGGCGCCGGCACCGCCGGGATGGAAGCCGCCTGCACCGCGGCGGAAGTTGGTTGCCATACCTGGCTGCTGGAAGCGAAAAACCACGTCGGCGGCCTCGCCAGCGAAATCTCCCGCCTGCCGGAGAAAAAACGCATCGCTGATTTCCCGCAGTTTATGAAAAATCGTATCGCCTCGCTGGACAACCTGATGCTGCAGATCGGCAAGCGGGCCGACGTGGCTTCAGTTTCCGCCCTGCGTCCGCATCTGATTGTCAACGCCACCGGCTCAACGCCGCTGCTGCCGCCCATTGAAGGCTTGCGGGAAAACATTGACGTCGAGAACGGCAAGATCTTTTCCATTACCGGCATGATCGACAATCTGGCGAAATTTACCGATATCAAGGGCAAACGCATCGCCGTAGTCGGCGCCGGCGCCGTTGGCCTTGACGTTATCGAATACTTTACCGCTCGCGGCGCACAGGCGGTGCTAATCGAGATGCAGGACGCCGCCGGCCGCGATCTCGACATCATTACCAAAAATGCCATGTTGACCATGCTCGACGAGCACCAGGTCGAACAGCACATGAATACCCAACTGATGGCGGTCGCTGCCGACCATTTCCAGGTGAAAAATACACAGCAAACCTTCGATATTCCCTTCGACTACGGCTTTGTCTGTCTGGGGATGCGCGCCAACCGGACGGGTCTCGACGAGATCGAGCGCTGGGCCAATGCCAATAACGTCAAAATCATGAACATCGGCGACAGCGTGATGGCGCGACGCATTATCGATGGCGTCCGCGAAGGCCGCAACGTACTGGATGCACTGGAAGACATGGGTGCGCTGGGCAGCCGCGAAGCACAACGAATTCCCTTTCTAACTTATTGAGGATTTTTGTCATGGCAGAACGTATTACTGGACACACTGAGCTGATTGGCCTGATCGCCACCCCGATTCGTCACAGCATGTCGCCCACCATGCACAACGAGGCTTTCGCCCATCTCGGGCTGGACTACGTCTATCTCGCTTTTGAAGTCGGTAACCAGGAGCTAAAAGACGTGGTGCAGGGCTTCCGGGCGATGAAGCTGCGCGGCTTTAACGTCTCTATGCCGAACAAAACCGAGATTTGCCAGTATCTCGATAAACTGTCGCCGGCGGCACAGCTGGTCGGGGCGGTCAATACCGTGGTCAACGACGACGGCGTACTGACCGGACATATCACCGATGGCACCGGCTACATGCGCGCCCTTAGCGAAGCCGGTATCGATATCATCGGCAAGAAGATGACCGTACTCGGCGCCGGCGGCGCGGCAACGGCGCTCTGCGTCCAGGCAGCACTGGATGGCGTGAAGGCGATCTCCATCTTTAACCGTCGCGATAAATTCTTCGCTAACGCAGAAGAAACCGTGGCCAAGATCCGCCACAACACCGACTGCGAGATCCATCTGTTCGATCTCGACGATCATGACAAGCTGCGCGCCGAAATTGACAGCAGCGTGATCCTGACCAATGCCACCGGGGTCGGCATGAAGCCGTTCGAAGGCCAGATGCTGCTACCTGACGACAGCTTCCTGCGTCCGGACCTGATCGTCTCCGACGTCGTCTACAACCCGCGCAAAACCCACCTGCTGGAAGTGGCCGAGAAAAAAGGCTGCCGCACGCTGAACGGCCTGGGGATGATGCTGTGGCAAGGCGCGCGCGCGTTCGAAATCTGGACGGGCAAACAGATGCCGGTTGATTACATCAAGAGCATTCTGTTCTAAGAGGCGAATGATGAAAAATAAATACATCCCTACTGCGGCAGGGCTGTATCTCAACTACCTGATCCACGGTATGGGGGTGCTGTTAATCACCCTCAACATGGCCCATCTTCAGGAACAGTGGGGAACAGACAAAGCCGGCGTATCGATCGTTATATCTTCGTTAGGTATTGGTAAGTTAGCGACCATCGTGACCGGATTTCTCTCGGATCGCTTCGGTCGCAAGCCCTTTATCTATCTTGGGATCCTTAGCTACCTGATCTTTTTCGTCGGCATCCTGCTGACCAAAAATATCTATCTGGCTTACGTGTTCGGCATTATGGCGGGCCTGGCGAACAGCTTCCTCGACTCCGGTACCTATCCGGCGCTGATGGAATCTTTCCCGCACTCTGCCAGCCGGGCCAACGTGCTGATCAAAGCCTTCGTCTCTGCAGGGCAGTTCCTGTTGCCGTTCATTATCAGCTTCCTGATATGGGCAAATCTGTGGTTCGGCTGGTCGTTCGTGATTGCGGCAGCACTCTTTGTACTGAGCGGGATTTATCTGCTTAAAATGCCGTTCCCTGACAGCCAGGCGGCGAAAAAAGAGGAAGCCCCTACGGCACAGGCGGAAACAGCCGTCCGGCCACAGGCTAATAAGATGGATATGGTGATCTTCACCCTGTACGGTTATATCGGCATGGCGACCTTCTATCTGGTCAGCCAATGGCTGGCGCAGTACGGCCAGTTCGTCGTCGGCCTGCCCTATGCCTCGGCGATTAAACTGCTTAGCATCTATACCGTCGGCTCGCTGGTCTGCGTCTTTGTAACTGCCGCCTTCGTCAAAGAGGTGTTTAGCTCGGCCATTGCGATGATTATTTATACTGGCCTGTCGATGATTTCGCTGCTGTTGGTGTGCCTGTTCCCGACGCCGATGATGGTGACCGGCTTTGCTTTTGTCATCGGCTTTGCCGCCGCTGGCGGAGTGCTGCAGCTGGGTGCGACAATCATGGCGATGAGCTTCCCGAACGGAAAAGGCAAAGCAACCGGCATCTTCTACACCGCCGGCAGTATCGCCAGCTTCACGATCCCGTTGATCACCGCAAAGCTTTCGCAGATCAGTATTGCCAGCATTATGTGGTTTGATTTTCTGATCGCCGTTATCGGCTTTGTGATCGCCCTGTACATCGGCTATCGTCAACTGCAGGCTCGGGCGGCGCAAAAAGTGTCACGCACCGCAGTCACCGCCTGAAGTACAACGCGAAAAATAATGGATACCTACATGACAAATGCAGTAACCGTAAAGAACATCACCTTTCAGGAAGGGGAAACCCTCATTTGTGTACCGCTGATCGGTAAAACCCTGGATGAGATACTGGGTAACGCCCACGGCCTGGTCGATGCCGGCGCTGATATTATCGAATGGCGCGTTGACCACTTTGCCCAGGTCAGAGAGATGGCCCAGGTGATGGCCGCGCTGGCGGAAATCCGTGGCGCGCTGAAAGCGCTTCCGCTGCTGTTTACCTTCCGCAGTAAGAAAGAAGGTGGCGAAACCGAGCTCAGCGACGAAGCCTATTTTGCGCTCAACCGCGAGGCCGCACGCAGTGGACTGGTTGATGTTATCGATATCGAACTGTTCAATGATGAAGCGCAGATCCGCGCGCTGGTTGACGATGCGCATGCCGCGGGCGTCAAGGTGATCATGAGTAATCATGATTTCCATAAGACCCCCGCTCAGGAAGATATTATCTATCGCCTGCGCCGCATGCAGGATCTGGGGGCCGATCTGCCGAAGATCGCGGTGATGCCGCAGTCGCCGCAGGACGTACTCACCTTGCTCGCCGCCACGCTGACCATGAAAGAGAAGTATGCGACGCGTCCGCTGATCACCATGTCGATGGGCAAATCCGGTGGCGTTAGCCGGGTCACCGGGCGCTTGTTCGGTTCGGCGATGACCTTCGGTACCGTTGGTCAGGCCTCCGCGCCTGGGCAGATCGCCATCGCTAAGCTGCGTGAAGTGATGGATATTCTCTCCTGATATCCGGATGGCCCGGAGGTCACATCCGGGCCATCCGTTAACAGATCTTCTGGCTGTCGTGGATAACCACATTTTTAAATGACTCCAGCGCCGGAGAGAGCCCCTTGTCTTTCATGGTCGCCAGATAGATATAGCGGGGGGGGATGGTGTTTTTAATCTTCAGGATATGGACGTTGTAATAGGAGAGCGCGGTAATGCGCGGCATAATCGCGATCCCGTAGTCAATACTCACCAGCCCGGCCATCGCCGTATCCTCATCCACATAGCAGGCGATCTCCGGCACCAGCTTTTGCTGCATAAATACATTATCGATAAACGGACGTAAGCCGCTATTTTCTGAAAAATAGATATACGGATAATGAATCGTCTCCACCAGATCGACTTCATGTTCATATAGCCGGGCCAGCGGATGATCCTTTGCCGTGACCACCACCAGTTCCTGCTGGATCACCGGAATAAAATCGATATCGGGTTCATCGGCAATATAAGAGCAGATCGCCAGATCGACTTTTCCGGCCTTCAGCTCCTGCAACAGCGTCAGCGATGTCCCTTGAGTAAAAGAAAAAGTCACATTGTGACATTCAGGTGAAAGAGAATATTTATTAATTAACTGTGGAACAACATACTCCCCCATTGTGTAAATAAAGGCGATGCGAATATTCTCTTTATTCTCAGCGCCATTTTTTTGCAATATCATGCGTCCGTTCTCCAGCGAGGCCAGCGCATCTTCAACATACGGCAAAAAACGCTTGCCGTTTTGGGTAATTTTTACGTTCCGCCCCTGTCTGGCGAATAGCGCGACCCCTAACTCCTTCTCCAGCTCCGATATCGCGTGGCTTAGCGAGGGCTGGGTGATGCACAGACTGGAGGCGGCTTCGGTGTAATGCTCAGTTTCAGACAGACGTTTAAAATAATAAAGTTGCTTTAGGTTCATTATTTTTACCCGTATAATATAAGAATAAATGCACTGACGCTAATATACCATGCAAGCCACCAATAATGCGCATGAACGGTTAAATATCGGCGTTACATCAAATATTATTTGGCGAAGGGCATGAATGTGCCACAAGGCATTGCCATTCATAGATACTATCTATAGCTCCTGGAGATATTTTTGCATATTAGAATATATGCAAAAATATTTTAAACTTTAAAGGAACTCGCTATGAGTATGTCAAACTCTCAGGAAGTCCTCACTTCCACATCGGGGGCAAAAAAAAGAAGCCGCGTACGGATAGTTATTCTGCTGCTACTTTCCGTCGGAACGATGATCAATTATCTCGACCGTACCATCCTGGGTATTGTAGCGCCACAGTTAAGCAAAGAAATCCATATCGATCCGGCGATGATGGGCATCATCTTCTCCGCCTTCGCCTGGACTTATGCGCTGGCGCAGATCCCCGGCGGGATGTTTTTAGACCGCTTTGGCAACAAAGTGACCTATGCCCTGTCAATTTTCTTCTGGTCGCTGTTTACCCTGCTGCAAAGTTTCACCCTCGGCCTAAAATCCCTGCTGCTTCTGCGCCTGGGACTCGGCGTCAGCGAAGCGCCCTGCTTTCCGGCCAACAGCCGCATCGTCAGCACCTGGTTCCCTCAGCATGAGCGCGCGCGGGCAACGGCAACATATACAGTTGGTGAATATATAGGGCTGGCCGCTTTCTCGCCGCTGTTATTTTTAATTCTCGAACATCATGGCTGGAGAACGCTTTTTTTCCTCACCGGCGGATTAGGTATTTTATTTACTTTAGTGTGGTGGCGTTTTTATCATGAACCGCATGAATCGCACACGGCTAATCAAGCGGAGCTGGAGTATATCGGCGCAAACAGCATTAACAATAAAATCCAGAACGTTCCATTTAACGCCAGACGCCTGCTGGGCTGTCGCCAGATCCTCGGCGCCAGCCTGGGTCAGTTCGCCGGCAACACCACACTGGTCTTTTTCCTGACGTGGTTTCCCAGCTACCTCGCCAACGAGCGCCATCTTCCATGGCTGCACGTCGGCTTCTTCGCCACCTGGCCCTTCCTTGCCGCCGCGATTGGCATCCTCTTCGGCGGCTGGATCTCCGACCGGTTGTTGAAGCGAACCGGCTCCGTCAACATCAGTCGAAAGTTACCAATAATTTCCGGTTTATTGCTGTCCAGCTGTATTATCGCGGCGAATTGGGTAAGCGCCAATAGCACCGTAATTATTATCATGTCGGTGGCTTTTTTTGGCCAGGGGATGGTCGGTCTGGGCTGGACCTTAATTTCGGATATTGCCCCGGAAAATATGGCAGGCCTCACCGGCGGCATATTTAATTTCTGTGCCAATATGGCCTCGATTATCGCACCACTGATAATTGGTGTGATTATTTCCGCCACGGGTAATTTCTTTTACGCGCTGATCTACGTCGGCCTGACGGCGCTGATTGGGGTGATTGCCTACATTTTTATCATCGGCGACATTAAGCGTATCGAACTCAAGTAGGCCTGGTCGCCCCGGCGATGCCGGGGCGAGTAGTCAGATATCCTTCACCTTGCTGGTTAAAAACAGCGTCACCAGCGAAATGGCCGCGATCGTCCAGTAGACGCTGGCGTGACCATAGCTCTGGGACAGCGCCCCCTGCATCACGCCGGCAAGGATCACGCCGGTGGAAATACTGTTGGTGAACAGGGTGGTCGCCGCTCCCGCCCGTCCCGGCATTAAATCCTGGAACCACAGCATGCCTATCCCGGCGATAATGCCGATAAAGATGGCATTGAACAGCTGCAGAGCCAGCAGCGCCGTGCGACCATGAAACAGGATCAGTCCGGCATAAAACAGCACGCCGGCGGCCACCGCCGCCACCATCATTTTACGTTTGCCAAAGCGCTTTACGTAGTAGCCGGCGAGGATCATCGCCGGTATCTCCAGCCCGGCGGCAGTGCCCATCAGGATCCCGGCCAGGCTGTCGGGAAGCCCGAGATCGCTGCTGATCCACAGCGGCATATCAATGATGTACATGGTGTTGCAGGTCCACATCAGGGTGGAGGCGATAAACAGCATACGCACGTTCTTGTCCTGCCAGCCGCCGGCCTGCGCTAGCGCCGCCGCCTCCTCCGAGGGCTGTTCCACACGCGGAACCGAAGGCAGTTTGATGGCAATCAGAGCGAGGCTAATGACAAAAATGCCCGCCGCAATGGAGAACTGGGCGCGCATGACCGAGCTGAACATCACCACTTCCCGCGCCGAGCTGTCGGCGTACTCCCGCGCCAGCGCGAAGAGCTGCGGCATGGCCGCGTTGGCAATGGATGCCAGCATCACGCCGCAGGTGATCAGCGTCAGATAGTGGCGGTTGAAGGCAAACAGCAGCGCATTACCCACCGCCATCAGACAGCAGAACATAATCAACCGCCGCCGGTCGCCGCGGCTATCGGAGCGCTTGGCCAGCCACAGGCTAACCAGGATCCCGGCGATGGCGTTTACGGTATAGAACAGGCCCACCCAGAACGGTTGCGCCCCCACTTCGCGGCTGAGAAACAAACTCAACGTCGGCGCCTGCAACGCGCCCGCCACGCCCATCATAAAAGCAACCAGCATAAAGGCGGCATAGACGCCGTTAAGCCGTCGTCCCATCGTCATCAACCACAGCATGGAATGTCCTTAACACACGCGAAGAAAACGAAAAAAGCCAGCAGAGGCTTTCTGCTGGCGGGTGATTCTATACTCTATGGATTTCATGCTGCAGGACAAAACGGTTAACCATTTTGCGCCGCGCTCGCGCTGGCCCTGAAAAGGTGAGTCCCGTAGAGGCGAATCACGCAGCCCGAACATACGGCCCAGGAAGCATCGACAGCGCACCTGCAGTTTGAAAAACGACGAGTATAACACCAATACTCAGTCACACATGATGTCTGCAAGTCAATGATCAGAGGTCGTTGACGTCACTTCCCACTGCATCAGTTCCCCCAGAATTTCCTGCTGTCGTCCTGCCATCAGGCGGGCCAGCCAGGACGCTTCCTGCGTCGCAGAAAAGTAGCGTTGGTAGAACGATTTTGCGGTAGACCTCATCATATTCACCTCCTCGCTTCATCGGGATTCATTATTGGCTTAATATAGGAAGTAATAAATTGCTGAGTTTTGCGCAGGAGTTCCCCTTTTATGTCTTCCGGCCGTCTGCAACAACAGTTCATTCGCCTATGGCAGTGCTGCGACGGCAAGTCGCAGGAGACCACCCTTAACGAGCTGGCGGAAATGCTGAGCTGCTCGCGCCGCCATATGCGCACCCTGCTCAATATGATGGAGTCCCGCGGCTGGCTGACCTGGGAAGCGGAGGCAGGCCGCGGCAAGCGTTCGCGGCTAACCTTTCTCTATACCGGCCTCGCCCTGCAGCAGCAACGTGCCGAAGATCTCCTTGAGCAGGATCGCATCGATCAGCTGGTGCAGTTGGTCGGCGATAAGGCTGCCGTCCGCCAGATGCTGGTCTCGCATCTCGGCCGCAGCTTCCGCCAGGGGCGGCACATCCTGCGCGTGCTCTACTATCGTCCGATGAAGAATTTGCTGCCCGGTAGCGCGCTGCGGCGTTCGGAAACGCATATTGCCCGGCAAATATTCAGAGCCTTGACGCGGG